>Ga0335395_10002592_pt1 | contig 11221 bp, 10 predicted proteins | sample MAT02_FD_205744 | JGI IMG/M metagenome (GOLD analysis project Ga0335395, IMG submission 205744) | Freshwater microbial communities from Lake Fryxell liftoff mats and glacier meltwater in Antarctica - MAT-02 (spades assembly) (version 2) ...
CCCCGCGTTTTTAAACGGGATAGCAATGGAAAGCCCGAAGTGTAGTGGAATTGGCGATGGGCGGACTTGTAATGTATAGCCCGGCTAGCTTTTGTTGGTGGCTTGAAACTTGGTTTTTCAAAAAAAAATATTCGCTTTCCTTTTAAAAACTAAAACTATTAGTTTTGGGGCTAAATAATTTTTGTATGGATATAGGTTTATTATTGATTTCGGTGGGGTTGCTTTTGGTGGCGGTTTATTTATTTATAAAACGACCAAGGGCTGTTGAGGGTTTTACGGTTTCGGATTTTGAGTTTTTAAAGACTGAAAACAATGTTTTAAAAACTAGTTTGGCGGTTGCCGAACAACAGATTTTAAGTGCTGCGGAAAATGAAAAAAAGTTGTTGGCACTTCAAAGGGAGGAAAAATTGGCTTCGGATAATTTGTTTATGGCTAGGATAGAAAAGCTAGAGGCTGATAAATTTTTAATTGGGGAGCAGCTAACTAATGAGAAGAAAAGGATGAGCCAAGCGGAGGAAAGTTTTAAAGCACAACGGGAAAAATTGATAGAACAAAAACAGTTTGTAGATGAATCGCAATTGAGGTTTAAAACGGAGTTTGAAAATGTGGCTAATAAGATATTAAAAGAGAAAACTGCAGAGTTTACTGAAGTTAATAAGATGAATTTAGATTTGTTATTAAATCCTTTAAAAGAAAATATTAAGGCGTTTGAAGATAAGGTTGATAAGGTGTATAAATCGGAATCGGATGAAAGAAATGTATTAAAAGGTACGATTGACCAGATGATGTTGATGAATAAAACGATGAGTATTGAAACACAAAATCTTACTAAAGCATTGAAAGGAGATAATAAAAAGCAGGGCAATTGGGGAGAAATGGTGTTGGATAAATTGTTGGAAGGATCGGGATTGATAGATGGGATTAATTATTCGAAGCAAAAAAGTTTTACTGCTGAGGATGGAAACCGCTTATTGCCTGATGTATTGATACTATTGCCAGAAGAAAAACATATTGTTATTGATGCTAAGGTTTCGCTGGTGGCTTATGAAAAGCTGGTTAATAATGATGTGGATGAAGACCGCGAAATGTTAACTAAGTTGCATGTTGGTTCTATAAAAGCACATATTAATGGATTAAGTGCTAAAAATTACCATGATTTGTATGGGATAAATTCTCCTGAATTTGTGTTGCTTTTTGTACCTATTGAATCGTCGTATGCTATTGCAATACAATATGATCAGGAGCTATTTGATTTTGCTTGGAAGAAAAAGGTTGTGGTGGTTACGCCTTCGACACTTTTAGCGACTTTAAAGACGGTGGCTTCGATGTGGAAACAAGAGCAACAAACCAAGAATGCAATAGATATAGCTACGAAGGCTGGTCAGTTGTATGATAAGTTTGTGGGTTTTGTGAGCGATTTACAAAAGGTGGGCGAACATATTGATAAATCGCAAAAGGTATATGGTGAGGCTATGGGGAAATTAAATACAGGTAGTGGTAACTTAATTGGGCGTGTTGAAAATCTTAAAAAGCTTGGTGCAATTGCTAATAAAAGTTTGGATGCTAAGTTATTGGAAGAATAAGGTTAAAATTAGAGAAGTAAGGTTAATTTTTAATTTTAAAGGAAAGTAGAATTGTTTTTGTTTAGTGTATTTAGTAAAATATAATAAATGATACTTTTTAAAACCCTTAAAATAACTATGATTTACTTTGAGATTTTTTTTCAATTGTACTGATTTTTATCTTCGATTATTAATACTACCAAATAAAATTTTCAATGTAGATAAAACCAATGCAAATATAGCGGCTGACAAAAAACTTTTTGTATGAAAATCTCCCATTAAGTTATCGACTAATAAAACCATTAATACTGTTATAATAAAAGACATTAACCCAAGAGTTAAAAGATTAATAGGGAATGTTAATACTCTTAAAATAAACCCTATGGTAGCATTACTAAGTGCTAAAAGTACACCTACTATAATTGCGGTTAAATAGCCATTAACAGTAACGCCTGGGACAATGTAAGCTGCTAAAGCTACTGCTAAACCAGTTAATAAAATTTCAATAATAAAGCGCATATATTTAAAAGTTAAATTATAATTTAATGAGGGGTGTTTCTTAATTGCACTGATTGGCTAATTTTCTTATTCATTTTGAGGTTAATCATTTCTACTAATACCGAAAATGCCATAGCAAAATAAATATATCCTTTTGGTATATGTTGGTCGAATCCTTCGGCAAGTAATGAAACTCCTATTAAAAGCAGAAAAGAAAGTGCTAGTATTTTAACGGTTGGGTGCTGATTTACAAAATTAGATATTGCAGATGCAGATATCATCATTACAACAACAGCTATAATTACAGCCGCTACCATAACTTCGATATGTTTAGCCATACCCACTGCTGTTATAACTGAATCTAATGAAAAGACTACATCTAGTATCAAAATTTGAATGATTGTTGCGGTAAAGGTTTGGGGGTTTCGCTTACTTTCATGTTCAGGTTCTCCTTCTAGCTTATCGTGAATTTCGTGTGTGCTTTTATAAATTAAAAATAATCCTCCTACAATTAAAATTAAATCTCGGCCAGAAATGGCCATTTTTTCTAACAAATTAACATCCGTTACATTTATCCAATCGCCAATATTAAATAACGGAGCGACGAGTTTCATTATCCAACTTAGTGATAAAAGTAATAATACTCGAGTAATCATTGCTAAAGCCAAACCGAGTTGGCGGGCTTTTTTTTGTTGATATAATGGTAATTTCCCGGCTAAAATGGATATAAAAACAATATTATCAATACCCAATACAATTTCTAACAAGGTAAGGGTAAGCAAAGAAATCCATATTTCGGGGGAAGTTAACCATTCCATTGTCAATTATTTTTTTTTCAAAAGTACAAAAGCAACATATATGCCACAAATTTTTTACGGTAAATTATAAACAATGCCTAGAGATAAAGCCTGACTAGTTTGTAGAGTATTACTAAAATCATCATCGTAAAGTGCCACACCGTTTACTATTACGTTTATAAACTTGTTTACTTTGGCCGTTAAAGTTATATCTAATCGTTGATCAATATGTTGTATTTTTTCGTAAGCTGCAAACAAAAGATAACGGGATTTTAGGTTTAAATTTTTGGCAATATCTTTATCAAAATTAGCTACTAATTGAAAAGCTATTTCGTTTCTAAAAATTTTACCTATAGGCACACCAAAGTTATTGGGTGTATTTTTATATAAGGTAGTATCTAATACAAAAGTTTGTCGGGCAGTACCTGTACCTAAACGTAAACTAAAGTATGTTACTGGCTTATATTCTAATCCTACAGATTCGGTAACAAACCCTGGCGCCATAAAATTGGATATATTAGTACGGATTTCATTTCCATTTGCATCTTTACCATAAGTATAACCAATATCAAATTGCGACTCGAAACTTAGTGAACCAAAAAAATACCAATTTTGCGATATTTGCCATGCAGCTTTATTATCTAAAAAAATACGATCGTTGGTTTTACGTTCAAGCTGATTTCGGTTTTTTAGCTTACCATATATTAAATCAACATAGGTAACATAGTTTACACGTTCTTTTTTGTATTCGGCTTTGTATAAAAATTGCCCACCTATTGCAAGAGAATTTACACCACCACCACTCCAATTGTTGCTAAATGCTGCTTGGTTACCATTTATACTAACTGTAGTTTGGGTACGCCAATAATTAATTTTTGTATTTGATAATGCGAGAGGAATGATTGCTTTTTTAATAAAAAAAACAGGGTTTTTAGTAACAAGTGGATTTTTTTTCGGGTTGATAATTCGGGTTTTAATAGTATCTAGTTGGGGTAGTTCGGATTGAGCCTTGGCAATTGTAACACCTAAAGTTGGTAATAGAATTATTAAATAATTTAAAATAGTATGGTTTAAATTTTGTTTCACAATGGTACACTAAGTTTAATATATTTTAAGAAAGACCACAATTTTCTTTTTTGCAAATATAGCTTATCGGTATCGTTGGTAAAAGCTTCGCGTTCAAAAATTATATGGTAATAGGCTAAGTAGCTGTTTTTGTATAAGATTAAGTTTATAAAAAAATTTGCTATATATATTAAATAAAAAGGAAATATAAACAGTTCGAGTTGCTGCTTTAAATGTATAGTTTCATGCAAAATTATCTGATTATCAATAATATATTTACGCTCACTTACCAATATAAACGGAAACAATGCCATACCTTTAACCTTCAAACAGGGCACATAAATAATTGGATATTTCATAAAGTTATTTTGCTTTTCTTCAAAGTTAGTATCTATTGGCCCATATCGATTAACATTTATTAGATTTGTAACTTAAAATAAATATAAGATAATATGAAAACTATTGATGATATAAATTTTTCGGGTAAAAAGGCCTTGATACGTGTAGATTTTAATGTGCCATTAGATAAAGATTTTAACATTACCGATGATAAACGTATAACAGCAGCATTACCTACGCTTAAAAAAATATTAAACGATGGTGGTTCAGTAATATTAATGTCGCACTTAGGAAGACCAAAAAATGGCCCAACCAATGAGTTTTCTTTAAATCATATAGTTAAACATTTATCTGAATTATTAACTACAAACGTTGAATTTGCTGATAACTGCATTGGCGAACAAGCTATCCAAAAATCGGCAGCTTTAAAATCAGGCGAGATTTTACTTTTAGAAAACTTGCGGTTTTACAAAGAAGAAGAAAAAGGTAATGCGGCTTTTGCCGAAAAATTATCGAAACTTGGTGATGTATATGTAAACGATGCCTTTGGTACAGCACATAGAGCGCATGCTTCAACATCAATAATTGCTCAATTTTTTCCAAATAAAAAATTTGCTGGTTATTTAATGGCATCTGAAATTAACAATGCCGAAAAAGTTTTAAACCATCCAGATAGACCATTTACTGCAATAATGGGCGGTGCAAAAGTATCGGATAAAATCCTACTGATAGAACAATTATTAGATAAGGTAGATAATTTAATTATTGGTGGTGGTATGGCTTATACATTTGCAAAAGCACAAGGCGGAACTATTGGCAATAGTTTATTAGAAGCTGATAAACAAGATTTGGCGTTAGAATTAATTGAAAAAGCTAAAGCTAAAGGCGTAAACTTAGTTTTACCCATTGATACCGTTATTGCTGATGATTTTAATAATAATGCACATACAAAAATAGAATTAATAAAAAATATTCCCGATGGCTGGATGGGTTTAGATATTGGGCCAAAAACCATTGCTAGTTTTAAATCGGTTTTGGCTAACTCAAAAACTATTTTATGGAACGGGCCAATGGGTGTTTTTGAAATGGGAAATTTCGAACATGGGACTAAAGCTGTTGCCCAAGCAGTGGTTGAGGCTACTAAAAATGGTGCATTTTCACTTATAGGAGGTGGAGATTCGGCAGCAGCAGTGGCTAAATTTGGTATGGAAAATGATGTTTCTTATGTATCGACAGGTGGAGGTGCATTATTAGAATATATGGAAGGTAAAGAATTGCCTGGTGTAAAAGCATTAAACGATTAAGCTTAACCTAATTGAATGTTTGCAATTGTATATTTAAGTTTTAATTTATTATTAATCGAAAAGTTAAATGGTTATTCCCATACTTACAACCATAGAAACCCGAGTATTGGGTTCGTTAATGGAAAAGAGTAAAACAACACCCGATTATTACCCCATGACAATTAACGCTTTAACAGCGGCTTGCAATCAAAAAACGGCTCGCAAACCAGTAGTGCAATTCAATGAAAATGAAGTTATTGATGCGTTAGATACATTAAAACGAAAAGGGTTAATTTCTACTGCCACAGGCGGTAGCAGCCGTAGCACAAAATACAAGCATAATTTCGCCATAGTTTTTCCAGTAGTACCAGCGCAAATAGCTGTAATTTGCCTGCTTTTATTGCGAGGGCCACAAACACCTGGAGAGCTAAATACCAACTCGACTAGGTTGTACGAGTTTGAATCGATTGAGGAAGTAAACCAAATTTTAACCCAGTTGGTTGAAGATGAAAATCCTTATATAATGCAAATACCACGAAAAGCTGGGCAAAAAGAGGTGCGTTTTACGCATTTATTTAATGGTTTGCCCGATTTTAATTTGCCAGATTTTAATGAAGAAATAGAAAATAAGGCAGGTTTGGAAAATAGAATAGTAATATTAGAACAACAAATGGCTGAATTAAAAGCAGCTTTTGATTCTTTAGTGCAGGAATTAAAGGGATAATTATTTTAAATATAGGCAGATAATAAACTTAAATATTCTCAAAAAAAATTATGATTTAGATAGTAAAATGCAAAAGACAATATTTATAATAACCCCACCATTTACGCAATTAAACACCCCCTACCCTGCTAGTGCGTATATAAAAGGTTTTTTAAACACTATAAATATTGACTGTTACCAAGCAGATTTAGGCATAGAAGTTATTTTAAAACTATTTTCGGCCGATGGGCTACGCAATTTATTTACAGAGGTTGAAAAATTACAAACGCCACTTTCGGCTAATGCCCAACGGATTGTTGCGCTAAAAAAAAATTATATACATACCATTGATGCTGTAATTTTATTTTTACAAGGTAATAGCCCAACTTTGGCATTACAAATTTGCCAAAATAATTTTTTGCCTCAAGCAGGTCGCTTTGCGCAGATAGAAAAACTTGATTGGGCTTTTGGTAACATGGGTACGCAAGATAAAGCCAAACATTTAGCCACGCTTTACCTCGAAGATATTTCGGATTTGATAGTAGAATGTGTGGATAGCCACTTTGGCTTTAGCCGATATGCCGAACGATTAGGAAGATCGGCAAATAGTTTTGATGAATTATATGAAGCACTAAATCAACAATATACTTATATTGATAATTTGTTGATAGCTATTTTAGCCGAGTATATTACCAAAATAAATCCTAAAATAGTAGCACTTTCAGTTCCTTTTCCAGGTAATTTATATGCAGCATTTCGCATCGCCCAATGGCTAAAAAAACATTATCCCACCATAAAAATTGCTATGGGTGGTGGCTTTGCAAATACCGAATTACGGTCGGTATCGGATGCCAGAGTGTTTGAATTTTTTGATTTTATTACTTTGGATGATGGGGAAGCACCTATCGAAAATTTAATAGGTTTTGTAGAAAACAGGCTACCCATAACTAGCCTAAAACGCACTTTTATGTTACTGAATAATGTGGTAACTTATTTTGATAATAATAGTTGTAAAGATTACAAACAGTTTGAAGTAGGTACACCCGATTATAGCGATTTAAGGTTAAATAAGTACATATCGGTAATAGAAATTGCCAACCCTATGCACCGTTTATGGAGTGATGGACGATGGAATAAATTAACTATGGCACATGGTTGTTATTGGGGCAAATGTACTTTTTGCGATATTTCATTAGATTATATTAAAAATTATCAACCCGTTGCAGCCAGTTTATTGTGCGATAGAATGGAAGAATTGATTGCCCAAACAGGGCAAAATGGTTTTCACTTTGTTGATGAAGCTGCGCCACCAGCCCTAATGCGAGATTTAACCTTAGAAATTATACGCCGTAAATTAACTGTAACCTGGTGGACGAATATAAGATTTGAAAAAAGTTTTACGCCCGATCTTTGTTTGCTATTAAAAGCAGCTGGCTGTGTAGCCATAAGCGGAGGATTAGAAGTAGCCAGCGACAGACTATTACAACTCATACAAAAGGGTGTTACCGTGGCGCAAGTAGCACAAGTAACAAGAAATTTTACGCAAGCTGGCATTATGGTACATGCCTATTTAATGTATGGTTTTCCAACACAAACAGCCCAAGAAACTATTGATTCGCTTGAAATGGTACGCCAAATGTTTACATTGGGTATATTACAATCGGCTTTTTGGCATCAATTTGCAATGACAGCACATAGCCCGGTAGGTTTACATCCTGAAGCATTTAACGTACAAAAACAGAATGAAAATGTAGGTTCTTTTGCCAATAACGATTTGGTACATACTGATAAAACCGGTGCTAAACACGAGCTGTTTAGTTATGGACTAAAAAAATCGTTATACAATTTTATGCACCACGTTTGTTTAGATTTTCCGTTACAAAACTGGTTCGATTTTAAAGTGCCTAAAACAACAGTAAACCCTAATTTTATTTTAAATGCGCTTAACGCGGATGACTTTAATGCCGTAAAGCCAACTACTAAAATAATTTGGATAGGTAACCAGCCTAAAATTAATTTATACGCAAAAAGTAAAAAAGGTATTCAATGGGAAATGGCTAGTTTAACATTTTACAGCAATACACACAACAAAGAAATTACTTTTAATAAAATCGAAGGAGACTGGCTAAATAAAACCTTATTAAAATTAACACCCGAGTTTGAAAAAATTACGAATTGGCAAAATTTAAAAGATAATTTTGAGGAAGAAACTGGTCAGGATTTCGAACCTTTTTGGTATAGTAAACAAGTTAAAAGTTTAAAAAACTTTGGTTTACTTACATTGTGATTTTTGTTTAAAATTTACTACATTTGCAAACGGAAAAATTTAAGCATTTCTTTTATTATTTCCCTCTAAATATTATTGTTAAAACAGAAAAAAACCTACGGTAAAGCCGTTAATGCCCTCATTTTCTGTTTTGTTTTTATTAATATTTAATTTCTTACAGGTTAGGCAGCTTGGGTAAACGGAAAGAAATTAATTTAAAACTTAGAAATTATGGCAAAGTCGCAAGCTACTTTTATGAAGAAGCAATTAGAAAAAAACAGGCAAAAGAAAAAAGAGGATAAAATGATGCGCAAACAAGAGCGTCAGGAAAATGCTGGAGGCAGCGATTTAGAAAGTATGATGGCTTATGTAAATGAGTTTGGTGAAATTGTATCAACACCCCCCGAAAAAAGAATTATTGGATAAAGAAACTTGATTTTAAAAAAGCCTTGATTATTTAATAACCAAGGCTTTTTTTTTGGAGTGAGCTCTTATATTAAACAAGAAACAAGTTAAGGTTTATGTAAACCAAGCACTAAATAAATGTAGTGTAAACTTAATTTTACTTATTTTTCTAGTTGTAAGTTAATTTGTTGCCCTATCAATTCAACTTCAATATCGTATATAAATAATGGCATTTCTGATGCAGCATCTAATTTAAGCCAATGGGTATCGCTATCTTTTTGGATTTTCATTAATTCAATTCCTTCTTTGTAAATGGAGAAAATATCCTCCTCTTCTGGGAAAACTGAATAATTTACATTTTCTATTTCAATATCAAATGGTTCTATCATGATGTTTTTAAAAATCCAAATGTATTAATTTTTTAAAATTTCAGTATTATAGACTTTGTTTTTTAACATTATTTATAAATTATATATTTTAATTTTTTTTTAATTTTACTTTTCTGCTTTTACTATTCTGCTGGTTTCTATCGTTCTATTGGTTTTTTCATCAATGAGTTTAACCGTATATAGTTCGTTTAATAAACCGCTTAGGTTGGTTTTAAAGTTGCCTTTTAGGTTGTTGTAGGCAGCTACTTCTTTCCCTACCATATCGTATATTCTTATTTTTACAGTTTCGTTTGTTTTCCAGCTTATGTTTAACTCGGCTGTAAACGGGTTGGGGTAAAGGCTTAGGTTTTCGTCGGCTTTTAAGCCGTAGTTTATAACGGCTACATTATCGCCTAGGGTTTGTTTGTTGTGCGTATCTATTTTGCGTAAGCGGTAATGTAAAGTACCGTTTACAGGTTCGGTGTCTAAAAAACTGTATCTAATAGTGCTACTGCTATTCCCAGCTGCCAATTTACTGCCTATGGTGGTGTAGGTTATTCCATCTTCGGAGCGTTCGATGGTGGTGCTTTTGCTGTTTTTTTCGCTTTGGGTTTCCCAAGTTAGCATTACACCCTTGCTGTGTAGGTTGGCTTTTAGGTTTTGCTCGTTGGTGGCGTATAATTCCTTTTTCTCAAATACCAATAGTAATCTTTCACTGCCAAAGCTTTTTGGTTGGCTTCTATCAATGCCAAATGTATAGCTATTGTTTTCGTTGGTAATGGGGGTGCGGGTATTGGTAAATTTATCTACCAAAACAAGGTATTTATCGCCTTCCCCTGTAATATCGTTAAAACTTAGTTTTATAGCTGGGTTGGTACTGCCTGTTATAAATAGTTTTATACTATCTACTTCGCTTGCATCGGGCATAAAGTTTATGGCACTTTGTATGCCGTCGCTGGTTAAACTGGCTAGGGCTACATTGGCATTAGAAAAATAAGGTGCATCGTAACCTTCGTATTTAGAGGCATTACCTGCTTCTAAAACTATGGTGGCATCGTCGCGGGTGTGGGCATCTTGTAAACCTATACGTATCAGCTTGCGTTTTGCCACTTCGCTCATTATTCTTTTACCATCAAGCCCTCGTTCGGGGGTGCTTAACTGCCTTGTTGCGTTAGGACTATTGGCAGCACTGGCTTTTTGGCTTTCGGTAAACGTTATATTGCTGGCTCCTACATTTGTTCGGCGTATAAAAAAGCCTTGGCCAGGTTGTATGTGTGCCAGTATGCCGGGTACGTTTGCACCTCCCGAGCCTAGGGTGGTTTCGTTTACACCATTAGCTATACCTCCGCTCGACGTAAAAAAACCTGTTCTATCTCGCTTCATCATGCTAATATAGTTATCAATAATAGTTGCGTTTGCGGTTCTAAAAGCAACAAAATCTAAGGTGGCTGGGTAAGGGTTGCCTACTAGGTTTATACCATCGAATGGGTCTGGGATTGGTAAAGCAGGTAGTATTATGGCTTGTCGGGTTACATTAACGGTTTTATTTCCCGAATTAATTGTGCCTATGTAGGTGGATGTCCAATCTTCGGGGGCGGCAAAGGGTAAGTTTATTTTACCTGCAGTAAGGGCATTCAAACTACTGCGGTTGCCTCTAAAAAAGAAATAATAGCCTCGGCTTACTTCCATAGGGCTGTCATGGTTAATAGGACCAAAACTGGTAGCACCAACCGCACCTGCCTCAATGTAGGTTTGTAGTGTTTGAGAACGTGGCTGTTGTATAGGTGGAAAATCGCAACCCACACTTATACCACCTACACAAGTAATTATAGACCTTCTTTTTATTTGTTGGAAAAAGGTATTAGGGGAAGCTGGTTCTTCAATAGGGCTACTTATCATTCTAAAACCCCTGTTGTTGGCAACTGTACCGCCTAA
>Ga0335395_10002593_pt1 | contig 11219 bp, 6 predicted proteins | sample MAT02_FD_205744 | JGI IMG/M metagenome (GOLD analysis project Ga0335395, IMG submission 205744) | Freshwater microbial communities from Lake Fryxell liftoff mats and glacier meltwater in Antarctica - MAT-02 (spades assembly) (version 2) ...
CGGTGACGGGTCCGAGCGGCTGACCGACGATCATGCGGCGCAGACCCGCGAGCATGAGGTGGTCGGCGGTGGCGATCACCCGCGCGGCGAGACGACGATGTAGCGGCCGCAGCGGCCGCGGAGGCTGTGGCACTGGCGAGGTGGGGTGGGACCGACAGCACGGCGGACGGTCTGGCTATACCTCCCTCGGCGGGCGCCGCCAAGTCTTGGCAGGGGCGCACGGGGGTGGGAAGCTGGCCCGGGCATGCAGGTGGCGATCGCGGGCAGCAACGGGTTTGTCGGGCGCCACCTGGTCGACATCCTCGCGGCGGAGGGGCACGCGCTGCGGCTGCTGGTCCGGCGAGCAACGGGCACCTGGTCGCAGGGACAGGTCGTGGTGGACCTGGCGGGTGATCCGGCGGGGGTCGCGGCGGCGCTGCAGGGCTGCGACGCGCTGGTGAACCTGGTCGGGATCAAGACGGCGCGCGGTCAGAGCTTCGCGGCGGCGCACGTCGAGGCGGTGCGCAGGCTGACCGCCGCGTGCGAGGCGGCGGGGGTGCCGAGGCTGATCCACGTCAGTGTCTGCGGGGTCGGGCCAGATGCGCCGGGGCCGTACCTCGAGAGCAAGTGGGCGGGCGAGGAGGTCGTGGCGGGGTCGCGGCTGGCCTGGACGATCGTGCGGCCCGGGGTGATCCACGGAGAGGGCGACGACTTCGTCACCAACCTCGCGGCGATGCTGCGGCACGCGGCGGTGTTCCCGGCCCCGGACGGGGCGGCGGCGCTGATCCAGCCGGTGGCGGTGGAGGACGTGGCCGCTGCGATCGCGGGGGCGCTGCGGCGGCCAGAGACCGCGGGGCAGCGCCTGGACGTGGTCGGGCCCGAGCGGCTGCCGCTGCGCGCGTGGGTGTCGCGGGTCGCGGCGGCGCTGGGGCTGGAGGTGTGGCAACTGCCGGCGCCTGCCCGCTTGCTCGGGCCGGCGGTGGCAGTGATGGAGCGGGTGCTGCGGGCGCCGCCGCTGACGCGGGCGCAGCTCGGGCTGCTGGCGCGCGGCGTGGTCGGGGAGGTCGCACACACGCGGATGCTGCTGGGGCGCGAGCCGATGGCGTTGACGTCGGCGCGGATCGTGGGGCTGGCGGAGGGGGTGCGGCCGTGGCTGGGGGTGTCGCTGCGATCGCCGCGGGAGCCAGTGGGCGGGTCGGCGAGCGCAGGGCGGCTGTGGTGGATGGTGCCGATCGCGGCGCTGTGGATCGCGGCGCTGCGGGCGAGCACGCCGGACATCTGGCGCTGCATGACGCTCGCCAACCTGGTGCTCATCCCGGCGGCGCTGCTGGGGATCGCGCTGCCGTGGCGGGCGCTGCTGCGGCCTCGGGTCTGGCACCTGGTCTTCGGGACAGGCGCGGCGATCGTGCTGTACGCGCTCGGCTGGCTCGGCGCGCGGGTGCTGACGACCGCGGCGCCGCAGTGGATGGCGCAGGTGGGCGAGCTGTACGCGTGGGGCTCGCTGCTGGCGCCGGCGCTGGCGCTGCCGCTGCTGCTGTTGATCGTGATCGGCGAGGAGGTGTTCTGGCGGGCGGGCGTGGCGTTACCGGTGGCGGCGCGCCTGGGCCCGTGGTGGGGCTGCCTGGTCTCGGCGACGGTGTTCACGCTGGCGCACGTGATGGTCGGGCCGCCGCTGCTGTGGCTGGCGGCGTTCGGCTGCGGCTTCGCGTGGGCATGGATGGTGGTGCGCACGCGCAGTGTGGTGCCGGGCGTGGTGTGCCACTACCTCTGGGACGTGGCGGTGATTTTCGTGGCGCCGTATTGACGCGAACCAAAAAAACCGCCCGGGCAGGTCGCCAGATCTGCCCGGGCGGTCGCCATGCAAGGCGCGAGGGATCAGGGGCTATCGAAGCCGGCGCAGGTGCGGTCGACGATGGCGACACCAGACGTGGGATCGGGGCCGGGGCACGCGCGTGTGCAGCCGAGCAGGAGGATGCAGGCGCCCTCGTCGAAGTTCTTGGAGAAGTCGGCGCGCTGGATCGCGTTGCCCTCCTGGGTGAGGTCGTTGAGGTCGTTGCCGAGCTTGCCGATGGCGGCGATCATTTGTTCCGCGGTGAGCCCGTACTCGGCGCCGACGCGACGCAGGCCCATGTCCTCGTCGAAGGAGAGGAAGCTGGTGACGACCGGCTCCTGGTCGCTGGGGACCACGCCGGCCTTGGCCATGCCATTGGTGAAGCGGGTGACATCCTCGTCCTGCAGGGCGGTGAACAGGTCGCGCGGCGGGTAGAGGTCGTTGATCTTGTCCTTGGTGGCCTGGTCGAACAGGTTGGAGCCGATGAGCGACTCGCGGATCTCGTCGTTGACCTTGATCATGCCGGAGCCGTGGCAGCCCATGCATGACACGCCGTTGCGGACGGCGTTGTCCTCCTGGCTCGGGTCCTGGACGATCGCCTGCGGGCCCTCGTTGAGGCGGGTGCCGAACTTGTCGGTCAGCATGTAGGCCTGGAGGCCGTTCTCCAGCGAGAAGATGATCTCGCCGCCGTCGAAGTCGAAGTCGAGCGGGTTGACGAAGATGTTCTGCTCGTCGGCCTGACCGGCGAAGTCGTAGCTGATCCAGAAGGCGCGGTTGCTGTCGCCGTTGATGAGGTGGCGCTCGACGATGCGGTTGAAGCGCGACACGTCCGACTTCTTGAAGCCGGCGCGGCCGGTGAAGTCCTTGTCGAGGGCGAACTCGGCGTCGATCTCGGCGAGGATGTTGACGCCGAGCTGGGTCTCCAGGCACTCGTCGACGGCGCCCTTGGGGCCGCAGGGCGGGTCGCTCTTGTTGAGCTGGGCGCTGCGCTTGGGGATGCCGAGGATGTCGTAGTAGAGCGGCGAGCGCGAGCTGGCGTCGATGAAGGCGTCGCCCTGAATGATCGGGAACAGGGTGTCGGCGTCGGTCTTGAGGTTGGCCGCGATCTCGCCGAGGTACTCGATGGTGTAGGGGTTCTGGTCGGCCATCATCTCCCAGATGTCCTTGTAGTCCTTGGCGAGCTCGGCCTGCTCCGCAGCGTTGGCGGTGGGGCTGTCGGGGCTGTCGTTGAGCGGGTCGGCGTCGCGGAAGTGGAACGAGGGCTCGCTGAGCTTGAACGGCGTGTTGTCGGCGCGCGCCTCCCACTTGTAGTCGGTGAGGTCGATGCGGAAGATCAGGCGCTCCGGGTCGATCGCCAGCGGAGCGGTGACGAGCGGGCCGTGCGAGAGGCTGTTGACCAGCTTCGACAGGGCCTGGCGAAACAGCTCGATCTCGGCGTCGCACCAGCCAGCGTTGTAGAGGTGCACGAAGGTGAGGTAGCGGGTGGTCTTCTTGGACTGGAAGTCGACCTTGCTGAGATCCTGGTTGATCATCTCCAGCATCTTGCTGGTGTCGTAGAACGGCTGGTCGCCGCAGCTTTGCATGCCGGCGCACTCGTTGATCCACTTGGCGACGATCTCGGCGTCGTTGTCGCTCGGGCGCACCGTCTCGGGCAACGGCGGCATGGGCGACTTGGCGTCGGTCATGCGCGCGTAGATCCGCGAGCCCTCGGCGTCCCCGGGGGCGACCTTGCGCTGGGCGATCAGCTCGTCGAGGTTGAGGATGTAGCCGATGCCGCCCTGCCCGGCGCTGCCGGCCCCGTGACACTTGGCGCAGTTGTTCTCGAGGATGCCGAGCACGCGCGGCTGGAGGTCGACGCAGGCCGCGGGGACGGTCTCGCTGCCGCCCTCGCCCTCGCCCTCGGTCGCGCCGCTGGACATGCCACTGCTGCCGTCGGAGCCGGTGTCGGCGCCGGTGCCCTCGGTGTCGGTGTCGGCCTGAAGGACCACGGGGGAACATGCCCCGAGAGACAGGTTGAGCAGCGTGACGAGGGTGACGCCGAGCATGGGACGGAGAGGACGGAGAGGACGGTCGGAACGGTTGCGCATGGGACTCCTGGAACTTGGAACTACGGGAAGTTAGAAGCGACCGACGACGACGAGGCCGCCGAAGGTCGGAGCGACGCGCACGCGCGCCTGGAGGGTTTCGGTGCGGGCGGCCTTGAGGTCGCGGGCGCCGAAGGAGACGAGGGCGATGCCGAGTGCGAGGCCGACGGCCCCGAGCACGGCGCCCGCGGCGATCATGGTCTCGCCGCGTTTTTGTTGGTCGCGTAGCGGTTGGAGCTGCTCCTCGGGTCGGCCCTCGCCTTTGGCCAGCTCGCGCTTCGAGACGCCTGAGAGGTAGAGGCCGCCGGACATGACGCCGAGGCCGGCGAGCCCCGCGGTGGCCAGCACGCCGCCGGCGATCAACTGGCCGTGGCCGTTGCGGCGCACGCCCATCCGCGACTTGTGATGCTCGGCCTGCTTGATCAGGTCGTCGCCCCAGGCGTTGAGGGTGGCGTGCTCCTCGGGGTCGACGCGCGGGGCCGCGGGGTCGACGGTGCGCAGCAGGCCCTGGGCAGCGTGCACGTGCTCGATCGCCCGGTTGTCGTCGGCGACGCCGGCCCGCCCGCGGGCCTGGGCGATCTTCAGGGTGCTCTCGGCGGCGATCAGGTAGAGGACTGGATCGTGGTAGGCCTGCGCGCCGACCAGCAGGCTCTGCAAGGCGTCTTCGGGCTTACCGGCGGTATCGAGGCCCTGGGCGTGCTCCTGGATCGGCGTGCGCTCGGAGGCGGCGCGCTCGAGCGAGGCCTGCACGGCCTTGGTCATGGCCCTGCTGGTGCGGGCGCGGGGTTTGGTCGGCTTGCCGGCGCGCCGGGCCCGTCGCGGGCTGGCGCTCGGTGTATCGGTGAGGACGACGTCGTCGTCGGGCGCAGCGACGGACGCCGGTGCCGGGCTCGGTGCGGCTTCCGTCGCGGGAGCAGGAGTCGATGCAGCGGGTGCGGGTGCGGCGGGTTTGGGTTTGGTGGCGGCGCCCCAGTCGGGCAGAGGGGCCGGCGCGGCCAGCACGGAGGGTGCAGGCAGGGTGAGCGCGAGACATGTCCCAAGGAGCAGGATCTCCCGCAAGGGGGAGCCCCGTGGTGCGAACTGCATGACGGATCTTCTTTCGACGCGACCCGGGAGCTAGCCTCGATCGTGAGATCGAGACCTGGCGACGCCCGCGGGGTCACAGTGGTGGTGGATGCTCCGGCGCGTCTGGGGGGATCTGGCGCGGCGGTTCATTCGCTCGAGTAACCGGGTCACCGTGATCGATCACGACGATCGGACGATTTTTTGACTTTCTTGGTATGTGCAACGAAGTCGATCACGGCCCGGTGCGACGCGCCATGCATTCAGCGGCGGTCTGCTGCGCGACCTCCGGCGACTCGTCGAGCAGGCTCGAGCGCTGGCTGGGGGCGAGGCACACCAACGTCGCTACACGCAGTTGCTCGGCGATCGCGGCGTCGCTCCATGGCCATACATAAAGGTGGCCGGCACGATCGGCGCTGACGAGGCGGTCACCGCGAGGGTCGAAGGTCACAGCGTCGACGGCTGCGGCATGACCGGCATGGTCGGCCAGGTCGGTGGGGTCGGTGGGGTCTGCAGTGCCGTCGCGTGACCACACTCGGATCCTGCCGTCCTGGAGGCCGGCGACGACGTGTCGGCCGGCGGGTTCGCAGGCGATGCTGGTCGCGGCGGCGCCGGTGCGTCGTTGCATCAGCAAGGTCCCGTCGGCGGCCAGCAGATCGAGGCGACGATCCTCGCGCGCGAGCGCCAGCGGGCCGTCCGGGCACCAGGCCAGGTCGTTGACCTCGCCGTCGAGGCGGACGAGCTCGGTCAGGGTGCGGGTCGACAGGTCGAAGGTCCAGCGCCGGGCCACGCCGTCGACGCTGCTGGTGGCGAGTTCGGTCGAGGCGGGTCGAAAGCTCAGGCGCATGAGCGCGGTCCGGGGTCCGACGACCCGCTGCGCCGGGCCCTGGCCGCCAGACCAGAGGAGCACGCGCTCATCGTTGCAGGCCGCCAGGAGATCACCCCCGGGGGTCCATGCGACCGCGAGCGGCTCGTCACCGCGACGGCCCTCGGTCGGCAGCGACTGCGAGGGCTCGCCGGCGTCGCTCCACACGCGCACGTGGCCGTCGCCGCCAGCGGCGCTGGCGAGGCGGGTGCCGTCGGGGCTCCAGGCGATCGAGAGCACGCTGCGGCCGTGCGCGAGGACCCTGGCGGGGCGATCGCTGGCGGGGCGATCGCTGGCGAGGTGGTGCAGGCGGATCTTGCCGTCGTCGGCGGCGCTGGCGAGCAGGTCGCCGGCGGGCTGCCAGGCGAGCGCCTGCACGGCCGCGGGGTGGTCGAGGCGGACGTGGGCCGCCGGTACGAGGGACCACAGGCGCACGCTGCCGTCGGCGCTGGCGCTCGCTACATGGTCACCGCCACGATCCCAGGCGACGGCGGTGATCGCCGCGATATGGCCGCGCAGGAGCCGGGTCTCGGGGTCGGGTCCGGTGACCCGCAGGACCCGCAGCAGGCCGTCGTCGCCGCCGGTGAGCAGGTGGTGTCCGCCGGGGCTCCAGGCGAGCACGCGCACGGCGCCCTCGTGGCCGGCGAAGCGCCGTCGCAGCGTGCCGCGTCGGTCCCAGACGTGGATCTGCGGCTCGCTGGCGACGGCGACGCGCTCGCCGTCGGCGCTCCAGACGACCGCGCCGATGTCACCCTCGTGCTCGCGCAGCCAGGTGCGGCCGATGAACAGCCGCCCGTGCGGGTCGCGGTGCAGCACGCTGCGACCGTCGGGGCTCGGCCAGGTGTTCGCGGTGGTGCCGGGTGTGATCGCGGGTGCGGCGGCGGTCGGGCCGGGTCGGCCGTCGCGGGTGAAGCTGCGGGCCTCGCCCTCGCCGGCGGCGATCCACAGCAGGCCGGTGGGGTCGAAGCTCAGCGCGCGCACGCCGAGCGCAGGGACGATGAAGCGCGTGAGGGGCTGGGCGAGCACCTGACGACGCATCGCGGCGAGGCCCTCGGCGTCCGCGGGGAGCGCTTGTAGCAGCAACGCGGCGGCCGTCGGGTCGTGGGCGAGCAGCGGGTGGAAGCGGGCGACGCGGCGGCTGTCGCGGGCCTGGCTGGCGTCCTGCGAGGCGGCGTCGAGCCGCGTGTGGGCCTCATGAACCCACAGGTCCTGCTCGATGCTGCCGTGCAGCGCGGCGAAGTCGAGGCCCGGGTTGGTGCTCAACGAGATCGCCACCCAGGCGCCGAGGCCGGCGCCGCCGATGACCAGCGACCCCAGCGCCCCCACCAGTCCGGCGCGCAGGCCCCGGCGCGAGGCCGCCGCGGGTCGCAAGGCGGCGAGCAAGGCGTCCATGTCGGCGTGGCGATCTGCTTTGGCGTCGGCGAGGCCGCGCAGCAGGGCGCGGCGCAGGTGGCCGGGGACGCGGCTGTCCTTTGGGACATGTGTGACCTCGACGGCGGCGAAGCGCGGGACGGTGCCGAACGGGCGTTCGGCGTAGAGCGCCTCGTAGAGGGCGACGCAGAACCCGAACTGGTCGGCGCGCGCGTCGGTGGGTTCGCCGCGCAGTTGCTCCGGGGCCATGTACGCGGGCGTGCCGAGGATGCTGCCGGTGCGGGTGAGCGGCTCCGAGAGCGAGTCGGCGGGGTCACCTTCGGCGGGTCCGGCGAGCGCGCGGGCGAGGCCGAAGTCGAGGACACGCACGCGGCCGGCGGCGTCGACGAGCACGTTCTCGGGCTTGAAGTCGCGGTGCAGGACGCCGGCTCGGTGGGCCGCGGCGAGGGCACGACCGGCCTGGAGATAGCGCGTGAGGGTCTCTTCGTGGCCGCGTGGGGCCTCGTTTTGCCAGCGGCCCAGGGTCCGGCCCTCGACCAGCTCCATGGCGATGAAGACCTGCTCATCGCCGTCGCCGTGGGTGCCGACGTCGTAGACGATGACCACGTTCTCGTGGCGCAGCCGGGCCATCGCCTGGGCCTCGCGCAGCAGCCGGGCCCGGCCGGTCGGGTCGCCGTTGAACGACTCGTGCAGCAGCTTGATCGCCAGCTTGCGACCGAGGCGCTCGTCGACCGCGCTGTAGACGACGCCCATCGCCCCGGAGCCGAGCCGCTCGACGACGCGATAACGACCGATGCGGACCGGCGCGCTCGGCTCACCGAACAGCCGCTCGGTGACCTTCGCGTACATGCGGCGCGCCTCGACGTCGCCGGTGTCGCCCTCCTGCCCCTGCCTGCGCACCGGTCCCATCGCCGCGCACGCACCATAGCAAGTTCATCGCGCGGACCGGGCCCCGGATACATACCCAACAACTCGCACGCGACGTGAAATTTCAGTAAGCGGGATCACCGATGACACCGAGCGAATCGCCGACATCGCTTCGTGCGCGGCGCCGTGGGCGTTATGCTGGGCGCGCGATGGGCTCGGCCGAAGAAGACGACTGGACGCTGTTGACCGCGTGGCGGGCGGGTGATCGCGCGGCCGGTGGGAAGCTCGTGCAGCGGCACTTCGGCGCGGTGAGCCGGTTCTTTCGCAACAAGGTCTCGAGCGCCGACGACGCCGCCGAGCTGGTCAGCGAGACCTTCCTCGGCTGCACGCGGGCCCGCGACGGGTTTCGCGGGGACACCAGCTTTCGCCGCTACGCCTTCGCCATCGCCATCAACGTGCTTCGCAACTACATCCGCCAGAAGCACAAGCGGCAGGGCGAGGCGGTCGACTTCGGGGTGGTGTGCGCCAAGGATCTGGCGCCGTCCTCGATGAGCTCGATCATCATGCGCCGCCGCGAGGCCCAGTTGCTGGTGCTCGCGCTGCGGGAGATCCCGCTGGATTATCAGATCGCCCTCGAGCTCAACATCTTCGAGGAGCTGTCCGGGCGCGAAATCTCCGAGCTGCTGTCGATCCCCGAGGGCACGGTGCGCGGGCGCCTGCGCCTGGGCAAGGAGCAGTTGCGGGCCCAACTGGCCAAGCTGGCCCAAACGCCAGCCGAGCTGCAAGCGACGATCACCGACCTGGAAGGCTGGGCCCGCAAGATCCGGCAGGTGCTCGAGCGCGAAGAGGACGGCGACGCCGGGGCGGGTGAGGCTAACGAGGCGGACGCCTAAACCCGCGGACCGCGGACCGCGGACCTGCGGACCTGCGGAGCGGGCGCGCGCGCGGGCGCCAAGACCCGCCAGGCCCGCAGCAGACTCACGGGCGCGGCGGGTCGGTTCGGCGGGGCCGCGGCGGTATAGTGCGGCGGCCCCCTTCGCCGGAGTTTTCATGATCGGGACCCTGAGCCGCGCGACGCAGATCCACTACCGGGTCAACCCGCGCACCTCGAGCGAAGTCGACACGCTGACGCTGGACGCGGACGGCCGCGCCCGCTGGACCGGCCACGGCCGCGAGGCGGTCGGCACGCTGCCCGCGGGCCTGTTCACCGAGATCATCGCGCGGCTCGAGCAGTACAGCTTCAAGAGCGTGACCGGCGTACACGGCGACGCGATGGCCGACTTCCAGCACGAGGTCGAGGTGCTCGAGGTCCCGACCAAGCGCTCGCGCTGCACCCTGCGCGTCAACCACGAGTCCGGCTCGCTGCTCGGCGTGGCGCCGACCGGCATGAAGGAGATGATCAAGCTGCTTGACCTGATCGTCGCGCGCGTGCAGCTCGGCATCCCGCACGACGGCCCGCCGGAGCAGGTCGTCGCGGCGTTGCTGCGCCAGGTCGACTTCCCCTACGTCAACCCGCACGGCGAGGCCGGCGCGTTCGCGCTGATCGACCGCAAGGGCGCCTTGCTGCCGGTGTCGTCGCAGCGCTTCACGATGCCGTTTAGCGGCGGTCTGTTGCCGGTGCGCATCGAGGACAAGATGGGCTTCGTCCGGCCCACCGGCGAGCTGGTGATCCCCGCGGCGTTCCTGCTCACGCTCGGCTTCTCGGAGGGCCTCGCCGCGGTCAAGGTCGCCGAGGGCTGGGGCTACATCGACGCCGCCGGCCTGATGGTCATCGCGCCGCAGTTCGCGTCGGCCAGCAACTTCTTCGACGGCCTCGCGCACGTACACCGCGGCCACCACGGCGGCTTTATCAATAAACAGGGCGACTTCTTCGCGGACCCGCCACACGCCTCGCAAGTCGGACGCTTCGCCGGCGGATTCGCGCCGTATCGGGCGCTGAGCCGCATCGGCGTGCCGGCCTGGGGCTTCGTCGATCGCCAGGGCGCGGTCGCCTTGCCGCCGACCCACGACCTCGTCGGCGAGTTCTCCGAGGGCCTCGCGGCGGCCCAGCAAGACGACCTCTACGGCTACATCGACGCCAGCTTCGAGTTCGTGATCCCGCCGCAGTTCACCGAGGCCGGCGAGTTCCACGGCGGCCTCGCGCCGGTCGCCGTGGACGGCGTGACCGGCTACTGCGATCCCTCCGGCACGATCGTCATCGCGGCGCGCTTCACCCGCGGCGGAGCGTTCGCGGAGGACCTCGCGCCGGTGTTCGTCGGCAGCCGCGCCGGCTTCATCGACCGCAGCGGACACATGGTCATCGAGCCGACCTTCGAGGCGGCCCAGACGTTTAGCGAGGGCCTCGCCGCGGTGCGCCTGCAGCACCGCTGGGGTTATATCGATCGCGGCGGGGCTCACGTGGTCGAGCCGATCTACGAGGGCGCCCTGCCGTTCTCCGGCGGCCTCGCGTGCGTGCGCCGGTTCGCCGAGCCCAAGCCGGTCGTACACACGGGCTCGAAGAAGGTGATCGTCAACCTCGGCAATAAACCGAGGCGCTGAGCGGCCGGCAGTTGGGCTATGGTGAGCGCCGTGGACGACGCCCTTTCGCGCCTGGGTCTCACGCCCGCGACCGCGATCGCGTGGGCGGAGCATCGCGACGCCGGCCTGCGGCTGGCCCGGGTCGCCGCCCAGCACCGCGGCGGCTACGTGGTCCTCTCCAGCGGCGAACACATCGGTGGGACGGGCGACCCGGCGACCGGGATCGCGGAGCTGCGCGCCGACCTGTCCGGCCGACTGCGCCGAGCCGTGGCGATCGACCCCGCCGACGGCCCCGCGGTCGGTGACTGGGTCGCCGTCGAGGTCCACGGCGGCTCGGCGACGATGCACGTGGTGCTCCCGCGCCTCGGCAAGCTCTCGCGGCGGGCCGCGGGTCGCGGGGCCAGCGAGCAGTTGGTCGCCGCCAACGTCGACACCGTGTTTCTGGTGTGCCCGCTCGACCAGCCCTTGAACCTGCGTCGTATGGAGCGCCTGCTGGCGATCACCTTCGAGAGCGGCGCGGCCGCGGCGGTGGTGCTGACCAAGTCTGACCTGTGCCCGGACCCGGCGGCGGCAGCGGCCACGCTCGGCCCGCACAGCGACGCGGCCGGTATCCCGATCCCCGTACACGTGGTCAGCAACGTCA
>Ga0335395_10002594_pt1 | contig 11215 bp, 9 predicted proteins | sample MAT02_FD_205744 | JGI IMG/M metagenome (GOLD analysis project Ga0335395, IMG submission 205744) | Freshwater microbial communities from Lake Fryxell liftoff mats and glacier meltwater in Antarctica - MAT-02 (spades assembly) (version 2) ...
CGCACTTTTGGGAAATAAGTTGTTTTGGGCGATCCTCTTCAAGGGCTTCGCTAACGGTAAAAGCTGAGTACCAATAGCAGTCAGCCCAAAAGTTCTGAGCAAATAGCGGCGCGGCAGAGTCATAGGTTTAACAGTTGACAGTTGACAGTTGACAGTTGACAGTTGAGTGCGAAGCTTTTAGGCTGGGGTTTAAATCCCCAGCCTAAAAACAATCCACCTAAAGGTGGGGGCTTAAATCCCCTGTGTTTTGGTTAAGTGATTTGTGATATAATTGTATAGTAAAAGTCCTGCCATAGCAGTTTAAAATTGTCAGTTTCCAATGAAAACAGCCAGTAAAATCTCAGCTAAAAAATCCTGGGCTAAAGCTTTAGCTACTCCTGCTGCGGAGTTTCCGTTGACTCAGCTATCCGTTAAAACTGGTAAAATTCCTGACGGATTGCGCGGCACTCTTTACCGCAATGGGCCCGCACGTTTGCAACGCGGCGGCATGAATGCGGGACATTGGTTTGATGGCGACGGTGCAATTTTGGCAGTGGACTTTACCGAGGTTGGTGCTACCGCCGTTTATCGCTACGTGCAAACAGCGGGATATCAAGCTGAAGAAAAAGCTGATAAATTTCTCTATACTAATTACGGCATGACTGCGCCGGGCCCTGCTTTATTGCGGTGGACTAAACCTGTTAAAAATACTGCCAATACTTCTGTTTTAGCTTTACCCGATCGCCTTTTAGCACTTTGGGAAGGCGGCCCGCCTCATAGCCTCGATTTACAAACTCTAGAAACTCAGGGAACGGACAATTTAGGCAGTTTAGATAGTGGATTTTCCTATTCTGCTCATTGTAAGCGCGATCCGATTACTGGTAACATTTACAACTTTGGAATTACACCCGGTGTCACCACAAACTTAAATCTATATAAAAGCGATTTTACAGGCAAGATCGTGCAAAAAGCAACAGTTGCTATGGACGGAATTCCTTTGCTGCACGATTTTGTTTTAGCGGGAAAGTACCTAATATTTTTTGTGCCGCCGGTGCGGCTCAATCTGATGCCAGTGTTAGCAGGAATTGGCAGTTATGGCGACTCCTTTGAGTGGAAACCAGAGTTAGGAACTCAGATATTAGTTTTTGATTCGGAAACTCTCTCTTTAGTTAGTCGCAGCCAAACCGAACCTTGGTTTCAGTGGCATTTTGCTAACGGTTTTGTCAATGAAGATGGTTCGGTGGCCGTTGATTTTGTGCGCTATGCTGACTTTCAAACTAATCAGCGACTTAAAGAAGTGGCGACAGGTGAAACTCGCACTAATGCTGAGGGGACTATTAGCCGAGTACATCTCAATCCTCTGACTGGGAAAGTGACAGCAATAGAAGAATTGTTGGATCAAGCTTGCGAGTTTCCGGTTGTACCTGCGGGTCAAATCGGGCAAGCGTCGCGGTATATTTATCTGGCAATGAATCGGGCTGATGTTGATATTGTAGCGGAACTTTACGGGGCGATCGCCCGTTTGGACACGGAAACCCGAAATCTCACAATTGCCGACATGGGCGAAAATCGCTATCCCGCAGAACCCATATACGTTCCAGATATTTCGTCCGAGAAAGGTTGGATTTTGACTGTTGTTTATGACGGCAATTCTGATAAAAGCGAAGTCTGGATATTTGACAGTGATGGACTTTCGCGGGCTCCTATTTGTACGTTAGAATTGCCTGGTGTTATACCTTTGGGCTTTCACGGTACTTGGAAATCCGCAGTCTGATAATTATGTAAAGAAGTGTTGCGGAAGATTTATTAAAAATTGTTGCCGCTTTAGCTTCTAGTTGTTAAGGTGTGTGTAGAGAGGAAATTCTCATATCTAGGAAGTGTGGAATTTATGGTCTACATTGCTAAAAAATCCCGGCGAATATAATTAGCTCAGTTTTACGAGCACACAAACAAAGTCTGTCTCTGCGGACTAAAAAAACGCCAATCCATGCGAATCACCAGCAAATGGAATTCGCGATTAGACAAACAAAGTCCACACAACGCGAGACTCAAGAAAGAGAGAAATTCAGCCAAAGTCGGTATAATTTCTCACCTTGTTCTCCCATCTCAGGTTTGTCTGCTTGAATGAGGTTGACTTACCAGATTCCTGATGATTTTCTGGCAAATCAAAGTTTAGTTCAACTCACGTGTACGTTGGCGATTCAAAAGTTTTGAGTTAACTCCACAAAATTCATAACTCGCAACTTATAACTCCGTGCACGGTGAGCTTCAAATCCAGAGGGTTTAATCTTATGCAGCTTCAAGGAAAAACAGCTCTTATTACAGGGGCTTCACGTGGAATTGGGCGATCGATCGCCCTAGAATTAGCACGACAAGGCATCAAACGTTTGTTGATTGTGGCACGCAACCGCCAGCAATTAATTGAATTGGCAGAGGAAATCGATGTTCTTGGTGTAGAAGTAGTGCCATTAGCTTTAGATTTAACTCAGTCGGTGGCGGTGAATATTGCGATCGCCCAAGCTTGGCGAGATAACGGCCCAATTCACCTGCTAGTCAACTGTGCAGGCGTCGCCCACCAAGCATCATTCTTGCGATCGCCACTCCCATTAATTCAGGAAGAAATCGCCTTGAATTTGCTTGGAACCTACACAATTACCAGGTTAGTCGCGAGACGAATGGCCGCGCAAAAAGACGGAACAATTGTCAATGTTTCGAGCTTGATGGGCAAAATAGCCGCTCCCACAATGGCAACTTATTCTGCTACCAAATTCGCCATTTTGGGATTCACCCAAGCTTTGCGTAGCGAGTTAAGTCAGTACAATGTTCGAGTCACAGCTTTGCTACCATCTCTAACAGATACCGACATGGTGCGAGACTTAGAGCAATTTCGTTGGGTAGTGCCGACAACTCCCGAAAAAGTTGCCCTAGCACTTGTTGCGGGATTGCACAAAGATGCGCCGGAAATCTTGGTAGGATATCAAAGTCATTTAGCAGTTTGGTGTCACAGAATTGCTCCTTGGTTGCTGGATTTTGTGTTGCGGATGGCGACTCCCGAACTTCGGGATAAATCGCGGGGCCGCAAATTGCGGGAGGCTTTAGCTAGCGGGCGATAAACTAATGTAGGGTGCGCACTACGCACCTTATATCCCAATACGGTTCAGTTAAGCCCGGAGATCCCCCCTAACCCCCCTTAATAAGGGGGGGACAAGATTTCGATCAAAGTCCACCTTGCTTTCGGGGGATTTAGGGGGATCGAGATATGTGCAACTTCACATTAAATTGGTATTACTGGTTTGTAGTAAAAATCAATAGGAGTTACACAAATTTTCAATTTTTACAATATTTGTAATAGTAATATCAAATCCGGTGTGTTGTCGCACATTTAAATTGTATATTTAGGGCAGGCGGGACACCCCACAAGAGTCCGATGCAACCGGAATTGATATTATTTTCCCTGCACAGGATGTTGCCCATAATAAGGCAAAGCATCACACCAATCAGGGCGACTTCCTTTTTTCCACTCCAAATAAGCCAAATCCAACACACCAGAAACCGACGCACCCAACTCGCTACCAACTTCAATCAACTGATAGGAACTTTCCCAACTTTCGAGCTTTTCCTGCCAAGATTCCGCCGTCATTACCGTATCGGAAAACAACTCAGTTACACCATAATTACTATTAACTGCATAAACAGCCCCAAACAATTGCCCCCGCTGTGCAGGCATTTGCAGCGCAATATCTTGAGTTGACATAGATTTTTTACTACTGTTATGAGCGACAGCCGCCAAAGTTGAAACCGCAAAAACCGGAATATCCAACTGTTGAGCTAAAGTGCGCGCCGTCACCATACCCATGCGAGTCCCGGTGAAACCTCCGGGCCCCTTCGCCACGGCAATAAAAGCCAAATCCGCCCAAGTTTGCGGCTGAATAAACTCTACTAAATGCTGATGCAAATCCGTTGCTAAACTGCGCCCCAAATTCCAAGTCTGGCAGCGAGAATCGCCGTCAAAATTGCTGATTGCTAAACCTAATTCGGGTGTTGATGTGTGCAAGGCTAAGCCGTATTTTTTAACGGATGTTCCGTCTTGGGGATTGCTATTCACGATTACTGATAATTTTCTTTAACAAAAAACAGAGGCAAAGCCACAACTAAGCAACCCAACAGAATCCCAAATATTCCCGTGTTTAAAATCCTGGAATTACCCATCCCACCAGTGAGCAGAAACAGCACTACTAAACTGGCAAATAAATTCTTATTCGCAAATTCTTTGTTTTGAGAAACTTGATGCTTGACCACCATAAAACCGGATGCAACTATTAGCGCAAACCAAGAATTAAAAATGACTATTTGAGAGCCAAAGATGAACCAAACTAAAGCAAACATTAGCGAATCAATCCAGAAATCCTGATTTCTCAACTTCGGCAGCCAAAATTCTTGGGTAGCAACTGGGGCGATTTTCTTGGCTAATTGATTGTGTTGCAGCCGCACGAGTTTGTTTCTCAATTGAATCTTGGGATCGATTTGCAATACTTCCTTCCACTCGGGGACGCGAGAATTGTTAACTCTTCCCAACAGCTTAACGGCTGCGACTTTATTTAACTGCAAATCGGTGAGTCTGGTGGCAATTATTTGGGATAAGTGCGGATAGTAAACGGGATTGTCTTCGGTTCTGTTGATGACGATATTGAGCTTTTGCTTGGCTTGACTGACTTGGATTGTAACATTGTATGGGGCGATCGCATCTTGTAAAGCTTGCTGAATTTCGGCTTGTTGTTCCCGGCTGAACAGCGATCGTACTGGTGACAGTGCAGGCTTCGATTCTGCGGGTGTTTCCGGCGCATTTAGCACGGGTTGCGCGTCTAAATACACCGGCTTGGGGTTCAACTGCCGGATGACTGCTGATGCTGAACTGTAGCGCCGATTGGTGGCACTTTGGAGCATGGTGTCGAGGATGCGGCCGAAATCGTCACTAACAGCACTTTTCAAATAATTGCGCCAAGCCCAAGAATCTTCTGTGCTATCGAACAAGTCGAAGGGAGGAATGTGAGTTAGTAAGTGGATGCAAGTAACGCCCAAACTGTAGATATCGCTGGCAAAAACTGCTTTTCCCATCAATTGTTCTGGGGCTATATAAGCAGCACTGCCGATAATTGTACCAGTTTGTGGCAGTCCAGTTGCTGTTACTTTCTTAGCTGCACCAAAGTCTACTAAAATTATATCTTTTTGGAAAGGAGAGGGTTGATAGGAATTTTCTAAGGCGGGTAAAGGGGCTGGAGATAGTCGGCGGCGAATGATATTGGCTGGTTTGATATCGCGGTGAATGACTTTGGATTTGTGGACGAAGTGGAGCACTGGCAATAAATCGTTGAGAATTTGCCGAATTTGAGTTTCGGTGAATGCTCCTTTTTGTGCTAATTCTTGGGCTAGGTTTTTGCCGTCTATAAATTCTTGTACTAAATATTGTCTGCTGTCTTGTTCAAAATGCGCGATTAATTCTGGAATTTGGGGATGTTTCCCCAAGGTTTCTAGCTGGGCGGCTTCTTGGTGAAATAGTTGGGCGGCTTTTTCGGCTGGGGTGTTTTGTGGTAAAAATTGCTTGATTACGCACTGCGAAAACATCGGCGGTTTGGTTTCATCAACTGCTAGAAATGTTCTGCCAAATCCTCCTTGTGCGATCGGCTTTATGGTACGGTAGCGAGATGCTGATGGCGATTGTTCGTTGGTTAACAACAATTTTGAGCCGCAACTTTGGCACAAGTCTGCATCACCGGGGTTTTGCGGATTCTGACAAGTTGGGTTTAAGCAATAGGACATTTGATTTTAGATTTTGGATTTTAGATTTTAGATTTTAGATTTAGGAATTGGGCATTGGGCATTGGGCATTGGGCATTGGGCATTGGGCATTGGGCATTGGTAATTGGTAATTGACAGCCCCAAGCTAGTAACACATAACTAATGACAAACGATTCATGACCAGTGACAAATAACGTTCGCTAGGGGCTGACAGCACTAATAACTAATGACTGATGACGTTCGCGAGCGGGGACGCTCGCACTAATGACTGATGACTAATGACTGATGACTAATGACTAATGACTTCTTCATTAAGTCGGTACAAGTTCGCCGGGCCGCAGTTTAGCCCATTTGCCGGTCTCTTGCTTGAAACTTTCACAACCGACTACATCCCATTCCATTTCAATTTCGTCTTTGTGGGAACGAATGTTGACGTTGATGGTGGGTTCTACGGGGTCGAAATCGGGTGTTTCGGTGAGATGAATCTGTTCGTGCTGTCCTTCTACGGCGTGGTAGGTGAAGCAGCGGTCTACATAGTGGCAGTTAATACAAATACACATTCTTGATATCCTCTGTGCATTTCAAAAAGATTGGTGAATTTCGAGCTTTCTGTTAATCTAGCGTAGCAAGAGCTTTATTGTGTGTAAGTTTATTTATTTTTGTTGCAATGTCGAATAGTTTGCCACCTGCGCTATCTCCTGAGACTTGGCCGTTCGATTTGGAACTGCTGACACCGCCTGTTTATTTGGTGGGCGGCGCGGTGCGGGATGCGCTGCTGGGCCGCCGATCGCACTATTTTGATTTGGATTTCGTTATGCTAACACGGGCGGTGAAAACTGCTCGAAAAATTGCCGATCGCACAAAAGCTGGATTTGTGTTGTTGGATGCGGAACGACAGATTGCGCGGGTGGTGTTTGCGGGCGGTACTGCCGATTTTGCGGAGGCTTTCGGGGGGAGTCTGGAGGGGGATTTGTGGCGCCGGGATTTTCGCATAAATGCGATCGCCTGCAATCCTTTTACCGGAGAAATCATCGATCCTGTGGACGGTCAAACTGATTTGCGGTTGGGTTTGCTGCGGATGATTTCGCGATCGAATTTGGAAGATGATCCGCTGAGGTTATTAAGAGCTTACCGCCAAGCGGCGCAGTTGGGTTTTGCGATCGAACCGGAAACACAATCTGCGATTCGAGAATTAGCGCCGTTGTTGAGTCGGGTAGCGGTGGAACGGGTGCGGACGGAATTGGGTTATTTGTTGAGCAATAATAACGGTGTTCCTTGGATTTGTAAGGGTTGCGAAGATGGTTTGTTTTCGATTTGGTTTGAAAGTGCGATCGCCCGTTTCGATGTCTTGACAAAAATTGACCTGTGTGCTACAAATTTGGCGGCAATTTATCCAGAGTTGGGGACAGAGTTTGGGCGATCGATTCGCGATACAATTAAAACGCCGTTGTTGGCGATCGGGAAGTTGGCTATTTTGGCAAATCCTGACCCGACAATCGCTGAAACTGAGTTGCTGCGGTTGAAGTACAGCAATGCAGAGATTAAAAGTGCGATCGGGCTTTTGAAATATTTACCCAAATTGCAAGCAGAACCAATTGCGGAAATGTCCTTGCGAGACCAGTATTTTTTGTTTCGCGATGTCGGAATAGTATTTCCCATTTTAGCAGTTTTGGTCGTGGCGGCGGGAGTTGCGGTTGACGAAATTTCACCGTTAATTAATCGCTATCTCAATGCTGATGACATTATTGCTCATCCCACACAATTAGTTAGCGGCAATGAGTTAATGGAATATTTGAATTTGCCCAGAAGTCCGCGCATCGGTCAATTATTAATGGAGATTCAATTAGCGCGTGTGGAGGGGAGAATTGCCACTCGCGAAGATGCGCTGAAATTCGCGGCTGAATGGGTTGATGTGAATTGATATTTGGGAAATATTGCAACATTATAATCTCTACAAAAATCTCTTGACAATCATCAATACAATTACTATGATTGAAGTGATGATTATTAAAAAAAATAGTTAAATGGAAGCTGTGAGTCTGATATCATCTGTGAAAGCAGCGAATGGGAGATTGCGAGAGGTTTATCAAAGCGAATACGGCATTCTCTACCAGGAAGACTGTCTCAAATTTTTAGGTATTATTCCCGATTCCTGTGCGGATATTGTGTTTGCAGACCCGCCATTTAATCTCGGCAAAGATTATGGTAACGGTACGAGCGATATGTTGAATTCCAGCGATTATCTCGCTTGGTCAAAACAGTGGCTAAAAGAAAGCATTCGAGTCCTTAAGCCGGGCGGAAGTCTATTTATTTTCAACTTACCTAAGTGGTGCATTGAGTACGGTGCATACTTAAACCAACAGGGCATGGAATTTCGTCACTGGATAGCCTGTAGAATGCCTAAAGCCTTTCCTCGCGGCAAGAAAATGTCTCCCGCACACTACGGATTGCTTTACTACACAAAAGGTGAACCAGCAGTTTTTAATAAAGTTTATACGCCGATTCAAGTTTGCCGGCATTGTGGCGGAGAGATTAAAGATTACGGCGGACACCGCAAAAAATTAAATCCTCAAGGTATTAATTTAATGGATGTTTGGGATGCTTCAGAAGATGTCTGGGAAGATGCTTCAGAAGATATTCGATCAGAAAATTTGTGGACGTTAATTGAGGAAATGTGGACAGATATTCCGCCAGTAAGACACCGACAGCACAAAAAAAGGGGAGCCAACGAATTAGCTCCGATTATGCTGGAACGCATCATTGCTATGGCATCGAATCCGGGACAGGTTGTAATCGATCCTTTTGGAGGTTCTGGCACTACATTTTATGCAGCAGAAAAGTTGGGCAGGTATTGGCTGGGCACAGAAATCAGCGATATTGAACCAGCAGTGAAGCGGTTACAAGACTTGGCAAATGGCAACGTAGAAAACTGGGAATCAGCAAGGGGAAAGACAAAAAATAAAATCCAAAAAATTCAACAAAACGAGTCAATCCAACTCGAATTATTTTCTTGAAAACCAACATTTTATATCATGTCCGTTTGATTCAGACTTGTATCATGTTAAGTTTTGTAGGGGCGGGTTCGCCGAAATATTTGATAATTATCGACAAATTATATAAACCCGCCCCGTCCATACCGAGGACTATCCTACCGGACACAATGTTATATTAAAGCGCGACCATCTGTGCCTTTAGTAATTGTAGGTACGCTGCTGTCAACGGCATCATGTTCAATGACAAATATGGCTAAGAAACCTGCTTGTATGTTAACGGCACGCCAGACATCAAAGTAAGGTTCGAGTTCCTCATAGTTGCCAATTCTATCAGTCAGATAAGGGTACAGTTTGCGGCTGGGCAATACTAATGCCGTCCCTAAAAAAATACCTCGTAAAATACCGAGAACCAGTTTGTTAACACTGCGGTGACTTGATGAGATATTTCCGGTTTCCCATTCTAAGGCAAATAAATCATTCTCTAAAATTTTGGTAGCATCTACTCGTCCAGGGGATCTAGTTGCAAATCTGATTTTAGTTTCAAGCTGCCATCCAAAATTGTCTTGAAGAGCAGCCATACAAGCATTTTTGATGGGTTTGACACCGTTTCCGTGCTTGGTTGGATTTATCGTAAAGTTTGATGCGCCCACAGGCCAGGCGATGGCGTCAATAGCAATCCTGATTTCATTTTTAATGACTCCCCATTCCGCTGACTCCTCAAAGTTACCGCGACTAATAAGTGATACTTCTTGAACTATCTTCACAGCATACTAAGCCTGTTCGTTGATAGTTGCTGTTAATTCTGTCGGTAATTCAAACTTGCCACCGGCACCAACTTCAAACTCAAAAACTTTCAACACAGCATCGACATTCAGCGGCCCGTAAATGTGCGGGTAATCCTCACCAGCGGCAAATTCATACTTAAGTTCTGGTTCTACTTTTTCCGAGTCAATCGACAGCAGCAGCAATCCTGTTTGTCCGACAAAAAATTTATTAGCAGATTTCAGAACTTGCGGCAAAGTCGAACAGTGGATAAATCCTTCCGTATCTAGCGTATCTCCGCGATAGGATTGCACTTGTTTTGCTTCTTCCCACTGTTGGCTGCGGGTGATGTGAAAGATGACGCTCATAATGAAATAGGTTTTAAGTGCGATCGACAATTGGCAGTAAAATCTGAGAAGGACAACTCCCGCCACAACTTACTGTCAGCGTGATAATTTTAGCATCAATTAACCGCGCTGCACCGGGAGGCGCGCCCGTTCCCGGATTCACGTCGTAAGCGGGAAAACAAGCCGCACTCAAACTCAGGCGGAAAGCATTACCTTTGGCAATTTGCATACAAGTTGCTTGCAGCACAATTTTCACAGGTGTTTCACCTGAATTCACCCGCACATAACCTTGAGTAAAATTGTAGACGCTGCCGTTATCTTTGACTTCCGAAAGTATGGCGCACAAGTCAAAAGTCGGCGCATCTGCCGTACAAAATACTTCGACAATTATATCTCCAGCAACGTGCAAATCCGCTGTGAGCGGTGCAGAAGTGTATGTTAACACATCGGTGCGGCAGTCAAGAGTCGATCGATCAAATGAACCAGCAAGAAATGCCGCGTGTCCTCCCAAAGATGGTACTGGACGCCAAGGGTCATGTACGAATATATCATCAGTACAAACATCCGCGCAAATCTCGGTTAACATTCCCGCATCTTCTCTCATCGCCGCAAGTCCGGTACTTACTAAAAAATAAGATTGATGGTGATTTTCAGGCCACTTATCAAAGTTCCGCCAATTATTGCTTCCCATCTCGAATAAAGAAATCGACGACTCATCTAATATGCCTGTATCAACTCCTTTAAGGAATTGATCGAACCAGCGAATTTGCAACTCATCCACAGGATTTGAAGCTACCAAACCATAATCCAACACTCCAACTTTTCGCCCCCAAGGTAAATGCGCCCAAGGCCCGACTATCAAATGCTGCGGATAGGAACTCCGGCCCGCCATTTCCTTGTAAAGACGGATTGTTCCCCGCAAATAAGTATCGAACCAACCACCAACGTGCAGCATTGGCAAGTCTAAATCTTTGAGATTGGGCGAGAGTTTATCCCAATACTCGCTCGGTTGATAATTATCTAACCAATCGTGATAATATGAGTCTGGTGCTAATGTTGTAATAATCTCTGGACGAGCCGGAACGGTATCGTATAGCGGAAGATTTCTCGAAGCTGCGTAGAGGGCTTGATGGGCAGAAATATCGCCTTTTAAGCGAGCGGTTTCGGCGGCTAGCTGAATTGCCCAGCCGAGATTTGATTGCAAACAAAATGCGCCGCCTTCATAGGCCCAATCTGCGTACAAATCGCAGCCTACCATTGCCGGACAAATTGTAATTAAAGCCCTGGGTTTAGCAGCCGCGGCGTAGAGTTGAGTCATACCTTGGTAGGAAAAGCCGT
>Ga0335395_10002595_pt1:0-2500 | contig 11213 bp, 14 predicted proteins | sample MAT02_FD_205744 | JGI IMG/M metagenome (GOLD analysis project Ga0335395, IMG submission 205744) | Freshwater microbial communities from Lake Fryxell liftoff mats and glacier meltwater in Antarctica - MAT-02 (spades assembly) (version 2) ...
GCAAGCATACAGCTATCCGTAGATGAGTGGATGCATAAAGACGGCAATGGAGCTTCTTGACGACACGAAGGGCGAAGGGTGGGGCTGAAAGTGTGTGCGGGCGTGTTTGCGACGGGGCGGGCCGACACGTCGGAATGAAAGGCAAGGAATATGTGTAAATAGTTTATATGGAGGGTATGTGCAAGGTGAAAGGGGTGAAATGGGCGTGGTGCGGAAGGAACGGCGCCTTTAGTGGAAAAAAGGGCGTTTTTTGCGGTGAAAAACACGGGGGGACATGGTTTCTTATGGCGGGCATAGGGGTCGGGGTTGCACCTGATAGGGGGGGCGTACGTGAATGCACCTTTATAGCAAGTACGAGGAAAAGTACCTTTATGGGGGAGCAGCAGTCCGCAAGAGCATTCAGTGGCAACACAGAGTCTCTTGCGGACGGCGGCCCTCCTGGGTTCCCTGATCATGGCGAGATGTCCTTGACGAACCTGGCTGCTTGTGCGGCCTCGCTTGCAAGGACTCGATCCAACGGGGACACCAGCGCCAGTCAGCATGCCCACCGCGGACGACCCTTGCCGGGTTGTGACACGGTGGGCCTCTGCGGCACTGCGCGCTGGGGTCCCTGGGGAGGCTCCGTTTGGAGCCTTCTCGTCGACCTGGGTTGCGTATGAATACCGTTTCGGTAGGATTACCATGAGATCCTCATCCCACCGGGCAAGCCTAGCGCCGTGCTAGTAGAGCCGAGCGAGCACCGAGCGTGACCAACACAGCCAGCCTAGCGGTTGCTGCTGCCGTCACCCGCGGTCTCGCCCAGCTTGAACGAGCGGCGCCGGGCCGGGCCGGTATGATCGACTCCCGTAGGGCGGCCCGCACAGCGAGTATCACTCGCTGGGCGGGCCTCCGTCCGGGGTTGTCGAGGAGATCACACCAACAAAGACGGGCAAGTGTGAAACCTGCGAGGCGGGGGCACCGGCAACGGTGTCCCGTGTGCCTCGTCATGGTGCTTTGGTGTTCCACCTTATGAATCTTTGCCAAGCAGGCTTGTTCACGGGATTGGAAGGGCGTTCTTCACGAACCTTTTTCGGCGACGTTCACATGGTCCGTATTGCACAAAGAGACTGCCTGGGCCGCGCAAGCGGGCACCCGGGCGGTCCCATTAGTGGGTGCTCATAGTTACCTGGTTGATCCTGCCAGTAGTCATATGCTTGTCTCAAAGATTAAGCCATGCATGTCTAAGTATAAGCGTTTATACAGTGAAACTGCGAATGGCTCATTATATCAGTTATCATTTACTTGATGATACCTTACCACTTGGATAACCGTGGTAATTCTAGAGCTAATACATGCCTTCAAGGCCACCTTTTTGGTGGCCTGCATTTATTAGATACAAACCAATGCCAGCAATGGCTGATGGTGATTCATAGTAACTTGGCGGATCGCATGACCTTGTGTCGGCGACGTATCAATCAAATTTCTGCCCTATCAAGTTTCGATGGTAGGATAGAGGCCTACCATGCTTTTTACGGGTAACGGGGAATTAGGGTTCGATTCCGGAGAGGGAGCCTGAGAAACGGCTACCACATCCAAGGAAGGCAGCAGGCGCGCAAATTACCCAATCCCGACACGGGGAGGTAGTGACAAAAAATAACGATGTGAAACCTTTTGGTGTCACAATCGCAATGAAGCGAATTTAAATCCCTTCATGAGTAACAATTGGAGGGCAAGTCTGGTGCCAGCAGCCGCGGTAATTCCAGCTCCAATAGCGTATATTAAAGTTGTTGCAGTTAAAAAGCTCGTAGTTGACTCTCGGACAAGGACAGCCGGTCTGGCCTCTGGTCAGTACTGGCTGGACCGAGTCTTACGTCCTGGGGAGGGTCGGTGCTCTTTACTGACGTGCCGGCCACCGGAACCAGGAAGATTACTTTGAAAAAAGTAGAGTGTTCAAAGCAGGCAATTGCTTGAATACCTTAGCATGGAATAATAAAATAGACTATGGTTCTATTTTATTGGTTTAAGGACCAAAGTCATGGGTAATAGGAACAGTCGGGGGCATTCGTATTCAGGAGCTAGAGGTGAAATTCTTGGATTTCCTGAAGACGCACTACTGCGAAAGCATCTGCCAAGGATGTTTTCATTAATCAAGAACCAAAGTTAGGGGATCGAAGACGATTAGATACCGTCGTAGTCTTAACTATAAACGATGCCGACTAGGGATCCGTCACAGTTCTACGTGACTTGACGGGCACCTTAGGAGAAATCAAAGTGTTTGGGTTCTGGGGGGAGTATGGTCGCAAGTCTGAAACTTAAAGGAATTGACGGAAGGACACCACCAGGAGTGGAGCCTGCGGCTTAATTTGACTCAACACGGGAAAACTCACCAGGTCCAGACATGGGAAGGATTGACAGATTGAGAGCTCTTTCATGATTCTATGGGTGGTGGTGCATGGCCGTTCTTAGTTGGTGGAGTGATTTGTCTGGTTAATTCCGATAACGAACGAGACCTTATCCTGCT
>Ga0335395_10002595_pt1:7500-11213 | contig 11213 bp, 14 predicted proteins | sample MAT02_FD_205744 | JGI IMG/M metagenome (GOLD analysis project Ga0335395, IMG submission 205744) | Freshwater microbial communities from Lake Fryxell liftoff mats and glacier meltwater in Antarctica - MAT-02 (spades assembly) (version 2) ...
AGTTAAGGATATGAGTAGTTGAGGATATGAGTAGTTAAGGATAGGAGTAGTGGAGGATATGAGTAGTGGACAGTATATTAGTGGACGATGCGAGTAGGTGGCCTTGCCATGGATAACCCCCTTTGGACTTGGACTTGGACTTGGACTTGGACTGGGACTTGGACTAGGACTTGGACTGGGACTGGGACTGGGACTTGAGACTTGGCGCTGATGGACCCCTTGACCTTGGACCCCTCGAGACCCCTTGACCTTACTTACCCATTGACAATCGACGCTTGTCTGCGGGTACGACATTGACTATATTATTTTATACTTTGATATTTTCCATGAATACAAGAAATCCTCCACTCAACGTTCCAGCGCGCAGAAAACAGCATACATATGGTTTACTATGCGTCACATAGAGCTCGGAGTTGCACATGCCAGTGGTGGCGGACGTGAACGGCCCCTTTTGGCAAGTAGCCGGGGTGGTTTGCGAAAGGTTGTCTGCGGGCACAGCGGCGGAGATTATTTTGGATGGCGACATTCCGTAGCCATGTCAGCATGTGCCAACCACATAAAGCGAGATGTAACCACGTAAAGCCAGATATAACCACATAAAGCCAGAGGTAACCACATGTACATTCGTGTATAGGCATAGACACGGTAGAGCAGTGGAGGCAAGGGGGTGACGGGCTTGGTGGGCGATGCGTGGGCGATGCGTGGATTGCGCGGTCATGCGCGGGACTACAGCGACCCTCACCGGCATCAAAGTGAGAAAGTAGAGTGAATGCGGTATGTGTGTGTGCAGAGAAGGGCAAGAATGCGATGGGCCACGAAGGTGAATGCCGAAAGACGTCAGGGGGTGTCTCTGGTGGTGATGTGGCTATTGGCGGCGAGGGCGGGGGAATGGCGGGGCGGTCACCGGCATCAAAGACGAGCGGGGGTATATGGCAGGTGCATGTGTGCGATGATAGGTTCGGTATGGGATGGATTGAGCGAAATGGAGGGAGATGAACCGAGGTGAAGCAGCCTTTGAGCCCCACTGCAGGGTATGAATATAGTATGCACGGTTCCAACGCGACAGATGTATGCCGAGTGATGCCATTGTGCGTTGTGCAAAGAAAAGGCGGAGACATGTGGTGGGCATTCGAATGAAATGCGCATATGGCTGAAAAAGGGGCGTTTTTTGCGGCGAAAAACACGGGGGACATGGTTTCGTATGGGCAGCATAGGGATCGGGGTTGCACTTGGTAGGAAGGCGGGACGGGAAGGCGCCCTTATGGCAAGTGCGAGGAAAAGTATACTTGTAGAGGGCCCCTGTCCGGGGCGCGACACGGCATGGTGGGGGGTATTTTAACGAAAAAGAGAAAAAGTGAATTTTCCGAAAAGGGCGTTGGAGAAATGTGGAGGGGTCTAGGGCGGCCGTGGGTGAGCAAAGTCCGCTAGGACGCGGACTTTTCTTCCTCGCTCCGCGAGGGCCGAGTCAAGTGCACGGGCGGGTTGACACGCTTGCATGTCAAGCTGCCTGTGCACTTGACGGGAGGATCGAGATCAAATGGGCCAGTGGTAGCATGCAATGGATGTAATGTTCACTGGTGTGATTTGGGTGAATAATCGAGGTCAAGTTCGCTGGTGTGATTTGGATGAATAATCGAGGTCAAGTCCGCTGGTGTGATTTGGATGAATATTCACGGTCAAGTTCGCTGGTGTGATTTGGATGAATAATCGAGGTCAAGTTCGCTGATGTGATTTGGATGAATAGTCACGGTCAAGTTCGCTGGTGTGATTTGGGGAATAGTCACGGTCAAGTTCACTGGTGTGATTTGGGGAATAGTCACGGTCAAAGGCAGAGGGGCGATCTGGACGACGAAAAACAAATGTCTGCGGGGCCAAACCAGATCTGCATATTATTTAAATCTATTTTATTATATGAACAAATACAGGCTAAATACTCGATCTATTCCGGCCGATACCGCGCGGCATTCGTTAAGCAGCGAGCGCCACAGGCCATTCCTTGGCAAAGTCCACCTTCCAGCAGGAATCAGGTCTACTTTCACCAGCAATCTGCACCGAAAATCCACTCCACGGTGCAGCATTCACCAGCGGTCCTTTACCTGCCTTCACCAGCAGTCCTTTGCCCTCGTTCACCAGCAATCTTTGCCCTAGACTCTTTCACGTCGACTCCAGCAATCCTTCACCCGCCGTCCTCCAGCCATCTTATGCGCAGCGCGACGTTCACCAGCAATGGTTCACCGTACGCCACGTCCTCCGGCAGACTTTTCTGCGCGCGTAGGTTGGGTTCGTTTCTGGTCAATGGATTGCGCGTGCCGGATCTACGTTCGAAGGAAACAGACGTCCATGAGGGCAAGAACATGACGTTCGTGCAGGACATGAGGTGGATACGTGATGACGCTGAAGAAAGGCGTTGCGATGGAATATGGGTGATGTACATGAGAGGAGAGAGTCAATGCATCGGAGAGATATTGCGATGGACGAGAGGGCTTTCGTGCACGAGCGATCATTCGATGATACTGTGTCGTTTCCCACGCTCTGGTTCCGCCTTCTTTGGCGACCTTTCTTCCATTCACCCTCTTTCCTCGTTTCTGCATTGAACCATGCGGGAGATGGTTGCAGGAGGCGCCACAGATGACACCTTGGCCATGCTGGGGGGGGGGGTTGAGACACGACACATGGTGGACTACATATGGCGGATTACGGATGGCAGACGTTTTGAACGGCAAAGTGGCGCGGCCGTCAAACTGTTCGTCAAGGGAGGGGTTGAATTCGATGCTCGTTGATGGCAGTATATGACAGAATTCGGACATCCTGGCTGGCAGTGGTCACAATGTGCCGGTGGTGGTCATAGTGTGCTGGCAGTGGTCACAATGTGCCGGTGGTGGTCACAATGTGCCGGTGGTGGTCATAGTGTGCGGGTGGTGGTCATAGTGTGCTGGTGGTGGTCATAGTATACAATGTGAGAGTGATTTCATAGCACATTTGTATTAAATTAAGGTAGATGTTGATTTCATGGCATAATTGTATTGCGTTAAGGTAGATGTTGGTTTTAGGCTGTTTAGAGGACGACTTTACGGAGGATTGAGATTTTTTGGACTTGGAGTGTGTGGTTGGGGGGAGGGTGATTTTAATTCTTTTAGCTATTTTTCACGTGTCCAAGATTAAAAATACCTGAAATGGCTGCGATACAGCACACTTGCAGACATGTCGAGCGGCATCTTTATTGTGCGCCATGCAGAATATAGGATATTGATGTGGTTGAATGGTGTGGGCGAGCGAGGCGCGGCGCGAGGGAGCGTTGCCACCCGTGGTTGTGCAGGAAACGGGCGTGTTTGGGGCCAAAGAGCGGCCATGCGCGGAGACACCGTTTTCTGCACCGGCATCATATTGGACGGTGGGCATGCGTAGCGACTGTGGATGCCGTTAAATGGCAATATAAATGATGCGCTCGGGGTGTGGACGCGCTGGAGCGCAAAAGGGGTGGTTTTGCGGGCGGCGGCGTGTTTGGGGTAGAACGAACAGAGCTACGGCCTTGCTTCCCGGGATCAAGGTGGGCAAGCATACAGCTATCCGTAGATGAGTGGATGCATAAAGACGGCAATGGAGCTTCTTGACGACACGAAGGGCGAAGGGTGGGGCTGAAAGTGTGTGCGGGCGTGTTTGCGACGGGGCGGGCCGACGCGTCGGAATGAAAGGCAAGGAATATGTGTAAATAG
>Ga0335395_10002596_pt1 | contig 11210 bp, 11 predicted proteins | sample MAT02_FD_205744 | JGI IMG/M metagenome (GOLD analysis project Ga0335395, IMG submission 205744) | Freshwater microbial communities from Lake Fryxell liftoff mats and glacier meltwater in Antarctica - MAT-02 (spades assembly) (version 2) ...
GACGATAATTGTTGCGATCGCTGCGTGTAGTTTTACACAAGACCGAAAAATTAAGAAGATTTATACCTGTCAGCGATCGCCAGTGGGCTAAGTTTGATTTACTCAGGACTTTGGTTAGGCGAGATTTAGAAGCGCGTTACAAGGGTTCGGTTCTTGGCAACCTCTGGCCGTTGGTTAATCAGTTATCTCAGTTACTGATTTATACCTATGTATTTGCGATCGTGCTTAAGGTAAAACTGAGTCTGCAAGGTGTGCCAGATAATAACTTTACTTTTGGCTTATGGCTATTTGCGGGTTTGTTGCCTTGGATTGCATTTACGGGTGGATTGACACAAGCTGCTAATTCGGTTATTTCTCAGCCAAATTTGGTTAAAAAAGTAGTATTTCCTCTAGCTTTGTTGCCACTAGTGCCAGTTTTGTCAGCATTTATTGAAAGTGCATTTGGGCTGATAGCTTTGATATTTTTCGTGGCTTTAACTACGCATACTTTACACATTACTTTGGCGCTTTTGCCGTTAGTTTGGTTGACCCAGTTGTTACTAACTGCTGGTTTAGGTTATCTCACCGCAGGACTAACTGTGTTTCTGAGAGACATTTCTCAAACATTGGGGGTAGTTTTAAATATCTGGTTTTATATGACCCCAATTATTTATCCTGCTTCGGCAATACCTGAGACTTTTCGTGGTTGGGTGTTTTGGTTAAATCCGATCGCAGCTATATCTGAGGTTTATCGAGATATAATTCTGGTTGGAGAGGTTAAGCATTGGAGTGAGTGGGGTGTGGCTTCAGCTATATCAGCTTTGATATTTTACTTTGGGTTTTCGGTTTATAAGCGTTTGCGTCCAGCTTTTGCTGATGTACTATAAACACATTATTTAAGACAGTAATTATTTAGAAATTTTGAGGATTAATAGTAAAAGTATGGGAGAAGAAATTGCCATTTCCCTAAATAATGTATCAAAGTGCTTTAAGCGCTATGCTCGACCTGTTGATCGTTTAAAAGAGATACTTTTGCCGAGTAAAAGTTATGCACAAGAGTTTTGGGCGTTACGAGATATCTCCTTTGATGTGATGAAGGGGGAGACTATGGGCATTATTGGTCGTAATGGTGCAGGTAAGTCAACACTTTTACAAATGATTTGCGGTACTTTGACTCCCACCAGTGGTGAAGTTCAAGTGAGGGGAAGAGTTGCGGCATTACTAGAATTAGGTGCTGGATTTAACCCTGAATTTACGGGGCGTGAAAATGTATATATGAACGGCGCAATTATGGGGCTTTCTAAGGCAGATGTCGATGAACATTTCGATCAAGTTGCTGCTTTCGCTGACATAAAAGATTTTCTCGATCAGCCAGTTAAAACTTACTCTAGTGGAATGTACGTAAGGCTGGCTTTTGCATCAGCAATTCACGTTGACCCAGACATTTTAATTGTGGATGAGGCTTTGGCTGTGGGAGATATGTTCTTTCAGGCAAAGTGTATGTCTCGGATGAGGCAAATGGTGGATAGCGGCGTGACAGTATTGTTTGTAAGCCATGATATTATCGCTGTAAAAAGCCTTTGCCAAAGTTGCGTATGGATTGAAAATGGCAAACAAAGAGCGACAGGAATTGCTGAATCGATTACAGCAAAATATTCTCAAGATTGGGTAGATACAATGAATAATACAAACTCTTTTACTAATCATACAAACTCTTCTACTCAATCAGGTGGCACAAGAAAAAATGATGCACCCGTTGAACGTAAATGTGCCAAATTCTGTATGCCTCCACTTCCATCTGATACAGACCTTTTTAGAGCTGGTAATGGTTGGGCAAAATTTCAAGGAGTTGACATATTAGATTCCTATGGAAATCCATTAAAAAACTATTGCTATTTCAACCAAACCGTAAACATCAAAACGCATATTCAATTCTATGAAGATGTAACAGGCATAGCTATTGGATATCATATTAGGAACAAACAGGGACAACAAATACTAGGTAACGATTCTTTTTCTAGCGACACAGATATCTATACTAAGAAATGGTTGAGAGGAGAACAGATTACTATCAGCTTTACAACTAAACTCCCTTTGATTCATGGAATATATAGTCTCAATTTACTCATCTCTAGTTTTAAAGACATTTCTACATTTAGTGATACATTCTTTATAGATTGGATAGAAAATTCCTATGTTTTTGAGATGAGAATCAAACATCCAATACCAGTTTTTGATTTTGTTCATCTAGAGAATAAAGTATTATATGAATTTATTTAAAGGTTGTTTTAGAGAAAAAAAGTTAGTCATTTTTGACGATATCTATCCTAATATTCTCACAGGGTTTCGGATAGCAGAGTACAATTACTATCTACAAAAAATAAAAAACTGCGAAGTTTATAGTAGTACTTCACAATTTTATGATCTGAAGAACGATTATGCTGTTTACTATCCAGATCTTGCTGACAGAATAAGTTTTTTTGATGAGAACAGGAAATATGAAGCCTCTTTGTTTTACACGGTTTTTCTAAATAACATATATAGTTTTCTCCCTGTTATTGAAGCATCCCAAAAACCTTTCGTATTCACACTGTATCCAGGCGGTGGATTGGGGTTAGACGACCAAGAAAGTGATATAAAGCTGAAAGCTGTTTTTGAATCATCTTTATTTAGAAGAGTAATCGTAACTCAAAAAAATATTTATGATTACCTTCTAAAGAAAAGACTTTGCCCAAAAAGCCAAATAGAATTTATTTATGGCGGTGTTGTCCCATCAGATTTTTTTATGCGAAATTCTCAAAAGAAACAATATTATAAAAAGAACAAAGAAACATTAGATATCTGCTTTGTTGCAAATAAGTATATGGAGAGAGGAATAGACAAGGGATATCATATTTTTGTTGAAGTTGCAAATCAATTATGTTTGATTTCACCTGATATAAGATTTCATGTAGTAGGAAATTTTAGTCCTGAAGATATTAATTTGGGTAACATGAAGGAGAAAACAACTTTTTACAATGTTCAAAAGAGGGATTTCTTCCCAGAATTTTATGCATATATGGACATTATCCTTTCTCCCAATCTACCATTTAAATTACATGCTGGTAGTTTTGATGGGTTTCCTACAGGATGTTGTGTTGAAGCTGGTTTATCAGGTGTTGCTGTATTTTGCACTGATGAACTTCAACTAAATGATTACTTTAAGGATAGAGATGAGTTATGTATTATCTCGACTAAAGTCGATGAAATAGTTGATATAGTCAAATATTACCTCTTCAATTTAGATAGCCTTTACAAGCTATCAGCAAATTGCCAGAAAAAGTTTTATCATACTTTTGACATCAAAGCTCAAACACAAAAACGGATAAAAATATTAAATAGGTATTTATAAAATTTTGACATTATAGACTAGACCTCTCGCAGAACTAATCTCATGGTAGAATGGCGAGTGTTGTCAATCTCAGCTATACCCAAGTCATGGTTGTAGATTGAGCCAATCAAACAGCAGAAAAGCCTAAACCAAGCCAACCCGTAGATGTATCACGTTTTGAGTTCTGCAAGAGGTCTACTGTAACTCATTACAATACTAGATAAACTAGTAACCTACCAACTCATCTTTGCTAGGTTAACGAAACTCGTGTTTGCCAATTCTAAACGAAAAGGTGCTAGGCAATTTTCCTTTGGTAGACTACTAATGTATGCATACTAAAATAAATATGCTAGTTTAGCTAGTATTGTTATTCTATACCAGTCATATAACTTTTAAAACAATGAAGCTTCTCTGAGTTTGAGGTTATAAACAAAGCTCAAAAAACAGTTGCAGTAGTGTAGTTTATCATTATCACCCTTTTCTAAATCGTATCATGATGCAATTCAACCCCAAAGACAGAATAGTCACCAACTAAACAATGTGGAGATATTAAAATGATAAAAATCAATGTTCTTGGCTATGGTCAAATGGGTCGCCAAATAGCAAGCCTTTTATGCTTGATTGGATGTGAAGTTACGGTATGGAATCGCACCACTCTCGATGAAACTATTGTGTTTAAACAATTAAAGCTGATCAGCAAATTCTTAAACATTCCAACAAAAGAACAAAAAATCAGGACGGTTATATCGATTGATGATCTGAGCAAAAACTCATTAACAATTGAAACGATTATAGAAGACATTAATATTAAACAAAAATTATTTCAAAAATATAAGGAAGGGGAAGTAAACGGCAGCTATTATACAAATACATCTTCATACTCTCCTGCTGAGATCGGAGATGAAGTGGGTGGCTTACATTTTTTTAATCCAATCAGCTTAAAACTTATTGAATATTGCCAGCCATCAGTTGTTACAAATAATAGTATCGATAATTTGCTTTCTTTATTGAGAGAACACCAATTTCAAGTAATAGGTGTCCATCCTAATAGAGGATATATTGCAAACTCACTTTTATTTAGAGAAATTGCCAATGTATTTGCTATGATTGAGCAGCATAAATATTCTGTAGAAGATATAATGAGCATTCATAATGCATTTAATAGAAACTATAATATTTTTGACATAATAGATCTTGTAGGGATAGATACAACTTATATAATCCTCAAGAATCTCAAGAGTCAGGATAACTCAATTTATCTACCCTATGTTCTTGAGGAAGCTGTCAACGCAAATATACTAGGAAAGAAGAATAAAACCTCTATCCGCCAAGTTTTTTAAAGGAATATAAATTACCATAGATGTGATTTTTGGACTTTCTATGCGATTATATTCATAAAAATTGCATAACTATAATATCGTCAGTATTCTTCCTGCTTTAGGGATACTAATAATATAATCAAATCGTCATTTTTATAAACGCAAAAATCATGAAAACATGTTACGGACTTGTAGGGGCAGGTGGCTATGGTCGTGAAGTTATGCCGATGCTTAAACAATTATTAAAAGATGAAATTTTGTCAAGTCATGCAGAATTGTTTTTTGTTGTGGAAAATGAAGTACTAGATACATTACATTCAAACATCAACGGATATCCTGTAGTGTCTATGAGTGATTTCATAAAATTAGATAGTAATAAGTACTTTAATATTGCTATCGGAGATTCCAAAGTAAGGGAGAGAATAGCGAATGACTGTATTTCTTCTAACATGACTCCATTCTCGATCACATCATCTAATAGTGTTATATTAGATGAAAATACAATTGGTAAAGGCTGTATATTATCTCCTTTTGCTACAATTACATCGAATGTAAAGATAGGCGATTTCTTTCACGCTAATTTATACTCTTATGTTGGACATGATTGCGTTATTGGAGACTATGTAACTTTTGCACCCAACGTCCATTGTAATGGTTATATTGTTATTGAAGACCATGCCTATATTGGTACAGGTGCTATAATCAAGCCAGGAACTAGAGAAAAACCTACTATTATTGGTCGTAACTCTATCGTTGGGATGGGCGCTATTGTAAACAAAAACGTTCCTCCGTTTACCACTGTATTTGGGAATCCAGCCCAACAGATAAAAAAATAACTTGTAAAAACTTAGTGACATCACTGATTTTATAACAAAGAATTCTGACAACACATTTTAAGAATAGATCATGACTCAAACACCTTTCTCCAAGCCAATTTATGTAACTCGTCCTCTTTTGCCGAGCCTAGATAACCTCAATAAGAGACTTGTTGAGGTTTGGGATAAACAATGGTTAACCAATAATGGAACTCAACATCAGGAGCTTGAAAAAAAGTTACAAGAACTATTAAAAGTACCCTACCTATCATTATTTAATAATGGTACTATTGCACTGATTGTTGGTTGTCAAAGCCTACGCCTGTCTGGAGAAGTAATCACTACTCCTTTCACATTCCCTGCTACTACTCATATACTGACTTGGAATAACATTAAGCCAATATTTTGTGATATCGATCCAGTGACGATGAACATAGATGCCGACAAAATCGAGTCTATGATTACTCCTCAAACTACGGGCATTTTAGGGGTTCATGTTTATGGCACACCATGTAATGTTCTCAAAATCCAAGAGATAGCTGACAGATACGGATTGAAGGTAATTTATGATGCTGCTCATGCCTTTGGTGTAGAAATCGATGGTGTGGGGATTGGGAACTTTGGCGACTTGTCTATGATGAGTTTCCATGCTACTAAACTATTTCATACAGCCGAAGGAGGCGCTTTGCTCTTTAAAGATAAGAACTTAAAAGAGCGTGTTGATCTCTTGAAAAATTTTGGTATAAAGAACGAAGAAGAGGTCATGATGCCTGGGATAAATGGCAAAATGAACGAAATTCAAGCTGCATTAGGTCTAGTTGTACTAGAGCATGTGGAACAGGAGAGGCACAACCGACATCAGATAATAAAAACATATCGCAAGTGCTTGAACAATATTCCAGGCATTACCCTTTTGCCAGAGATTTCTGATATCGTTAGCAGCTATCAATATTTTGTTATTCGGATTGATGCAGAATTTTTTGGATTTAGTAGGGACTATATATATGAGGAATTCAAGAAATACAATGTTTTTACAAGGAAATATTTTTATCCCCTGTGCAGCGACTATGCATGTTATAAACATCTCCCTTCATCTAGTCTAGCCAACCTGCCTATCGCTCATCAAATATCGCAACAAGTTCTTTCACTACCACTATATGGTAGTTTAAGAGTTGAAGAAGTTGAAATTATTTGCGAAATATTAGTAAATATAGGGAGACGTTAGGGAGTTTTATAATATACAGTTGTTGCCGCACACTCTAAAATATAGCGCTTTCATGATATTTAAACTATCAATACTCTTGGTAACCTATAACCATGAGAAGTATATCCGTAAAGCAATGGAAGGAATTTTAAAGCAGAGAATAGAAGAAGATATTCAATTGATTATTGCCGATGATGGGTCATCAGATCGTACAGTTCAAATCATCCAAGAGTTTGAAGAAAGAGATTCACGATTCAACTTCAACTACCTCGATAACAAGTCCAATCTAGGTATCACTAAAAACTATAAACGTGGCTTTGCTGCTTGTTTTGGTGAGTATGTAGCAATTATTGAGGGGGATGATTATTGGGTGAGTCCTTTTAAGTTACAACGACAACAGGAATTTTTAGACTCTCACTGGGAATGTGATATTTGTTCAGTCAACTATTTTATCTACAACGAAGAGCAAGCTCGTTTCATAAAAAGAAGTCCCGCTTGCACTGGATATCGTCTTTTAACTGCCAGAGAGTTAATCTTTGATAATATAATTGGAAATTTTTCAACTTGTATGTATCGAAAAACTGCCCTCAATCAGTTGCCTTCCGAACTTTTTGAGATAGTGTCATACGATTGGATTGTTAATATTTGTATAACTCAACATAGTCTAGCTGCTTTCTTAGAAGAGCCTATGTCCGTATACCGTCTTCATTCAAGTGGGACTTGGACACAGAAGACTCCTAGCGAAAAGTTGAAAGCACAATTTGATTTGATTCCTGCCTATGACAAACTCACAAATTATGTATTTCATACGGATTTTGAAATCTTATCTAATAGCTTACACAGTCAAATTACGAACTCCTCTATAAAGATGAGGATGAAAATGATTACACAACCAATTAGTCAGTTACTATCTTTGATAATCGATTACACACCACCCTTATTTATAACTATTATTAGTGCTATCGTTCCTCCTAAGGTTAAACGAGGCTTCGCAAAAATATTGCGTCGGAGTAGCATATGAACTTGCCAACTATTTCTGTTATTATGGCGACCTATAACCATGCTAACTTTGTTCCAGAAGCAATTGAAAGTGTCCTTAGCCAGATTGAAGTTGACTTTGAATTTCTCATTTCAGATGACGGATCATCTGATGGTACACGCGATGTAATCGCATCCATTAGTGATGAGAGAATTAGCTTTTTTCCTAATAAGATAAATCGTGGTGCAGGTATTGTTACAAATGAGCTTATTCAAAAAGCTTCTGGGGAATTTATTGCCCTAATCAATTCAGATGACTCTTGGATTGGTAATTCTAAGCTAGTCAATCAACTTCAAATAATGCAAGAAAACCCAACAGTGGGTGCTTGTTTTGGACGTGCAAAGTTTATTGACAAGGCTGGAAAACAAATTGATAAATCAACTCTCCCATTTGGTAAGATTTTCGACCAACATAACAGGTCAAGAGGTAAATGGTTAAGGTATTTTTTTGACAATGGAAATTGTATTTGTCACCCAACAATGCTTATTCGTAGAGCTTGCTATGACAAAGTAGGATTTTACAAAAATTCTATGCGTCAGCTCCCTGATTTGGACATGTGGATTCGTTTAGTAAAGTATTATGATATTTATATGTGTGAGCAAGAGTTAATCAACTTCAGGGTTCTTCCTGGTGAAAATGCAAGTAGTCAAACTTCAGATAATTCTATTAGAACGATTAATGAACACTACCTGATTGCATCTGAATTCTTTGACGATGTAGACAAGCAGACTCTATTAGATGGTTTTAGCGATCTTCTTAGAAACAAAGAACTTTCTTCTGAAGAGCATGTTGCTATTGAAAAGGTATTACTTTATCTGTATCCAAATGAATGGTTAGGCAAAGCATATAAAATGATTTTGCTACTAGGACTATATCGCTTATTAAATAGTGACAAACATCGTCATATATTGCAAAATGAATACTCAATTGATGATCGATGGTTTCAAGATTTGGCATCAGATATTGACGTTTTGAGACCAAAAATCTTAGCTAATATGAGCAGATCTGAAGAGCAAGTAAAGGGCTTCTTGAGAAAAATTACCAAACTACTATTTGTATGATCGCAATTTGCGAAAATCTCACTGGCAAAAATTTGCAATACACCTATACAGATACTAATCGTTCAGGCGACCATATATGGTACGTTTCAGATGTAAAGAAGTTCCAGTCTCATTTCCCAAAATGGAAGTATAAATACAATATTCAAGATATCCTTGAGGACATTTATCAAGCTCAATCATCAAGATTATATAAGAATTAAATTCGGATTTTGAAAACTAATGGAACAAAGAGTTGCTGCATATATCACCATATATGAAGATGAAGAAGCTGCGACAAAGTGCTTACAAGCTATCAAATCACAAACTGTTCCAATTGCTTTGATATTTATCGTGGACAATTCTAAGGAAAAATTACTTAAAGACTTGATTGATACTTCAATATCAGTGCATCATTTCCCATTAAACATAGGTATTGGTCAAGGATTAATATTAGCACTAGAGCATGTGACTAAAGAGGATTATCAATTTTTATGGACATTCGATCAAGATAGTATTCCAGCACTAAACTGTTTGGAGATTTTATTAACCACGTATAATCACTTGTCTCAACAATATAACTATGAAATTGGTATTATCTCTCCAACTTCCTCGGATACTAGAACAAGTAAAGTCATAGAAAGTACAATTTTTGCTAACGATCATTTTGCAGGACTTAAACACAATGAAAATGTTGAGTTTTATGAGTGTGACGCGCCTATTACTTCAGGTTCTTTAATTTCAGTAGCTGCTGCTCAAAGTATCGCTCCCCCAGATGCTGAATTATTCATTGATGGAATTGATTTTGATTATGGATTTAGACTCAGGCAAAAAGGATTTCATAATTTAGTCGTTACTAAAGCCACCATGTTTCATAATCTTGGGAATCCTATGCGAGTTAAGTTTATCAATCAATATCGATATGTGCATCAATACCCAGCTTTACGGCATTACTATATTTGTCGTAATCACACTTATTTAGAAACTAGATTTTCTCAAAGATTTTATCGTTTCACTAGTTGGATTAGAAGAATAAAGTCTCTTTTTACTAGAATTTTCTGGATTACATTATATGATCGCGATGATAAATATCTAAAAGTATGGGCTTGTTTGTTAGGGACTTATCATGGTTTTATAGGCAAGCTAGGCAAACTGTGGTAACTGAAATTATATTTAAATCAAACTTTGTAGTTAGCGCTAACTAAATTTAACTTATGAAAGCAAAAATTGCTGCCTATATTACAGTTTATGAGGATAAATCAGCCGTAACAAATTGCCTACAAGCTATCCAATCTCAAACTATACCAATTGATTTGATATTTATCGTAGATAATTCCAAAAAAGAATTACTTAATGGATTAGATGACACGTCAATACTAGTGCATCACTTCCCATTAAATATAGGCATCAGCAATGGATTAATACTTGCACTTGAATGTGCCATTAAAGAAAACTATAGATTTTTATGGACTTTTGACCAAGATAGTATCCCCAACCCCGATTGTCTTGCTTGTCTTTTAGAACAACATCATAACTTAACACAACAGGAGCATAAAGTAGGTATCATAGCCCCGATCGCCTATGACAAACGCAGTCGATCAGTTATAGGTGGAGTCAACTTCACACATGATAAATTCATACACTGCAAATATGATGAATCTATAACTAGTTATGAATGTGACGCACCTATAACCTCTGGCTCTTTAATTGATTTAGACGCTGCTAAAATAACCGAATTCCCTCTAGGTGACTTATTTATAGATGGCGTAGATTTTGACTATGGCTTAAAGTTTAGAAAACAAGGATTTAAAAACTTTGTGGTTACTAAAGCCAAATTAGAACACAACTATGCAAATCCTATTAACTTGAAATTCCTAAGCTTCACTAGGGTATTTCACTCTTATTCGGCTCTACGCTATTACTACAGTTGTCGCAATACTACCTATTTAGCAGTACATTACGCTAAAGGTTTTTATAAGCTAACCGCTTCTCTCCACAGAATAAAAACGATGCTTCTTAAAATTGCCGCCATCATATTTTTTGAAGAAACCAGTAAACTTCAAAAAATATATGCCTGTTTACTTGGCACTTATCATGGATTTATTCAGAAATTAGGAAAGCTATGGCATTAAGATATTACGAGGTAGTTCAAATTAACTGAAATCATGCAAAAGCTTCGTGTATTAATGATGATTGATGATGCAAGCCTTGGCGGAGGGCAGATGCATGTCTTATTATTGGCTAAATATTTGCAAGTAGATAACTTTGAAGTAGCGATCGCCACAGAAGCTAACGGCTGGCTAGTCGATCAAGCCCAAAAGCTTGATATTGCCATCCATCCGATCGCAATATCAAACAAACTAACATGGCAATCCTTTCGCAACATTCGCCAACTTTTAGATTCTCAAAAATTTGATGTCATCCATACCCACGGCGGAACCGCAGGA
>Ga0335395_10002599_pt1 | contig 11204 bp, 10 predicted proteins | sample MAT02_FD_205744 | JGI IMG/M metagenome (GOLD analysis project Ga0335395, IMG submission 205744) | Freshwater microbial communities from Lake Fryxell liftoff mats and glacier meltwater in Antarctica - MAT-02 (spades assembly) (version 2) ...
TGCCGTTGTATCCGGCGGGCGTGCGCGTCACCGGTATTGACGTCGCGCCGAAGATGCTGGCCCGCGCGCAGGCGCGCTGCGCTCGCCACAATCTCACGCACGTCGAGGCGCTGCACTGCATGGATGCTGAGGCGATGGATTTCCCCGACGACAGCTTCGACAAGGTGGTAGCCATGTACGTCGCCTCCGTGGTGCCGAACCCGGTGCAGTTGGTCAGCGAAATGCGCCGCGTCTGCAGGGACGGCGGCGAGTTGTACATCGTCAACCATTTCCGCCATCCGAGCCGGATCATTGGCGGTTTCGAGCGACTCGTAGCGCCGCTGACGAAACTGATGGGCTTTCACCCCGACATGTGCCTGGAGACCTTTTCTCGCGACAGCGGTCTGCAGCACGCTAGGCGCATCCCGGTCAATTTTTTCGGCTATTGGACCTTGCTGCAGCAAACGGATAGGAAATCCAACCGCATGAGCCCGAGTACCACACCCAAAACCGGCCTCACAAAACACGCACAACCACAGTCACCAGTTTGATTTTGCAGGAATTTGCGCCGCTGCCGCCTCAATGAACAGCAGAGGCTGCTCGCAGACACAGCGCCACCGGCCGGCGGATGTCTCCACACCTGGCCGCACTTGTGAGGTTCACCAAGTAGTGCGCTGATCGTCGAGGTAATCGGGCTGTGATTGACTGGTCATATCCCAATTTGGTAAAGCATCAACACCTTCCCCCGTCTCCTGCGCACCCTCACCTTCCCAAAGCGGTGGCCCGCGTGCCGGGGCGATGCGGGAAGCTTCGGGTTCGACTCCGATGTGATCCAGAATCTTGTGAATGTCTGCGTTGAAGGTGATGAACGCGATGAGGCGCATCTGGCCCCTGCACACCGGGCAGATCAGGGGGAACACTTCATCAATGCGCGCGATCAGTGCGGCCCTCAGTCAGTGCGCTGGTGGGCGTGGTTTGGGTTTGGCTGGCGGCTCGGGCTGGGCTTCTGCATTTGGGCCGCCAAATGCGACGGCGACTCCGAGTGCTGTGCCGGTCGTGTCAGCACCGGCACCGGCACCGGCACCGGCATTCGCATCCTTTGGCACAAGGCTGCACGCGAGCACTGGCACCATGGCCGTCACAGCCCCTCGCAGTGGCGAATTCGGGGCCAGCACACCGCAGTAGCGATGCCGGTGGGTGCGCGGTGGCGGCACCATTTGGGCGATGCGGTCGATCAACTCCAGCGGGGTGAGCACCAGTTCGCCTGTGTACTTGTCTGACTGCAGCCGCTCTGTGTGGCCTTCACCACAGCGGTAGACCAGATCAGCATCGCGCCGCTTGAGTCGGTCCATGGCAAAGGGTGGGCGCGCGCAGTAGCGCAGCAGGCGCTCCAGCCCAACACCGTCAGGCGCTTCGATGTACACCCCGGCGTCGACCGAGAAGGCGCCACCGTGGCTGCTGCAAGCTGCACGCCCGGCCACGGCTTTGGCGTCACAGATCTCAACGTGGCCGCGTGCCAAAAAGGCCCGTAGGATACGTTCACACATGTTGGCCTGCACTTGAGAAACAGCAGCCTCGTCGATCTGTGCCGGGTGAAACATGACCGACTGTGTGTTGACCGGCTCTGCCGACTCTGCATCTGGCAGCGCCTCGAACACCCCATCGACCACACACACATGAAAACAAGCGAAGCGCAGTTTCGTTAGCCGCAGGCGAAAGGGCAAGGCCCGTCAAAGTGCCCATGCGTGTTCAGACTGGAACCAAACCGGTGGATGAAGGCGACCACGCCCAAGTGCAGGCTGATCGGGTCACAGTTTGCCGTATTGGGCCAATGGGCCTGCAGGTTTTGCTGCACCACGCGCAGGAAGATGCGCAGCGCCGCATTGAGTGCGCCTTTGTCGCGCTGCAGGTAGTAGAGCAAGCGCTTGGGCACCGACAGCACCCACTGGCGCACTGGCACGCGGGGGAAGACGTGGTCGGTCAGATGCGCTGCGGCTTCGGCCAAGCGCCTGGTGTTGCACGAGGGGCAGACGCCACGGCCTTTGCAGGAGAAGGCGACCAAAAAGTCGTCACCGCAGTCGTCACACCGCGCTCGCGCAAAGCCGCGGGCAAAGATGCCGCACTCGAGGTATTTACGGAACGCCTTCTCGACATACGACGCTGGGGTGTGGTGGTCGCCCTGGCCGTCGAACTGGCCTGCGCCTACCAGTTCGGGCCAGGTCTCGAAGTGTTCGGCAATCGCGCGGTACAGCAGGGTGCGCTCGGGGTGGCGGGGGTTGTAGGCTTTGGTGGCTTTGGTTGGTGGGGCGGCCAAGTGCTGCGCATCCCTTGGCGTGGCGTGCTGCGGGACATGGTTATACCCACGCGGGTACTGTTGAAAACGCTGCGGTTATGGATGGGGCGGGCCTTGCAGGGGGCAACACCAGTTTGGATAGGACTCGCGTTGCCACTCGGCACTGTAACTGTGTTTACGTAAGGGGTATCCACTTAGCTCCACAGCTCCCAAAGCCACACCAAGAAAAATCGGTACATGCTCAGGCCGTTGGCTGGCCCTGTGGGGCGTCTGGCAGCGACTGCCCTCCTGCGGTATGCCATCGCCCTTCAACGAAGGCCGCCGTGCAGCCGTGTGGAGCTAAGTGGATACCCCTTGTTTACGTACAGAAATGCGCCGAAAGCACCTGTTTATAAGGCTGCGTGCTGAGTTTGGCTTCTCAAGCCTGGGCGGCCTGATTGAGAGCGTACGACGAGAGATTGGGAGCAAAAAAGCCGCACAGCCCCCGTGGAAACTGCGCAGCAATAACGCGCCAGACGCCTACGCCGTTGCTGCAATAGCTTGCGTAGCGCTATTGCAACCAATCGAGTTGCCGCTCTTGGCAGCTTTGCCAAGCAATGTTCGCATTGCTCAGCAAGCCAGCCTGAGGTAGTTTCCTCCCAAAATACCCGTCAGTTCTGCGGCGTTAAATCCTTGTGTTACCAACGCATCGACCAGGTCGCCGAACTGCTCCGGTTGCAGGAAGCTCCAAGGTGGATCGGGATAGCCCCGAGGCCAGCGCTCGCGGCCCTTGGCGAAGAAGGCATAGTCGCTGCCATCCAAAAACATAAAGTCCAATCCCAGCCCGATATGATCAGCGCCTGCAATGGCTGCGATGTGTGCCACATGCTGGGCCATCGCGCGCGGAAGCTGGTCGCCTGCGGTACCCAGGAACATACCCACGCCACTGATACCGATGTAGCCGCCACGGCGCGCGCAGGCACGAATTTGCGTATCAGTGATGTTGCGTTCATGGTCGAAAAGCGCACGCGCATTGGAATGAGAAAACACAGGTGGCCTGGTCAAGGCCATGTCCAGAACATCCAGGCTCGTGCGTTCGCCGCAGTGGCTAAGATCGACGACCATGCCCGCGCTGTCCATGCGATCGATCAAGCGGCGCCCAAGCGCACTCAAACCCGCATTGCGTGGTTCGTGGCATCCGTCAGCAAATACATTGGCCTCGTTGTAGGCCAGGATGGCCCGCATGACACCTGCGCCCTTGAACGCATCGACTAGGTCGAGGTTGCTGGTGAATGGTGTGGCAGTCTGAAAGTGGAACGATACCGACAACAGACCTTCAGCCTTCGCCTGGCGGATCGATGCAGTGTCAGTCACGATGCGTGCCCAGTCGGCATATGGCTGCAACGCGCGCCGCAAGTAGCCCAAACGCGCGAGGGCAGCAGCGTGGTCGTCCATGCCCGACGCTGCGGTCAACGACAGGTGGTCCACGCCACTATTCTGAAAGCGGCGCAGAGCGTCGCCCAGTGATGCGCCAGGCGGCAGGAACGTGGTGCTCCAGGGCAGCACCCCGTCGCATACGAGCGCTGTCGCCAAAGCAGGATGCCGCTCGCGCCAGGACGCTGAAGGATGGTTGGTAGAGGTAGAAGTTGGCATTGGTTTCTGGTCAGACGCCAAAGGCCCGATCAAAGCGCAAGGCGATGCCGTGCAAACGCTCCAACGGCTCGTTGGAAAACACCAGCCGCAAGAATCCGCTGCACTCTTCCAGGCCCCAATTCTCCATGGAGGTGGCTGCCACGCCTTCGGCCATCAGCCGCCGTGATGCCTCAGCGCCAGTGATGCCGCGCGAGCGGAAGTCGATCAGCAGCGACCAGCCGCCGTGCGCAGGCACGATATCGAAATTCTGGCTTAAGGCCTTCACCAGCATGTCGTGCCGCTGCTGCCAGGTTGCGGTGCAACTCACGATGCCATCGTCATCGGTTTCCAGGGCGACGGCCACCGCCTGCTGGGCTATCCCGACCGGACACACCACATTGGAGATGGATACGCGGCCGATGGCTTCAGCGGCTGCGAGCGGGCAGACCACCCAGCCCACGCGCCAGCCAATCATGCGGTACTCCTTGGACGCGGCGCCCACTGTCACCGTTCGTTCCGCCATGCCCTTGAATTGCAGCGGATTCAAGCGCGGTGCGCCGTCAAACATGATGCGCTCCATGGCGCTGTCGTAAATCATCCATGTGTTGGCCGCAATACAGGTGTCGCATACTGCTTGCCATTCTTCACGATTGAAAACTGCGCCCGATGGCATCGACGGGCTCATCATCAGGAACGCACGCGTTCGCGGCGAAATCGCACTTTTGAGCGAGTCCAGATCCAAGCGCCACCCCTTAGAGCTCGGCACCATCCGCACATAACGCGGAACGCCGCCGGCCAGTTTGACGCGGTTGATCAGTCCCACATAGGTTGGACTCGTGAGTACCACTTCGTCACCCGGGTCGATGAGCGCCAGCAAGGCATTCAAGATGCCGCTCAACCCACCCGCCGAAATGAAGCACTGCTTTCGCCAGTCGTAATGATCGGCCGCAAGGCCACCGTTGCGGGCCACCAGGGCCGATGCGGCACGACGCAGACGGTCGTGGCCGAAAAACGGCAGATAGCTGTTGGCGTCGTCATTGCGCGCCTCGGAAGCCGTTAAATCCAAAGCCGCCTGTGGCGCCAGCAGATCGGTATCCAGGTTCTCCAGGCGCAGGACATTTGCATCACGAAGCGCATCTGCGACGTCTCCCATGCGCTCCACGCCGATGGGCGTCATCAAACTTGTGCGCAGGGCCAGGGCAGGTGCAGAAGATAATGACATGTGAGTTCCTGTGGTGGTGGTTTCTGTCTCGTAAGCCATCAAAAGATCCGGGATTTAATACATTACATTACCACTGAATGTCCAAGAGCGCTCAGCTTATCGCCAAAAAAATCGCTCAGGAATTGGAGCGACTCATCATCGAAGGCGTACGCCGTACGGCTGTTCCACTGCGCCAAGCAGACTTGGCTGCGCAATTTGGTGTCAGCCACATTCCGGTACGCGAGGCCCTGGCTATGCTGGCGGAAAAGGGGCTGGTGCAAATCATTGCGAACCGTGGCGCGATGGTGGTGCCACTGAGCGCCAGTCAATGCATGGAACTATCCAGGATGCGCGCCGCACTTGAGGTGATCGCCCTTCGCCACAGCATTCCGCAGCTGTCGGACTCAAATTTGGTAGCAGCGCGGCTCGCCTTGATTGAAGGACGCCGAGCACCTTCACTCTCCGTGAGAGCACAGTGCAATTGGGATTTCCATAGAGCGTTCTACACCGGTGGTGAGCAGCGCTTCCTCATGAATCAGCTCGAGACGCTATGGCGCCATGCCGATCGGTACCTATTGTTCGCCTGGACGCACGCCGAATACGAAGCGCAGTCGGACGACGAACACGAATTGATCCTGAAGGCATGTAGTACGCAGGATGTCCGGCTGGCGTGTCAGCTGACTCGCCGGCACATCCAAGCAGCTGCACTTAGCGGGGAGAAGCTGTTGACCGAAGCCGCACCCGATAACGAAAGCAAAACCTACTAGGGTTCACTTTGGTTGCAACGGCAACGACGGCTTCCGTTAGGGGTTCGATGCCGCCACGCACACAGGGGAAGCCTGCCATCAAGGCGGACCGGACGGTCAAACCGATTACTGCCACTGGCACCTTTGGGTCGGTTACCGAGATCTGATCGGCCTAAGTGAATGACCGTTCCTTGCCATTTGTCTACCTTCGCAAGTCAGAACCGCCCGAGAACGAAGGTCGGGTTGTAGTTAATTTAATTTGCTGTACTAAGCCGTAAAGTAAGTTGATTCACACGAACCCGCATTCAGGATGCCGAAAAAATGCTGCAACAGTCTCTTTCATGGACTGCAATCGAAGTAACGCTGCGTCGACCGCCAGTCGGAAATCAAACTTGTTGGCTATAGGCTTCTTGGCGATTTCAGCCTTGACATGCTTCCAAACCTGCTCATCAGGATTAAGCTGTGGCGAATAAGGTGGCAAGTACACCAACTCCAGCAGACCAGCGGTTTCCTCTACGTACGCCTTGACCAGATTGGACTTGTGAATACTGTGCCCATCAACCACCAAAATAATGGGGTACTGCACCCCCACCATCAATTGCCGCAGAAACCGGACAAACACCTCGGCATTGCCCATGCCTTCATGAATCATGAACTGCATGGAGCCGGTCATGCTAATGGCAGAGAGCATTTGCACGCTCACGCGAGAGCCCATCTTGCGCACCACAGGCGTGCAGCCAACATGCCCCCAGGTGGTGCCAGTGTGATAGTCGCTGCGCACACCAGCTTCGCCGGCAAAGTACAGCTGCGCTCCGGTGCGCTTAGCGCGGGCCAGCAGACCGGGCAAGACTTCGCTACGCCAAGGCTGCACCAGGGCAGCGTCTTGCTCCCACGCGCGGTGCAAGGGACGCTGAGGGCTAAAACCCAGGGTGTGCATGACCTTGCCCAAAGTGGGCTAGCTGAGTTTGACCTTCAGCTCGCGTTCAATCAAAAGTCCGATCAACCGCAGCGTCCACAGGCCAAAATCAAAAGACAATTGATTGGGGCTGTACTCACGCACCCAAAATGCAATTCGGCGCATTTGATCCTCATTGAGCTTTCGCGGACGACCAGGCGTCGCTTTGGCGATAAGTCCATTTTGCCCATGATTGACGAATGCCGTCACCCACTGAAAGACAGCACGCGGCGACACGCCAAATGTACTCGCAATCTCACCCGCAGACATCCCATTCTTGTACATCTTAACGCCTTGCATTCGATGGGCTTCCTGCTCTTTGCGATGGCTAGTAAAGATTGGGCGATTGTCTAATTTTGAGTCCATTTTCGGATTATAATTCGATTCTTCTCCTATGTGAAGTAGGATACCTAATTTCTTAGTAAATAGAATATCTGCTTGCGCCCATATTTACTGGACAAAATCTGTTTTGGACCGACTCTGAAACCACTAAAACGGATAGGATTTCCAACCGCATGAGGCCAAGTATCGCGCCCAAAACTGCCCTTAAAAAAACAGGTTTTCCCTGAGATGACCGTCTGAGTCCCCAAGAATCTGCGCTCAGCCATCTCAAACTGCGCTCCGGGCTGCCGAAGAACACAGTCCTACCCCGGCGCAGTCGTCCCGACCCAATGCGAGTTCACCAAGTAGTGCGCTGATCGGTGGAGTAGTCTGGTGCTGGCTGAGCTGCCAGATCCCGGTCCGGCAAAGCCTCCGCACCCTCCCCCGTCTCCTGCGCACCACAGTCGTCCCACAGCGGTGGCCTGCGTGCCGGGGCGATGCGGGGCGCTTCCGGGTCCACCCCGATGTGCTCCAGTATCTTGTGGATGTCGGCGCTGATCGTGATGAAGGCAATGATGCGCATCTGGCCCCCGCATATTGGGCACAGCAGCGGGAACACCTCGTAGATACGGGCGATCAGTGCGGCCCACAGATAGTGCGACGATGGACGTGGTTTGGGTTTAGCTGGCGGCTCTGGCTGGAGCACCGCGCTAACGCTAGGCACGCCGCCCAGACTGCTGGCATCCATGTGGGCAGCCCCTGTGACGAGACTACCCACCTCTGACGTCACCATCGACGCACCCTGCACCATCGCCGCCACCGCCGCACGCAAGGGCGAGTTCGGGGCCAGCACGCCTAAATAGCGATGCCGGTGCGTGCGTGGTGGTGGCACCAGTTGGGCGAGGCGGTTGATCAGCTCCAGTGGGGTAAGCACCAGTTCACCCGGGTATTTGTCGGACTGCAGGGGCTCTGTGTGGGCTTTGCCACAGCGATAGACCAAATCAGCGCCGCGCTGCTGGAGCCGGTCCATGGCGAAGGGTGGGCGTGCGCAGTAGCGCAGCAAACGCTCCTGCCCGGCGCGGTCGGGCGCTTCGATGCGTACCCCGGCACCGACCGAGAAGCCGCCGCCGTGTGCATAAGCCGCCATGTCTTTGGCGTCACAGGCCTCAATGTGGCCGCGTGCCACGAAGGCCCGCAAGATGCGTTTGGGCACGTTGGCCTGCACTGTAGCGATGGCGCTTTCATCGACACCAGTTGCCGCGTAAAAAATCACACTCTGCGGTGCCGACTCCGGGCTTGGCTCCGGGTTGGCCTGCGCACCAGCATCCGTATCGACGGGTTGCGTCATTGGGGCGGCAACAGCCTCAAACACCCCATCAACCACGCAGACCTGAAAGTGCACGTGCGTGTTCAGACTGGAACCAAAGCGGTGGATGAAAGCAACCGCGCCCAGGTGCAGACTGGCCGAGACAGACTTTGCAACACCGGGGCAATGGGTCAGCAAACTCTGCTGCACCACGCGCAAGAAGATACGCAGTGCCGCATTGAGTGCACCCATGTCGCGCTGCAGGTAGTAGCGTAGACGCTTGGGTTCCGACGGCACCCTCTGGCGTACCGGCAGGCGGGGAAGGACATAGTCCGTCAGGTACGCAGCCGCCTCGGCCATGCGGCGGGTGTTGCACGAGGGGCAGACGCCGCGGCCTTTGCAGGAGAAGCGACCAGGAAGTCGTCCCCACAGTCATCGCAACGCCACCGCGCAAAGCCGTGGGCAAAGATGCCGCATTCGAGGTACTTGCGAAACGCCTTCTCAACGTAGGATGCCGAGGTGTGGTGATTACCCTGGCCGTCGAACTGTCCGGCGCTTGTCAGCTCAAACCAGATATCGAAGTGTTCGGCAATCCTGCGGTACAGCAGGGTGCGCTCGGGGTGTCGGGGGTTGTAGGCTTTGGTGGGTTTACTGGGTTCAGTGGCTGCATCGGCTTGCGCAGACTTGGCGTGCAGCGGGGCATGGTCGTGCCCACGTGAGTGCTGATGAAAACGCTGCGGTGATGGATGGGGCGGGCCTTGCAGGGGGCAACACCAGTCTGAGTGGAGACTGGCGTAGCCAATATCGCTGTGTGCGTACGTACAGAAACACGCTGGCCGTTGCATAACCGCTATCGACCCACCGCCCGCCCCGGCAGATGCGTGCCAAAGCGGGTTGCAACAAGCCAGCGCGGTCGCTCACAACTTGCTGCGTCAGCCCCAAGTGCTCACGTCATGCCTTGACAATGCGGATGCCGTGCACAACGTGTGTTTCCACCACGGCATGCGGTATCCCGTTTTTGAGGGTTTGCGCTTCAAGCAAGGGTCGGATGCGATCAAACGCCTGAGCAGGCATCACATAAAACTCAGGCTTTCCATCGCGTCCGATTTAGCGCCCAGCCAGCGGCACCGGCTGCTACGCATGAGCGCTTTTGCTCGACCCGTCTTCCGGCTTGCGCCCAAACAACCGCGCAAAAAAGATCGACACATCGTCCACCACAGTAAACACCGCCGGGATCACCAGCAGGCTCAGAAAGGTCGATGTGATGAGGCCGCCGATCACCGCCCAGGCCATGGGGGAGCGAAAGCTGCTGTCTGCCGCGCCCCAGCCGATGGCGATTGGCAGCATGCCCGCACCCATGGCGATGGTGGTCATAACGATGGGGCGGGCGCGTTTGTGGCAGGCGTCCATCAGCGCATCAAAGCGGTTCATGCCGCGCTCGCGCCGCGCCTCAATCGCGTATTCCACCAGCAAGATAGAGTTCTTGGTCGCGATGCCCATGAGCATGATCAAGCCGATCAGCGAGGGCATGGAAAAGCTTTTGTCAGCCAGCAGCAGCGCCACGAAGGCACCGCCCAGCGAGAGCGGCAGCGCAGCCAGGATGGTGAACGGGTGCAAAAAGGTTTTGAACAGCAGCACCAGCACGATGTAGATGCACAGCACGCCGGTGAGCATGGCCAGGCCGAAACTGGCGAACAGCTCGCCCTGGACCTCGGCATCGCCCACCTCCAGCACCTTCACGCCCGGCGGCAGGTTGCGCACGCTGGGCAGCGCCTCCACAGCGGTCTTCATGTCGCCCAACGCAATGCCAGCCAGTTCCACTTCGAAGTTGATGTTACGCGAGCGGTTGAAGCGGTCGATCACCGCCGGGCCGCCGCCAAACGCCAGCGTGGCGACCTGGCCGATCATCACCGGGCCGCGCGCGCCGGGCACGGTGAGGCGCTCCAGCACGCTAAGGTCTTCGCGCGCCGCCGCGTCGAGCTTGACCACGATAGGAATCTGCCGCTGCGGCAGGTTCATCTTGGGCAGCGCGCTGTTGTAGTCGCCCACGGTGGCGATGCGCAGCGTCTCGGCGATGTCGCTGCTGGTCACGCCGAGCTCGGCGGCGCGCGCCAGGTCGGGCGTGACGATGATCTCGGTGCGCACCAGTGCCGCGCTGCTCTGGATGCTGCCCACACCGCCGATGGTGCGCAGGTCGCGCTCAATCACGCTGGCGGCTGTGCTCAGTGCGTTGGCGTCGTTGCCGGTGAGCGTGAGCAGGTATTTCTCGCCCGATCCGCCCAAGCCGACCTTGCTGCGCACGCCGGGCAGGTTACTCATGGCTTCGCGCAGCTGGTTTTCGATCACCTGCTTGCGTGGGCGCTCGCCGCGAGCGGAGAGCTGGATGGTGAGCGCCGCCTTGCGCGACTCGATGGCACCCTGCGGCGCAAATGGGTCGCTGCCTGCTGAGCCCGAGCCGATGGTGGTGTAGACCGAGTCGACATGGTTCACCGCCGCCACCAGCAAGCGCGCGCGCTCGGCGGAGGCAATGGTTTGCTGCAACGTGGAGCCGGGCGGCAGCTCGATGTAGACCTGCGTCTGCGAGTTGTCATCGGGCGGGATGAAGCCTTGGGGCAGCAGCGGGATCAGCGAGATCGAGCCCACAAAAAACACACCCGCAGCAAACATGGTGATCCAGCGGTGGCGCACGCACCAGCCAGCCCAGCCTTGGTAGGTGTCGAGCCATTTGGGCTCTTGCTGCGGGTTCGACCAAGCCCAGAGCCCAGCGAACAGCGCGTTGCGCTTGGCCCAGG
>Ga0335395_10002600_pt1 | contig 11204 bp, 7 predicted proteins | sample MAT02_FD_205744 | JGI IMG/M metagenome (GOLD analysis project Ga0335395, IMG submission 205744) | Freshwater microbial communities from Lake Fryxell liftoff mats and glacier meltwater in Antarctica - MAT-02 (spades assembly) (version 2) ...
CGACGAAGGTGCGAACTGGACCGCCGGCGAGTTGGATCTATTCTCCATCAGTACCGAAACACGAGCGGGACGTGATTGGTGGTCGCTGCAACCACTTCAAGATATTTCACCGCCGGCGCCAACGTCCGACTGGGGACGCAATGCCATCGACGCCTTTGTATTGCAGCGGTTGCAGTCCGAAGGTCTGCGGCCATCTTCGGAATCGGACCCACGCAATCTGATACGGCGACTCTATTTCGACTTGATCGGATTGCCACCCACCCCGGAACAAGTCGCTGCGTTTGTTGCGGATCCGTCCGAAGCGTCTTATCAGATAATCGTCGAAGACCTGCTCGAATCGCGGCACTTCGGCGAGCGTTGGGGACGGCACTGGTTGGACGTGGTGCGTTTTGGCGAGAGCGATGGCTTTGAACGCAACTTCCAACGAGAGAACGCGTGGCATTATCGCGATTGGGTCATCAATGCTCTAAACGATGACATGCCTTACGACGAGTTTGTGCGGATGCAGTTGATCGGCGATCAGCTTGCCAGTGAAACCGACGGTGCGGCGGCAACTGGCTTTTGGGTCGCCGGGGTTCACAACACAACGATCGGCGGCAGTAAGCGGATGAAGCAGCTTGCGCGGCAGGATGAGATCGAAGACGTGCTGGCCACGCTCGGCCAGACTTTCGTGGGGCTGACGTTCAATTGTGCCCGCTGTCACGATCACAAATTTGATCCCATCACTCAGGCTGAATACTACCAGCTCGCTTCGGCCATCTCGGGACTCGGCTATGGCGAACGGATTGTTCCTGTGCCAGAAGAACAAGCCAAACTGGAACTCCTCTACCAGCACATCGCCCAACAGCGAGCGGACCTTGCTGTGATCGACATCGCTGCCCGCCAGAAAATCATTGACGCGAGCGGGACCGGCGAAGCGATTGCTCCTGAACCACCAGCCGCGTTGGCTCGATGGGAATTCGATCATGATCTGAAAGACTCTATTGGAGCAATGCATGGCAGGGCTCACGGCAAGGCTCGCGTCGAGGCCGGTGCTTTGATCCTGGACGGCGAGAGCTTTGTCGAAACTGCTGTCTTGCCAAAGGACCTTGTCGAGAAAACTTTGGAAGCGTGGATACAACTAGACGACCTCGATCAACGCGGCGGAGCGGCGATTTCGATTGGCAGTCCGGAAGGCGGTTTGTTCGATGCGATCGTGTTTGGCGAACGCGATCCCAAAAGTTGGATGCCTGGAAGCAACAACTTCCTTCGTTCCGATTCGTTTGGCGGCGACGAGGAATCGGACGCCGTCAGTCGCCCTATCCACGTCGCGATGGTTTACCAGAAAGACGGAACGATCATCGGCTACCGCGACGGAATTCCCTACGGTCGTTCGATCCGCATGTCGGAGGTGCAACCGTTCCAGGCCCACGAAACAGAAATTCTGTTTGGCCTGCGACACAGGCCGACCGGTGGCGATCGCAACCTCAAGGGGCGAATTCACCGAGCGACGCTATACGATCGGGCTTTATCTCCAAACGAAATCGCCGCGTCAGCGGGCAACGAGACCGATTATGTTTCCGAAACGCAGCTCACGGCGTCGCTGGATGAAGCGACTCGCACGCACCGCGAGAATTTAAAGGCTCGCATCGCAAAACTGGAAACCGATCGTGAACATCAGGCCGCGAAGGCGAATCGCCAGATGCACACGCTTACCGCTGGTAAAGGCGAAATCACTAACGTGCTGCTGCGTGGCGACCCGGACAACGTCGGCAACGTCGTTTCGCCCGCAGCCACCAATGCCGTTTCAGGGCATGCATCAGACTTCGGCTTGGCTCCTGATGCAGCGGAATCGCAGCGTCGGCGAAAGTTGGCGGAATGGGTCACGGATGAAAACAATCCGCTGTTCGACCGCGTGATCGTCAACCGCATGTGGCACTACCATTTTGGCACGGGCATCGTCGACACGCCAAACGATTTCGGTTTCAACGGCGGACGTCCGAGTCATCCTGAATTGCTAGAATATCTCGCGTCGCAGTTTCGCAGCCAAGGATATCGGCTGAAGTGGCTTCATCGACTGATTGTGACTTCCAGCACCTACCGACAGGCGGCTTATGGACAGCCCGAATCCGATTGGCACGTCGCTTCGAGCAAAGACGCAACCAACCAATTGTTGTGGCGTGGAAACGTTCGCCGATTGGAAGCGGAGTCGTTGCGCGACGCGATGCTGAGTGTGGCCGGAAGGTTGAACGACGCTGCGGGCGGACCAAGTTTCAAAGACGTTTCGGTCACGCTTAACAACGGCACCACCTACTATGAACCCATTGATGTGGATGGCGCCGAATTCTTTCGAAGAACGATTTACCGCTTCAATCCACGTGGCGAACGAAGCGCCCTGCTCGATACGTTCGATTGTCCCGATACGGCTTCCACGGCACCGCGCCGCTCAGTCACCACGACGCCGCTGCAGTCGCTGAGTCTGATGAACAATGGGCTCGTATTGCGGATGTCCGATTACTTTGCCGGGAGAATTCTCGACGACGTTGGCGATAATCGCGACCGTCAAATCACTCGCGCTTGGCAACTGGCGATCGCCCGTGATCCCAACGAATCCGAGCGAACGCTTGCGGACAAACTGGTTGCCGAGCACGGCTTGGCGGCGCTGTGCCGCGGGCTGTTCAACGTCAACGAGTTTGTCGTTCTCGAATAAACATAGAAAGCAACTCATGAACCACCATCAAACTCTTGGTCGTCGAGACTTGTTCCACTGGGGCATCAACGGGCTCGGCGCAACGGCGCTCGCCTCCTTGCTGGCTAGTGAAACGTCGTCGGCCGCAGGCGGAACCGGTTCACGCCCCGCGAAAGCGAAGCGTGCCATTCACATTTGCTTGGTCGGTGGATTGAGTCACATCGATTCGTTCGATTACAAGCCGGAGCTGACAAAGCTGCACGGCAAGTCACTTCAGACCGATGAAACACCGGACCTTTTCTTTGGACAAATGGGTCTGTTGCGAGGCGAGGACTGGAAATTCAGGCCGCGCGGTGAAAGCGGCCTGATGATCTCGGACATGTTCCCTCACATTGCGGAACTCGCTGACGACCTTACCATTCTGCGCAGCATGGAATCGAAGTCCGCAAACCACACGCCAGCGTTGTTTCTGGCGAACAGCGGTTTCGAGTTCAACGGCTTCCCCTCGATGGGTAGCTGGATCTCGTATGGCATGGGAGTCGAAAACGAATCATTGCCGGCCTACGTCGTGCTCAATGACGAGCGAGGTGCACCAAACACCGGTTCGTCGACATGGAGTAGTTCCTTTCTACCGTCGAATCATCAAGGAGTCGTGCTGCGCGGCGGCGAACAACCGGTGCGAGACTTGTTTCCCGGTGGCAAGCTGAGCGCGGCGACCGACGCGGCAACTCGCCAGTTTGTGCAGGCTGTGAACCAGCAGCATGTCGATCGCACGGGATCGGATGCGACGCTGCTGGCACGGCTAAAGAGTTACGAATTGGCGGCGAAAATGCAGACCTCCATTCCCACAGTCAGCAGCTTCGCCGACGAATCGGCCGCGACACAAGAATCGTACGGTATCAATGAAGTGCAAACCGCCGACATGGGACGTCGCTGTCTGCTTGGTCGACGGTTGCTTGAACAAGGCGTCCGTTTTGTGCAGTTATTCTCGGGCGGCCCGATTGCTGGCAGTCCCCGAGCCAGTTGGGATGCTCACGAGAATGTCAAAGAGAATCATACGGTGGAAGCCGGTCGTATCGACAAGCCGGTGGCCGCGTTACTGAAGGACCTCAAGCAGCTTGGCATGTTGCAGGACACGCTTGTCCTGTTCACGACGGAGTTTGGACGCACACCGTTTGCTCAATCCGCTGCGGATCAGGTCGGTCCCGGTCGAGACCACAATCGCTACGGTTTCAGTTGCTGGATCGCCGGTGCCGGACTCAAGCCCGGTTTCGCGTTTGGCAACACCGATGAAATCGGCTGGAAGGCGGTTGAGCGTCCGATTCCGTGGCATGACTTTCACGCCACGATCCTGAATCTATTCGGCATCGACCACGAGCAACTCACCTATTACCACAACGGCATCCAGCGCCGCCTGACCAACGTGCATGGAGAGGTTATCAAGGAAGTGCTGGCCTGAACCGCCACGGAGACGTTGGCCAAGCGGATCTACCGGATCGCGATGACGGCCCTGTCGAGAATCACGTAAAGTCCCGTCGGCGCTAATCGTTTCAGACTCATCATTTCTCGACAGTCGTCACTGATAGATAAATTTGATCGGTGCGTCGATGTCGGGGTGCAGGCTGGCGTGAACCGGGCATTTTCGCGCCGCCGCTTCGAGACGTTCACGCATCGATGACTCGGTGACGATCCCGGCGGGCATTTTGACCTCGGTGACCAATGAGGCAATGCGGCGAACCGGTTGTGTCGTCATCTCCTTAATCACGCGAACGGTCATCGTGGAGAGATCCACGTCGTGTCGCGCCGCAACCAATCCCATCGTCGTCAGCACGCAGGTTCCCAGTGCCGTTGCGACCAGATCCGTCGGTGAGAATGCCGAACCGCTCCCGCCATTGTCGACAGGTGCATCGGTAACGAGCGAATTTTGGCTGGGCCCATGCGTGGCAACGCAGTGCAAGCTGCCCTCGTAAACCGCGTAAATTTCAACGGACATATCGGTAAACCTGGGGGACGAAGGGTTCGATGGTCACGCGTGCATTCTTTCACGCAGAATTTGGGCAAGCTCGGTAATCTTCACCCTTGTTTGCTCCAACGTGTCGCGGTCACGAATCGTGACGGTTTTTTCGACCAGCGATTCCCCGTCAACGGTGATGCAGTATGGCGTGCCGGCTTCGTCTTGACGGCGATAACGCCTGCCGACGGCGCTTTTCTCATCATAGAACACCGCCATGTCACGTTTCAATTCCGCGTAGATCTCTTTTGCCATCTCGGGCATGCCGTCTTTCTTTACCAGGGGAAAAACAGCCGCTTTGATCGGGGCCAAACGCGGGTGCAATTTCATCACCACACGCGTTTGCAGCTTGCCCGAATCGTCCGGCGCTTCGTCCTCGTGGTACGCCTCGCAGAGGAACGCGAGCACACCGCGGTCCGCGCCGGCGGACGGTTCGACGACGTGCGGTGTGAACCGTTCGCCGGTCACGTCATCGCGGTACGTCAGGTCTCGACCACTGCCACGGTGGCGAGGTTTGCCGTGCTCATCTTTTTCGACTTCCATCGGACGGGTCGACGGATCAAGCTTGCCTTCCATGTGACTGCGGAGGTCAAAGTCGCCGCGGTGTGCGATCCCTTCCAGCTCGCCATATTCGCCCTCGGGCAAAAACGGAAACGCGTATTCGATGTCCGCGGTACCGACACTGTAGTGAGCCAGTTCTTCGGTCTTATGCTCACGCATCAACAACGACTCACGCGACAGACCCAGCGATTGGTACCAAGCCAACCGGCGATCTCGCCAATACCGATACCATGCTTGAGATTGATTCGGGTGACAGAAGAACTCGATTTCCATCTGTTCGAATTCACGCGATCGAAAAGTGAAATTACGTGGCGTGATCTCATTGCGAAAGCTCTTGCCGATCTGGGCAATCCCGAACGGGATGGCGACGCGAGTACTGTCCAGAACGTTTTTGAAATTGACAAAAATTCCTTGCGCCGTTTCTGGGCGAAGGAATGCGTAATCGTCTTCACCGCCGAGTGCGCCGATGGTTGTTTTGAACATCAGATTGAATTCGCGTGGCTCGGTCAGCGTCCCCAGTGCCTTCGCGTCGGGACCGAGCACGACCGCCAATTCATCCACTTTATCAAGCGTCGTGCTGGGGCCATCGTAGGACAACGATTCCGCATCTTTGGGCCGGAGTCGAAAAAACTTCAACGCGCGGTGTTGTATTTCTTCGCTTTCGGTTTCCGCGTCCGCCATCGTGGCGACGAATATCTTTTGCTCCTGGTGCGTCACCCAACGACCGCGAATCTGGTCGTACCGGTATCGTTTTTTGCTCTCACGGCAATCGACCATGTAATCGTGAAACATGTCGTAGTGGCCGCTGCACTTCCAGATTTGAGGGTGCATGATGATTGTCGAATCGAGTCCGACCATATCAAACGTCGACGGTGCCCCGGCGGCTTGAACAAGCTCGTTGTGGCCGGCACACATGTCCTTCCACCAAGCATCCTTGACGTTGCGCTTCAGTTCGACGCCCAATGGCCCGTAATCCCAAAATCCCTGCAAACCGCCATAGATTTCACTGGATTGAAACAGGAACCCACGACGTTTACACAGCGAGACAATTTTTTCCATGGAGGCCATGTGTGACGACAAACCTTTCAAGATGATCGGACCGCAGCGTCATCGCGATGACCGGGATATCCCGATCGCGTCACGTCGCGGATAGAAACGAGCGGCCAGTGTAGAAGGTCATCCGCCGATGATCGAGGTGACGTGATCAAAGCTCGTCCAGCAAATCGTCCGCATAGCCAGCCGGAAACGGATCGGCACGAGCGGCTTTGGGTAACGTTTCGTCCGGTTTTTCGTCCGGTTTAAGGCCGAACGCTACCATCCAAGCGTTCACATCGTCCGCCGCGACCGTGCCCTTTTCGTCGATCATGCGGTCCGGTGCCGCTGGTTTCCTGTCAGCATCCGGCGGCCAAGCCACCGCGAGAATCAATCGCTTACGACCCAACGAGTCCAGCCATTGCTCGGCATCAACCGGCATCGCCGAACGTCGCTTCGCGGCGACCTGAATGCGGTGATCCGACGACACCACGGTCAATCGTTTGGGCGTGGAATGGGCGGCGATTAATTCTTCGATACGGTCATCGGCCTCGTCATAATCGACCGCAAATTCGATCTCGATACCACGATCGACCTGGCGACGCTCCAGCCCCAAGCGGTTCATGACGAGTTTGGACATCCCCGCGGCATCAAACACCACGGTCGTTTCGCGGCACAACCGCTCGTCCAGACCGCCAACCAGTTTGTCGATCAGACGCGTTCGCTCGACCCTTAACCAATCCGACGAACCGCCACTCGCCGCCGTTTTTCGCCGTAAAGAACCCGGCGCAGCGACGGGGGCAATCAGGTTGTAACCATCAATCAGGATTAACATGGAGAAACCATTTCGGCGATCCGGTACGTTGTCCAGTCTAACGACGATCGAGAAGATGTGTCGGAACGAATCACCGTATTGTTCTTTGAAGAGACGCTGCCCGCCGATGACGAAAACCTCTAAGCCATCACCGTTTTCGCTGTCCGGGCATCGCGCCCTCGTCACAGGATCGACGCAGGGCGTGGGCGAAGCGATGGCAATTGCGATGGCCGCAGCCGGCGCGGATGTTTGTATCCATGGCCACGAGCGGACCACCCATGGGGACGACGTCGTGCGACGATGCCAAGACCTGGGCGTTGATGCATCATTGGTGATCGCCGATTTATTGGACGTCGACGATCGAGCGATCCAGCGGTTTGCAGGCGACGTGAACGCCGCGATGCCGGGTATCGATTTGTTGGTCAACAACGCCGGTATCTATATCGATGTTCGGTTTGAGGACATGAGCGTATCCCGGTTCCGCGACACGTTTCGTTTGAACGTCGAAGCTGGTTTCTTCTTAACGCAAACATTCGCGAAGCAGTGGATTGACGAAGGGGTGCGTGGGCGAGTTTTGTTTACCGGTTCGATCAACGCGTTCCTTGCCGAACCGGTACACGTCGCATATGACGCGAGCAAAGGCGCCGTTGCCGCGATGGTTCGATCGCTGTGCGTCTCGCTGGCACCCCACGGAATCCGTGTCAATTCAATCGCACCCGGATTGATACGCACACCGCTGACCAACGCAGTGCTTTCTCATCAAGCCGATGTATTGCGTTGGATGGAACTGCACACGCCCAACCAAACCGTGCCTGAACCGAACGTGTGTGGCGGCGCGGCCGTTTTCCTACTCAGCGACGCGGCGGAACACATCCACGGACAAACTCTACTGATCGACGGCGGCATGAGCGTCTGGCAGCAACCGGACCTCCCCGGCGGATGAGGTGCTCCGGAAGAGTCGGCCTTTCAGGGCCGGAGAGGGCGTCGAATACTTGGCCCTTACCGGACCGCGTGAAGAATAAAATGAACCGCGTCGGTTACGCTGAGGTGGACTCAAGGCTAGTGAGGATGTGGCCGATTGCGGTTGCCATCAACGTGGTGCTCGCGCTGGGCAACATGGCTGAGGTGCCAGCGACCTGTTCCGGGGTGAGCGGCAGGTGCAAAAACAGCGACCGCGTCGAAAGGTTGTGCTGCGCCGAAAAGTATTGGCTGAGATACAGCATGGCGTTGCACAGGTACGCACCGGCGTGATGTGAAACCTCGGCGGGGATACGATGGCTGGCTAATAATTCACATAACTGGCGGGTGGGAAGCGGTGTCGTGTAGGCGGTCGGCGCGTCGTCGATCAATCGATTGCCGTCAGTGCGGATGTTCAACCCCGTGGTTTCAATTTTCAAAACTGCCGACCCGGGCGACTGTCCCAGGTGGATCGCATAGTCGTATCCATCCAGCAAATCTTTGCGTAATCGATCGCTTGCCGCTTGCAAATCAACGGGGTACCGCCGCGTCACGATTTGGGATCGCGACTCAAACCAACGGGTCAATTCGACCAGCGCCAACCAACTGCTGTTTTCCGACCAGCGGTCATAAGGTTCAAACGCGGTAATAAGAATTTTCGTCATGCGATTTCGTCACGAAGACGTTCGAGCAAGCTCACCGCTTGTGCGATCTCCTGATACTGTCGATCGGGCTCCTGAGGGATCTCCCGTTCGATCGTCAGCGGTCCTTCATAACCAATTTCGTGAAGCGTTCGCAGGTACGACGCCATATCGACATCCCCTTCACCAAGCGGCACTTCGCATCCCCAAGTCACGCCCGGTTGGTCGCTCCACGTGGCGTCTTTGCAATGAACGCTTCGTACCCAGGGTGCCAGTTTTCGCAGCGCATCGAGCGGTTGCCCCATGCCGTAGAGGATCATGTTTGCGGGGTCAAAATTGATGCGCAAATTGTCGCGCTCAATGTCTTTAATAAATGCGATCAAGTCTTCCGCTGATTCCTGACCAGTCTCTAGATGAAGAAATTGATCGTTTGCCATGCAGTGGTCACAGAGCGACCGAGTGACGTCAACAATTTGCTGGCGGTTTGCGTCGGATCGATCGTGGGGCACGACCCCGATATGCAGTGCAACGGTGTCGCACCCCATCGCCATCGTGAAGTCGCTGATTTGAAGCATCTCTTCCAGCCGCGCCGATCGCGTGGTCGGGGGCACCAGCCCGATCGTGCGCTCGACCGTCGGGATATCCGCGTAGCTTTCGCCGTCGAAGCCACCAAAGACCGCGGTCAATGCGACGTTCATGTCCCGCAATTGTTGCCTCAACCGGGAGATTACCGCCTCGGCCCGCGAAGCCGCGTGGGGCGTGTGCAACTGGATCGTCGGCACCTGGAGACGACCGATCACGTCCCATGAAACGCCTAAGCCCGCATCCACCGAAGCAAAGACACCGATCGGATTTTTCATAATTTTAGGCGTGGTAAGGAGAACTGTTTTGAGCGGAAAGCCCATCACTGTAATCAAGCCACGTGAGCAAACTCAATGGTGCGATGCCTGGAAACGAAAAACCGCGACGCAGGCAGGAACCGATATCCTGGTGCGTCGCGGTTGTGTCATTCGTTTCGCTCGTTGGCGGACCGCAGCGTTTACCGTTGCGGGTCAAAGCCGGTTTGCGCCAATTCCTCTTCTTCTTGAATGATGATCCGTGGAGTCACCATCAACATCAGGCTGGACGCATTTCGCGAGATCGCGACATTGCGGAACAGGCGGCTGACGTAGGGGATCTTGCTGAGGATCGGCACACCGCGTTCGAGTCGTTCCTCGGACAATCGTTTGATCCCGCCCAGCAGGATCGTGCCGCCGTCGGGAACGCTGACCGTGGTGCTGACGCTGGTGAACGCAAACTGCGGCAACTGGACCGTGGTGCCCTGGACGACGTCCGATTCGGTATCGTTCTGGATCGGTCTGCCCGTCGCCGGATCGATTTGTTGGTTCGCGGTCGAGCGGCGACGTTGGCCTTCGAACGTGAACGTCTCGACGTTTCCGATCTGGCTGAAGAACGGCACGAGGGTTAACCGAACGAACCGCTTGTCGTCGCTGACGATCGCTTGAACATTCAATTGGGTCCCTTCGTTGAGGACGACGATGACGGGTTGCTGGGCAACGGCAAAGTCACCAACGACCGGGATGATACTGGTCACAAACGGTCGCTGGGTCACATCCGAGATGGTCGCCAACTGGCCGTCGAACAACGTCACCTTGGGTGCCTGAAGGATGTTCGCTCGAGCATCCCCCTGGGCGGCCTGCAAGAAGAAGAATGCTTCGATGTCGCTGAGGATGGCAAAGCCGAACTTTGCACCCGCATTGGTATCAAAGCCGCCGAGGTTGGGCGTGATCGAATTGTTCTGAGTCAGTTTGACGTCGAAATCCGTTGTCGGCAAACCGTTGAGTCCGTTAAATCCGACGACGACACTGGGCCCGCCATCCTCCGGTGGGATTTGGTTGACGTTGTCATCGATCGACATACTGAAGTCGACACCGATCCGCTCGAAGAAATTATCACTGAGGGTAATGAAGCGAACTTCGATCGTCACTTGAAGGTTTTGCAAGCGGCGAAGCGACTCGAGCAACTCGGTGATCTGGTCGTGAACTTCGCTGGTCGTGCTGATGACCAACGAGAGGTTTTGAGGATACTCACGCATCGTGCTGGGGCCACCGAGCGCTTCCCACGTATCGGGCACCACGGTCGTTTGGATCAACTCGATCAGCGACGTAAAGTCGGCGAGCGACATCCCCCCACGACCACCCCCGGGCGGGCCGTTTGTTCCGAATCCGCCCTGGGATCCCATGTTGGCGTACTGGGCCATCATGTTGGGATTCATCGCCCTGGCCGCGTCGCCATTGACATCACGGCTGGCAAGTCCCGAGACCGAAACCGGCATGATTTGAACATCAGTTTTTTGAGACGTCATTTGGTGAGCGGCACGAAGTGCCCCCGCCAACCCGTCTTCATAGCTGGATGCAAAATTAGGGATCGGGGTGACCAGGTCGGTCACCCGGTACGTTTGCGGATACACCATGCTTCGCTTGGCCGCGATGCTGGTGATATTCAAAACATCATTCTCGA
>Ga0335395_10002602_pt1 | contig 11202 bp, 6 predicted proteins | sample MAT02_FD_205744 | JGI IMG/M metagenome (GOLD analysis project Ga0335395, IMG submission 205744) | Freshwater microbial communities from Lake Fryxell liftoff mats and glacier meltwater in Antarctica - MAT-02 (spades assembly) (version 2) ...
TAGTAGGATGAAATCCGTCGGACTCTTTGAGGCCAAGACTCGCCTCTCCGAACTGTGTCGCGAGGTGGCGACGACGGGCGAGGAATACCTGATCACCCGTCGGGGACAGGCCATTGCCCGCATCGTTCCGCCGACTTTCGCCCAGCCTCTCGCCCCCCGAGTGCCGGGCCGATTCAAGGGGCAATTTGGTCCGCTCACCGACGAGATTGTGTTTGCGCCCCTCCCTCCTGAGTTCTCCGGTCTCATTCCCAGTCCCACTGATCCCTTAGGTCCTCTGTGAAGTTGCTTCTCGATACCCACGCAGTGCTGTGGTGGTTGGACGGGAACTCGCGCCTCGGCGCATGGGCCTCGCGGGCTATCAGCGATCCGGCGAATCCCTGTTGCTTGAGCGTGGTGTCCGTCTTCGAGATCGAAACGAAATCTCGACTCGGAAGACTCACACTGCCCGACGCGGTCACGTCCGGGTGGGACGAGACCATATCCCAAGAAAGCTGGAGAATCTTGCCCATCTCGCTCGCTCATGCTTCTCGCGCGGGTAATTTCTCGGTCGCTCACGGCGATCCCTTCGATCGCATCCTCGCCGCTCAGGCTGAACTCGAGGACATGACTCTCGTGAGCTGCGATCCTGCATTTGCCGCTTTCGGCGTGTCCACGCTCTGGTAGCACACCACATCGTTCGATCCGTGGAGCCTCCACCATCCATCGCCCCGGCCACCCTGCCGATCAGCGCGCTTAATCACCTCATCTACTGTCCGCGCCGCGCTTACCTCATCCACGCAGAGGGTGTGTTCACAGAAAACGAACACACCCTCCGCGGCGACCTTAATCACGCCCACGCCGATCTGCCTGGCTTCGAGCATCGTGCCGGGTGGAAGTTGCTGCGCGCCCTGCCCATCTGGTCCGACTCCCTCGGGCTGAACGGACGTGCCGACATCGTCGAGGTGCGCGAGTCCAGCGGGAGTATTGCTGCCGCCCGTCCGGTGGAATACAAATCCGGACGCCGCTCAAAGTGGCTCAATGATCGTGTGCAACTCTGCGCCCAAGCCATCTGCCTCGAAGAAATGTTCGCCATTGCCATCCCCGAGGGACTCATCTTTCACGCCAAATCCCAGAAACGCACCGTCGTCCCCCTCGACGACCACGTCCGGGCAGAGACTCTCGCCGCTCTCGCCGCGCTTCGTGCCACACTCGCCCTCCTCACCGCACCCGCCGCCGTGCTCAAGCCCCAGTGCGATGGTTGCTCGCTTCGAGAGACGTGTCTGCCCGAGGTTCAAGGCCACCTCGCCGCCCAACAGAAAGCCCTCTTCAAGGTTTAACCTCTATGGCCGAAGTCCTTCAAAACGTCCTGTATCTTACGACCCCTGGCCTCTACATCGCCCGCGATCACCTCACGCTACGCATAGAACACAATCGGGCACTGAAGCTCGCTTTGCCGATTCACCACATCGAAAGCATTTGCATTCTCGGCAATGAGATTTTGCTCAGCACCGGAGCGATGCGCCTCGCGATGGAGTCCGGCGTGCCCATCAATTACCTTGATGAAAACGGCCGCTTATTAGGCCGAGTCATTGGCGTGCCCGACACCAGCGTGACGCTGCGCCGGGCGCATTTTCGTGCCAGCGACGATCCGGTGGTCAGCATAGACATCTGCCGCTCCATCGTCGCAGGGAAGCTGCAAAATGCACGCAACTCCCTGCTTCGTGGTGCCCGTGAAACAGACGATCCCGAAGCAATTGTCGCATTAGGCAACGCAGTAGATCTGATCGGCAGACTCATCCCTAGACTTCCAGAAGCCGCAACCCCGGATATCGTGCGTGGTCTCGAAGGTGCCGCCGCGCAAGCCTACTTCGGCGTATTTGGGCATTTGTTGAAACAGCAACAAACGGATTTTGCGTTCCGTATCCGCACGCGACAACCACCGCTGGATCGGGTCAATTGCCTGCTCTCGTTTCTCTACGCCTTGCTGCGACACGACTGCATCTCAGCACTCACGACGGCAGGCCTCGATCCGTTTGTCGGATTCCTTCATGTCGAACGCGCGAATCGTCCTGCCCTAGCGCTGGACCTCATGGAAGAGTTTCGCCCGTGGCTTGCTGATCGTCTCGCCGTGACATTGATCAATCGTCAACAAATTCGCGCCGAGGACTTCGTAACACGCGAAGGCGGAGCGGTGGAACTTACGACCGAGGGCCGCAAAACGCTCATCAAAGCCTATCAAGAAAGAAAGCGCGAATCGTTCCACCATCCCGTGCTCGACCAACAAATCGCCATCCTGCGACATTTCTTTGTCCAAGCCCGCCTTCTTGCTCGTGTCCTTCGTGGAGATGTGCCAACTTACCTTCCGCTCATCCCGAAATGATCGTATGCTCCTTCTCATTACCTACGATGTGGCAACCTCCGACGACGGCGGCAGCCGCCGATTGCGCCGTGTTGCCCGCACCTGCTCAGATTATGGAATTCGCGTTCAAAAATCTGTCTTCGAGTGCCAAATCGGACAAAAAGAGTGGGTGCAATTGCGCGCCCGACTTCTCAAGGAAGTCAAACTGGAGCGAGATTCCTTGCGAATCTACTTCCTCGATACATCCACAACCGCAAAAACCGAGCACCACGGCTGCTCTGAACCAATTGATCTCAACGAGCCCTTCGTTGTCTAGCCCTCCGCGAACCCCTTGCCTCCGCAGCTTCCCCATAGTGTTCGCGATTATTGTAAACCGCACGTCAACGTGGACTTGCGTAAAGCCGATCTCTGACAATTGAATAAAACATAAATCACTTTGCGACTTTCGCGAAACGCCTGGAATAAACAGCCTCAAACCAGCCGCTTAAGACAGTCGCTATCGCCCCGCGAGCAATCGCGGGGCGCGGATTGAAACTCGGGCGAAATGGTGCCGGGTGCAGACGCTTCCCATCGCCCCGCGAGCAATCGCGGGGCGCGGATTGAAACACCAAGTGAGCAAGCTATCCATCGCAGAAGAGGCGATCGCCCCGCGAGCAATCGCGGGGCGCGGATTGAAACCACGAACGGCCGGGTTCGCAAGTTTCTTTGGGGTATCGCCCCGCGAGCAATCGCGGGGCGCGGATTGAAACTTCCGGTGGATCCGCTCTGCCCTTAGTCGCTAAAATCGCCCCGCGAGCAATCGCGGGGCGCGGATTGAAACTTGAGGAAGTGGAGCTATTACGAAAAGATGACCGCATCGCCCCGCGAGCAATCGCGGGGCGCGGATTGAAACTCCCCATATTCCTCCGGTATAGACGCCTGCGGGAGAATCGCCCCGCGAGCAATCGCGGGGCGCGGATTGAAACACTGCCCTACGACATCATTGCACTCGCAGAATCCTATCGCCCCGCGAGCAATCGCGGGGCGCGGATTGAAACTCGTGTGAGTATAGTGCAGCTCATGGACTTCGGCGGATCGCCCCGCGAGCAATCGCGGGGCGCGGATTGAAACATCTGATATTCGAGAGATCGCAGCACGCTCCGCACATCGCCCCGCGAGCAATCGCGGGGCGCGGATTGAAACAAGGCTGATTGCGCCGGGCAGGTTCAGCATGGCGAATCGCCCCGCGAGCAATCGCGGGGCGCGGATTGAAACAAGTTGCTCAGGTTGGTAATGAATGCCGTGCCGTAATCGCCCCGCGAGCAATCGCGGGGCGCGGATTGAAACACGTATACTGATGGGGTAACGGAATGGTCAATCAATCGCCCCGCGAGCAATCGCGGGGCGCGGATTGAAACGTGAAAAACTGGAGTTCAACGGCGGAGCCCGTGGATCGCCCCGCGAGCAATCGCGGGGCGCGGATTGAAACAAGGCTGATTGCGCTGGGCAGGTTCAGCATGGCGAATCGCCCCGCGAGCAATCGCGGGGCGCGGATTGAAACTGCTTTGGTTGCATCCTTGCTTTGATGATCATTAAATCGCCCCGCGAGCAATCGCGGGGCGCGGATTGAAACATCATGAATCGTCCACCACACGAAATTGACGCCAATCGCCCCGCGAGCAATCGCGGGGCGCGGATTGAAACCTTGCTGCGGCTGCGTTTGAGAGCGGCAAGAAGCATCGCCCCGCGAGCAATCGCGGGGCGCGGATTGAAACTCCCGAATCGCGATACCGCACGGTGTCGGCTGTGCATCGCCCCGCGAGCAATCGCGGGGCGCGGATTGAAACAATACCGCCATTACCTCGATGCAAGCGAACTCCGTATCGCCCCGCGAGCAATCGCGGGGCGCGGATTGAAACGGAATGTCGGTCGCCGAAAACATTGACCTGGTCGGATCGCCCCGCGAGCAATCGCGGGGCGCGGATTGAAACAACGCCGTGGCGGTGTTGCGCAAAGATAGCGCTGATCGCCCCGCGAGCAATCGCGGGGCGCGGATTGAAACATCGCTTCGTCGCAGGGCGCGAAGATCAGCCTTAATCGCCCCGCGAGCAATCGCGGGGCGCGGATTGAAACCAGGTAACCGCGCCGCCGAAGATCGGTTTATCGGATCGCCCCGCGAGCAATCGCGGGGCGCGGATTGAAACTCAAAAGAGGCCAAGAGAACGGCGGACTTTGCTTATCGCCCCGCGAGCAATCGCGGGGCGCGGATTGAAACCTCCTTGCACCGCTGTCCTATGTGCTTGGAAATGATCGCCCCGCGAGCAATCGCGGGGCGCGGATTGAAACGGTTACGCGGAGGTCGATTTCCGTTGCGGAGCCAATCGCCCCGCGAGCAATCGCGGGGCGCGGATTGAAACGCGTGCGTTGTCGGCGGCGAGTTGCGCGACCAGCTATCGCCCCGCGAGCAATCGCGGGGCGCGGATTGAAACACCGGAGGCGATGTTTCTGTGCCTCTTTCGACCAATCGCCCCGCGAGCAATCGCGGGGCGCGGATTGAAACTCCGAATCACTGAGATAAAGCCCGTGCTGAGTGGATCGCCCCGCGAGCAATCGCGGGGCGCGGATTGAAACGCGGAGGACGAAGCTTTTTCGGCCTTGGGCGGTGATCGCCCCGCGAGCAATCGCGGGGCGCGGATTGAAACATATCTTTTGATGAGGACATCACGCGCCTAGAATGATCGCCCCGCGAGCAATCGCGGGGCGCGGATTGAAACTGTGAATGACTGTCTATAGTTTTTTTGTCAGGGGATCGCCCCGCGAGCAATCGCGGGGCGCGGATTGAAACATGAATCTTTCGACCGGGCCAATCACCATCGATTTATCGCCCCGCGAGCAATCGCGGGGCGCGGATTGAAACCCTAAAGAGTACCGAAACGTCGGCCGATTTTGGGGATCGCCCCGCGAGCAATCGCGGGGCGCGGATTGAAACACATCTTGCGAGATAACTGTGGTCGTGATTCCGATCGCCCCGCGAGCAATCGCGGGGCGCGGATTGAAACCCTACGGCGTAGGCCCAGTGAACTGCGATGAAATATCGCCCCGCGAGCAATCGCGGGGCGCGGATTGAAACTTCACGGGCTGCACGAGTGGCTAGCCAGCGTTCACATCGCCCCGCGAGCAATCGCGGGGCGCGGATTGAAACCGGTTCCTACTCCAACCCCGACGCCTTTCCCGATATCGCCCCGCGAGCAATCGCGGGGCGCGGATTGAAACGGAGAGAAGAAAGACGGCGTGGGCGTCGGTCGTGGATCGCCCCGCGAGCAATCGCGGGGCGCGGATTGAAACTTCCATAGCATAACTGCGCAGGATAGTCCTGTGCATCGCCCCGCGAGCAATCGCGGGGCGCGGATTGAAACAACATTCCGATTGTCTCGATTCCGTAGCGTTGGAATCGCCCCGCGAGCAATCGCGGGGCGCGGATTGAAACACGGTCGTTCAGAATCAATCAGTCAAAAATTACTGAATCGCCCCGCGAGCAATCGCGGGGCGCGGATTGAAACACCACCGACCAAGGCGGACTAGTAGACAAACGCCATCGCCCCGCGAGCAATCGCGGGGCGCGGATTGAAACGTTCCGCGATTTGTCGGGCGTTTTCCTCATCGCCATCGCCCCGCGAGCAATCGCGGGGCGCGGATTGAAACATAAGGGCGCTTTTCTTAGCTACTTTGTGTCAGCATCGCCCCGCGAGCAATCGCGGGGCGCGGATTGAAACCTAATCATCGATGACATTCGCGGAAGCTATAAGATCGCCCCGCGAGCAATCGCGGGGCGCGGATTGAAACTGCACTTGCGTTGCTGTGGCCTCGTATGTAAGCGATCGCCCCGCGAGCAATCGCGGGGCGCGGATTGAAACAAACAAGTCGTTCTCGGCAAACGAAACAACCTAGATCGCCCCGCGAGCAATCGCGGGGCGCGGATTGAAACAATGCTCCGAATTACTCTACCTGTTTTCAGGCAATCGCCCCGCGAGCAATCGCGGGGCGCGGATTGAAACCACAAAGAGACAGCAGCGAGGAAACCCGCTACAAATCGCCCCGCGAGCAATCGCGGGGCGCGGATTGAAACTGTGTGTTCGGGGATGACCAGCTAGGAGTGAACCCATCGCCCCGCGAGCAATCGCGGGGCGCGGATTGAAACCCGCGAAAGACCCACTCGTTATGCTACAAGTCGGATCGCCCCGCGAGCAATCGCGGGGCGCGGATTGAAACCCGCGAAAGACCCACTCGTTATGCTACAAGTCGGATCGCCCCGCGAGCAATCGCGGGGCGCGGATTGAAACATTTGCGCTAAATATGTTTGAGCCATTCAGCAACGGATCGCCCCGCGAGCAATCGCGGGGCGCGGATTGAAACATAAACACGCCAGCCACGACCGCCGCTGTAATGCTATCGCCCCGCGAGCAATCGCGGGGCGCGGATTGAAACGTTAGAGTCCATCGTCTTGGTTCCCAAAAAACCAAATCGCCCCGCGAGCAATCGCGGGGCGCGGATTGAAACAAATGCTGGATTAAGGGCAGGGTCACAGCATCCGATCGCCCCGCGAGCAATCGCGGGGCGCGGATTGAAACACCGGGTTTCGTGCCGGCCATGATGCAAGGCTTGATCGCCCCGCGAGCAATCGCGGGGCGCGGATTGAAACCCCATCCCCGCTCCATACACCCAGATCGTCCTCAGATCGCCCCGCGAGCAATCGCGGGGCGCGGATTGAAACTGGCTCGGTGACGGGGGTTTCAAACGAGAAGCTGATCGCCCCGCGAGCAATCGCGGGGCGCGGATTGAAACCTTCAATCGCTCGGGACTCGGCATCGAAATGCTGGATCGCCCCGCGAGCAATCGCGGGGCGCGGATTGAAACTGTGGAGATCGTGGAGACTCGGCCCTTGGCATCAATCGCCCCGCGAGCAATCGCGGGGCGCGGATTGAAACCCGCCAAAACCATAGACCATAAACCAAAAACAAATGATCGCCCCGCGAGCAATCGCGGGGCGCGGATTGAAACCCGATCATTGATTCCGACAGCGTGCAAGCGAGCGAATCGCCCCGCGAGCAATCGCGGGGCGCGGATTGAAACTCCGGATACAAAGCAACCGTCCTATTCCGCTAGAATCGCCCCGCGAGCAATCGCGGGGCGCGGATTGAAACTCGCCATCCCAGGTCGCGATGCCGGGGCCGTGAAAATCGCCCCGCGAGCAATCGCGGGGCGCGGATTGAAACATCTTCGGTGGCCTCGGTGCTTTGGTCTCAGTGTATCGCCCCGCGAGCAATCGCGGGGCGCGGATTGAAACCCCTCCTCCGTGAGGTCGTAGCTCATGGCGGTGATCGCCCCGCGAGCAATCGCGGGGCGCGGATTGAAACATCCATCTAATAGCTCGCACATTGTGGAACCTCCGATCGCCCCGCGAGCAATCGCGGGGCGCGGATTGAAACTACGGGGCCAATTACGTTCGATTTCAACAAGCCCATCGCCCCGCGAGCAATCGCGGGGCGCGGATTGAAACTCTGCAAAGCTGGATGGGCCGTGGCAGCATCACAAATCGCCCCGCGAGCAATCGCGGGGCGCGGATTGAAACTCTCTGACAGTATTTGAAACAAGATGCTGGCAGAATCGCCCCGCGAGCAATCGCGGGGCGCGGATTGAAACTTCGAAACGGTAAAGGAGGCCGCCGATGCGGGGATCGCCCCGCGAGCAATCGCGGGGCGCGGATTGAAACTATAACTTCTCAGACTACGATAGGGACAGTGGTGATCGCCCCGCGAGCAATCGCGGGGCGCGGATTGAAACATGCGGTCGCTTACGCCGCTTACGTTGACCTCCGATCGCCCCGCGAGCAATCGCGGGGCGCGGATTGAAACGCGTTGTCGAAGTCGTGGACGATGGCGAGGAAATATCGCCCCGCGAGCAATCGCGGGGCGCGGATTGAAACAATTTCTCGCTCTCTGGCTGCGGCCCAATAAAGAATCGCCCCGCGAGCAATCGCGGGGCGCGGATTGAAACAGGTAGACTTGGGGACGATTAAAAGTGGGGGCGAATCGCCCCGCGAGCAATCGCGGGGCGCGGATTGAAACATGGCTCAATTTACGAGATTGCTAGATGATAGTCATCGCCCCGCGAGCAATCGCGGGGCGCGGATTGAAACGATCAAGACCCGAACTCCCGCCTCTTGGCTATGATCGCCCCGCGAGCAATCGCGGGGCGCGGATTGAGACTCCTATTGTAAGGCAAGCAATGGAATCGCTTGCGAATCGCCCTGCGAGGAATCGCTGGTGCGCATACAGGAAATGTGGCACCGTGGGATCAAGGACGGAGGTTAAAATGAACCCAGCCAACGAATTCAATCTTCCTGTTTTTGATCGCCCAATGGACGAGGATCCTTCGCCCATGACTTATGAGCAGGCAATTGCCTCCTTCGAGGAAGTCATCGTTTCCCTGCGTTTGAGGGAAAAGGAAATCTTGAAGCCCGAAGTGATCGAGCCGTTTGTTATGGAGTGAGGGCGAGGGCCACCTAGGTTGCGGAGGTGGCTCGGTTGGTTTTTCTGCTGAGTGGAGGACACGCCGCGAAAACGCCTGCTGCTTCCGTGCGGCGTCCGCCTATGAACTGGCTTAGAACCAACACTGGCATCCCGGCCTCCTTCCCCTCGACTTTCTCGCGGATCTTCCAACCCGGCTCGCGGCGGAGCACTGGTCTGCCTTGCCTCTCTCCAACCCTCACACCCTCCGGGCTGGGTTGCATTCCGCGCGCCATCGCGATCCCTTCGATCGCCTCCTTGCCGCACTCGCGCTCTGGTAGCCCGCTGTTGGCCTCGAACTCGCCTGACACATTTCGCCGCCGCCCGCAGCCGGTGAACGTCTTTGCCCAGCGGTGAAAACCGTTGGAGTATCCGCAGACTTGGGGTCATTAAATAAGTTGCAAAAAGCACGAATCGGGCGACAAGTGTGAATGCTCCGTTTCCCCGCCGGATACTTACGCCTTGCGCTTCTCCTTCCACTGTTCGCCTGCGGCCACGCAAAGGCGGCGGTCTCTGACGGGAATTTTACTGAGTCCACCTACTACTCATCCCCCGGTTTTCTCAGCGCAACAGGGATGGCCTGGGCACCGGATGGATCGGGGCGGCTGTTCGTAATTTTGAAAGACGGGGCCATCCGGGTCTTCGCGAATGGATCTTTGCTCCCTACTCCATTTGCGACCGAGACTGTGTTCACCAACAGCGAATGTGGATTGATCGGAATGGCCTTCGATCCGGGGTTCGCGACGAATGGCTACGTTTACTTTTTTGCGACCGCCTCCAGTAGCGAACAACGCATTATCCGCTATACCGCCTCCGGGAATACCGGCACAAACCGCACCGTCATTATGCCCGGCTTACCCACGGTGGGAAACAACCACGATGGCGGCGCGGTAGGCATCGGGCGCGACGGCAAGCTTTATTGGGCGATTGGCGATCTCGGCAATTTCACGGGTGTGGGCCTTAATACATCGAATCTTGCCTCCAAAGTGGGACGCGCCAACCGCGACGGAACTGTCCCTTCGGACAACCCGTTCGCCGACGGCACGGGACCGAACAATGATTACATCTACGCCGGTGGCTTGAGGAATCCCTTCACGTTCACTTTTCAGCCGGGAACCGGTGCTCTTTGGGTGAATGTAGCCGGCGATAACTACGAGCAGGTGTTCACCGTCGGGCGCGGAGATAATAGCGGCTACACCACAGGCCGAAACGAGAACGCAATCCCCTCCGGCAGCCCCTCGCCCTACGCCCAATACATCACGCCAATCATTAAATACAGGACCAACGGCTCGGACACTCGCAACATCGCTGCCTCTGGTGCCGTCAGGTCGGGAAATGTCGTCACCCTCACAACGACCGACGTACACGGCTTCCGCCGGGGAGAACGCTTCGCTCTTACCGGGGTCACAAACTCCTCCTTTAACGGGACTTTCTTCATCACCGGCACTCCGAGTGTGACAACCTTCACTTATGACCAAACCGGTGCCAATGAAACTAGTGGCAGCGGCTCAGCCCAGACGCTAAACATCGGCGGGTCCATCACCGGCGCCACCTTCCTCGACACCACCGCCGTCCCCGCTGCCTATCGCGGCAATTTCTTCTTCTGTGATTACAACTCAGGCCGGGTGATTCGCTCTACCCTCGATGCTTCCAATAACGTGACGAGCGTCCACTACTTCGCCACCGACCTCGGCGGTGCGGTTGATATGTCGGTCGGTCCGGATGGTGCGCTCTACGGCCTTCGCATTAACGGAACCATCCTCCGCTATGCCTTCAATCAAAGCACGCAGGGACTCATCGTCACCCCCACCCAACTCCAAACTGACGAAGGCGCCCGGATCGCGTTCAACGTGCGCCTCGCCATCGCTCCCGCCTCCAATACTACGGTCAACATCGCGCGCACCTCGGGAGATGCCGACCTCACCATCACCAGCGGCGCGTCGCTCACCTTTACCCCGGCAAACTGGGCCACCCCGCAAATCGTCCTTCTCAACGCCGCCGAGGATGCCGACGCGACGGACGACACCGCCGTCTTCACGGTCTCCTCCGCCTCGCTCACCAGCGAAACTGTGACCCTGTTTGCACTCGACAACGACACCCCCGAAATTGCTCCCTCCACCTCCTCGCTCACCGTCAACGAAGGCTCTTCAAACACCTTCTCCATCAGCCTCACCGGTCCGCCCGCAAGTTCCTCCACCCTCACCGTCGCACGCACCAGCGGGGACACAGACATCTCCGTCACCGGAGGCAACAGCCTTGTTTTTAATACCAATAACTTCTCCACCCCGCAGAACGTAACCATCAGCGCGGCTGAGGACG
>Ga0335395_10002604_pt1 | contig 11201 bp, 7 predicted proteins | sample MAT02_FD_205744 | JGI IMG/M metagenome (GOLD analysis project Ga0335395, IMG submission 205744) | Freshwater microbial communities from Lake Fryxell liftoff mats and glacier meltwater in Antarctica - MAT-02 (spades assembly) (version 2) ...
CCACGCCGGCCAGCCGCAGCTCCACCGGCACCCGCAACCAGCCCTGGTCGCTGGCGTACTTGAGCAACGCGGCTACGCCAGCCAGCAGCACCAGCATGCCGATCTTGACCGGCACGTTGCCCCCGCTGAACCAGCGCCCGACTGCACGTGCCAGCACCGTGAAGCGGTCTGGCGGAGATGGCGTCCAGGCGCGCGCTGAACCGGACGCAGAGGCGGGCGCGGCAGGGGCTGAAGCATAATAGGCAGCCGCGGCGGCCGGTCTGGCGTCAGGCAGCGGTGGGGGCTGCGTGCCCGGCCTGGGCTGGTCGGTGGATGCGCCCTGTCCGGAGCCCGCGAAAGCAGTCCGGGTTGGTCCTGACCCGTCTTCGGGCCCGGTGCCGGAGCCGTCCAGCACAGGCGCAGGCGGAGGCGCGAACGGAGATGGCACTGGTCCCGGCGTTTGTGACGAAGGCGGTGCCCGGGACGCTGCGCCCCCGGTTTCCGTCGTACTCCGGACCGCCTGCGCATCGCCCCGGAATTCGGCGGCCGTGGCGGGACTGGCCGAGCGCAGTCCGGTTGTCTGGCTGGCCTGCATCTGGGCCAAGGCCTGCTCCAGCTCGCCGACCCGCCGCTTCAGGCCGCTGATCGACACCAGCGCCACCACCAGCAATACCGGCACCGCAAGCACGGCCAAGCCCACCAGAACCAGAAACCCAGCCAGGTCATCCATGCGTCGCGTCCCCGTTCATGCGCTGCCGCAGACTCGGCCAAATGTGTGCCATTTGCAAACGGCGACCCGCACCCCGGTAACGGCGCCCCATGGGCGCGATGCTTTGGGCGCTGCTCCACGGGGGTATGTCGGTTTCGGAGGGACGCCGCGTTCGGCTGGCCGGGAATCGCTTTTCCCTCGGTCAGGACATCGAAGCATGGAGCCGGGATCAGGAAGAAGCATCGCGCCCATGGGGCGCTCCTACGGGCGCGCGCCATCCATGGCTCGCTTTACGCGAATCCCGGCCACCCGCCCACGGCTGTCGGCAATTCAGGAATTCGGCTTCGGCTTGGCTCTGGCTTACTCCGCATGCATGGGAGTGCCCGTTGTGTCAGTTCAAGCGCGGCGCCCGACGGGACGGGGGTTTCGTTGTAGGAGCGCCCCATGGGCGCGATGCTCTTCCGTGGGCCATGGAAGGCCCACGCCCCGCGTAAAGCCATGGATGGCGTCCGCGGGGCGAAGTGAACCCCGGGACCGGCGGGCGACGCCTGTCCGAAGCCGCGATTGCCGCTCCTCTGATCTGGCCAAGCGCGAAAGCATCGCGCCTGTGGTTCGCTCCTGGGGGAGGTCTTAGTCCGGTGGCCACCCCATGGTCTTTTGCATCGCATGGACCCTCGTCCTGGCCCGGCAATCCCCGGAACATGCAACGAGAAACCGGGCCACAAGGGCCCGGTTTTCGTCGGCACTGGGAGGTTGCAGCCGGCGCGTTACTTGCCCGCGACCACCCGCACCATTTCCAGGCACTTGTTGGAATAGCCCCACTCGTTGTCGTACCAGCTGACCAGCTTGACGAAGGTGCTGTCCAGCGCGATGCCGGCGCCCGCGTCGAAGATCGAGGTGCGCGCATCGCCACGGAAATCGGTGGCCACCACCTTCTCCTCGGTGTAACCCAGGATGCCCTTCAGCGCACCTTCGCTCTGCGCCTTGATCTCGGCACAGATCTCCTCGTAGGTTGCATCCTTCTCCAGCTCCACGGTGAGGTCGACCACCGACACGTTCGAAGTCGGCACGCGGAACGCCATGCCGGTGAGCTTCTTGTTCAGTTCGGGAATCACCACGCCCACCGCCTTGGCCGCGCCGGTGCTGGAGGGAATGATGTTTTCCAGGATGCCACGCCCGCCGCGCCAGTCCTTGTTCGACGGGCCGTCGACGGTCTTCTGCGTGGCGGTGGCTGCGTGCACCGTGGTCATCAGGCCACGCTTGATGCCCCACTTGTCGTTGACCACCTTGGCCAGCGGCGCCAGGCAGTTGGTGGTGCAACTGGCGTTGGAGATAATGGCCTCGCCCTTGTAGCTCTCGTGATTGACACCGAACACGAACATCGGCGTGTCGTCCTTGGACGGCGCCGACAGGATCACCTTCTTCGCGCCGGCATCGATGTGCTTCTGCGCGGTGGCCTTGTCCAGGAACAGGCCGGTGGACTCGATCACCACCTCGGCGCCCACCGCGTCCCACTTCAGGTTGGCCGGATCGCGCTCCTGGGTCAGGCGGATGCGCTTGCCGTTGACCACCAGGTGGTCGCCGTCCACCGACAGCTCGCCGTCGAAGCGGCCGTGCACCGAGTCGTACTTGAGCATGTACGCCAGGTAGTCCGGCTCCAGCAGGTCGTTGATGGCCACGATCTGGATGTCGTTGCCAAAATTCTGTACCGCCGAACGCAGCACGTTGCGCCCGATGCGGCCGAAACCGTTGATGCCTACCTTGATCGCCATTTCCAGAGGACTCCTGCGGCCACGCCTGAGCGCGCCGGCTGGTGGGTTGGGGGAGGCGGGATTCTAGCAGGGGGGATGTAAGCGTTACGGGACGGCACGCGTGCGGCGCGCTGGCGAGCGCGGCCCGCGCAGGACACGTGGGCTAGAATGCTCGAATGAAGCGTACTTGCCTGCTGACCCTGTTGTTGCTGCCCTTGCTGATGCTGCCGATGGCCGCATCGGCCTGGAGCGCGTTCGGCCATCGCCTGGTCGGCGCGCTGGCGGCCACCCAACTTACCCCGCAAGCCGAAGCACGTGTGGCAGAACTCCTGCGCGGCGAGAAGGAACCCACGCTGGCCGGCATTGCCGCGTGGGCGGACGAGTTGCGCGCCAACGATCCGGACCTGGGCAAGCGCAGCGCCAAGTGGCATTACCTCAACGTGCCCGACGGCACCTGCGACTACGTGCCCGAGCGCGACTGCCCCAACGGGGACTGCATCATCGGCGCCATCCATCAACAGACCGCGATCCTCGCAGACCGCAGCCGGCCGCGCGCCGAGCGCGCGCAGGCATTGAAGTTCGTGGTGCACTTCATCGGAGACGTGCACCAGCCCCTGCACGCGGGGCGCGGCAGCGACCGTGGCGGCAACACCGTGCAGGTCAACCTGGAAGGCAAGGGCATGAACCTGCATTCGCTGTGGGACCGCGAACTGCTGGCTGCGCGTGGCCTGGACGAGGCCGCTTACATCGCTTACCTGGCGAGCCTGCCCCGGCCCAAGGTGCCTGCCGGCGGGGTCGAGACCTGGGCCCGTGAATCCTGCGAGATCATCAGCAGGGAGGGTTTCTATCCGCCCAGCGCCAAGCTCGATCCTGCCTACCTGCAGCGCTGGCGCCCCTGGGCGGAGAACCGGGTGCTGGTCGCGTCCACGCGCCTGGCGCGAGTGCTGAACGAGTCGCTCGGCGACTGAGCCCGTTGATGAACCCGGCCGCGCGACTCGCCCGCCTGCTGCTCGCTACGCTGCTGGGCGTGTCCGCGGTATCGGCCGTTGCAGCAGAGCGGCCACGCGCGCGCGAAGCCGGCATCGTGATCGGCCCGCTGCCCAGCGGCCCGGCCAATGCGATCACCGACGTTGCGGGGGTGCGCGTGGGCCAGGTGACGGTGATCCAGGGCGATGGCATCCGCACCGGGGTGACCGCGATCTTCGCGCACGAAGGCAACGCCTTCCAGGTGCGCGTGCCGGCGGCGATCCACGTCGGCAACGGTTTCGGCAAGTTGCTGGGCGTCACCCAGGTAGGCGAACTGGGCGAACTGGAAACCCCGGTGCTGCTGACCGGCACCCTGGGCGTGTGGACCGCGGCCGATGCGATGGTCGGCTGGATGCTGCGCCAGCCTGGCATGGAGCAGGTGCGCTCGATCAATCCGGTGGTGGGCGAGACCAACGACGGCTTTCTCAACGACATCCGCGCCCGGCCACTGGCGCGCGCGCACGTCGAACGCGCCCTGGAGAGTGCGCGCAGCGGTGCGGTCGAGGAAGGCGCGGTAGGCGCGGGCACCGGCACCGTGGCGTTTGGCTGGAAGGGCGGCATCGGCACCAGTTCGCGGCTGGTGCAGGGTGAGGGCGGCGCACATACCGTGGGCGTGCTGGTGCAGAGCAACCACGGCGGCCGGCTGACGGTTGCCGGCGTTCCGATGGGCAACCACCTGCCCGATCCCGCCAGCCTTGCCGGCGTCGAGGGATCGCGGGCCAGCGCGGGCAACAGCGGCGATGGCAGCATCATGATCGTGGTCGCCACCGATGCGCCGCTGGACGCGCGCCAACTCGGTCGCCTGGGCGCGCGCGCCATGAGCGGTCTGGCACGCACCGGATCGAACCTTTCGCATGGCTCGGGCGATTACGTGATCTCCTTTTCCAATGCGCCGCAGGTGCGCAGGAACGCGGGCCAGCCGGCCCCTGCCCCAACCCTGCTGGCCGAGCAGGCGCTCACGCCGTTGTTCGAGGCGGTTGCAGACGCCACCGAGGAAGCGATCCTCAATTCGCTGCTGCGCGCCCGCGACATGCGCGGACATCGAGGGTACGTGCCGGCCCTGCCGCTGGCGCCGGTGCTGGAGCGGCTGCGCCAGGCCGGGGTCATCACGGCCCCCGATACCGACTAGCGACGCGGCGCGCGCGGCAGCGTCGATGGTTGATGGATCAGAAGCGAACTCTTCGCTGATTCAATCGGTGGCCCTTGGCGCTGGCTACTGGTCCTCCTCGCCATCGGCCCTGAAGTCCACCGGCACCCGCACCCTGCCCGCCACCGCCCGCCCTTCTTCCATGGCGGGTTGGAATCGCCACTTGCGCGCGACGGCGACGGCGGCGGCATCGAAGACGCCTGCCGGTTCCGCGCGCTCTATCTCCACGTCGGTGACGCTGCCATCGGCGGCGAAGTCGACCAGCAGCATCACTTGGCCGCTGATGCCCAGCGCGGCCGCCTCCGCTGGATAGTAAGGCGCAGGCGTAGGCCAAAGATCAGGGGATGCGAGGACCGCTACTGGCGTGGGCTCCGATGCGGGCTGGGCGTTGCCAGCCACATCGCTCGTCACCGGCGTGCGCTTGGGCGGCTGGGCCGAGAACGCGGTGAAGGCCATGAGTGAGGCAAGCGTGGCAACGAAGACACCACCCAGGATACGGTGTGACTTGCGGGGAACGGGGCGTCCTAGCATTTCGATTCTCTCCTTCAAGGGATAGTGGGCTTGCCAGTGGCAACCCACCGGCAGGGGCAACTGCTGCAGTTGCGTCTTGAGCATCGCCTCGCCGTAGGCGCGTCGGCGATGCGGATTGCGAGTGACCACCAGCTCGTCGCAAGCCAGTTCCTGGTCGTGGCGGAAACGGTGGACGGCCAGGTGCAGCAGCGGGTTGAACCAGTACACGCAGCGCAATGCGGCAGCAAGCGCGTTGACCTGCAGGTCCCGACGCCGCATGTGGATGCGCTCGTGCTGCAGGATCAACTCGCGCTGGCCGGGCTCGTATCGCGCCTCGAAATCCAGCGGCAGCACGATCCTCGGCCGCCACAGGCCGATGACGGCGGGCAATCCGGCGCTTGAGTTGGCCTGCAGCAATCCATCGCGCAGCGGTCGCAGTGGCCCCACGTGTTCGCGGAAGCGACGTTGTTGACCATGCAGTCGCCACAGCATTGCCGCAGCGCCGGCCAACCACGCGGCAACCAGCAGCCAGGGCCCGGCGATGCCTGCAAGGCCCTGGTTGCGTAGCGTGGCCAGTTCCAGACCCGCGCCGATCGCCGGCATCGCTGCGCCCAGCATGCTCGCCTGTTCACTGCGTGGCACCAGCACTGCGATGACCGCGACCGGGACCAGCAGCCACAGCAGATAGGCGATGTGGGCACCCAGCAGATGGCGCACCGGCCTGCGCAGCAACAGCACCAGCACGATGGCCGCACTGCTGGCCACGCTGGTCTCCAGCAGCCACCCGATCAGTTCACTGGCCATCATCGATCTCCCGGATGAGCTTGCGCAGTTCGGCGATATCGGCATCCGTCAGCCTGCCCTGCTCGCTGAAGTGCGCGACCAGTGGGGCCACGCGTCCGCCAAATACACGGTCAAGCAACCCGGTGCTCTGGCTGCGCACCCAATCCTCACGCGCCAGGACGGGCGTGTAAACGTATCGGCGTCCGTCCTTCGCCGCCGAGACCACGCGCTTGTTGAGCAGGCGGTTGAGCAGGGTCTTGATAGTGGGCTCGGTCCATTGGCCACGTTGCAGCAGCGCTGCCACCACGTCCTCAGCCAGTAGCGGCCCGCGCTCCCAAAGCACCTCCATCACCACGGCTTCCGCATCACTGATCGACATTTCGTTTACACCTGTAATCTGTATCGATTACACGCGTAAACATAGCCCTTGTCAACCCCCCTTTGCCCCTGCGGCGCTGACCTGGGTTGGGGACATCGCCTAAGCTTTGTCGATGACCAGGCAATTCACCGAAATCGAGGCGGCCGTCGACTGGCTGCTGCAGCGCGTCCCGGGCCCGCTGCGCATCGGTGCGCCGCTGGGACTGGGAAAGCCGCACCGGCTGCTCAACGCCCTGTACGCACGCATCGTGGCCGACCCGTCGCGGCAGCTGCAGCTGTACACCGCGCTTTCGCTGGACCCTCCGACGGCGGCCGCCGGACTGGAGCGCAGGTTCCTGGCGCCGTTCGCGCAGCGCAACTTCGGTGAGGACTTCCCGCGACTGGCCTACGTGGATGCGATGCGCCGCGACGCCCTGCCCGCGCACATCCAGGTGGAGGAGTTCTACATGCAGTCCGGGGCACTGCTGTCCTCGGCGCAGGCCCAGCGCGGCTACACCAGCCTCAACTACACCGCCGCCGCGGCGGCGGTGGCGCAGCGCGGCGCCAACGTGATCGTGCAGAAGGTGGCCCTCGAACCGGAGCCAGAGGCCGGCAGCGCGCCTCGGCTGTCTTTCTCGTGCAACAACGACATCACCCAGGACACCGTGGATGCGATTGCCGCGCTGGGCTTGCCGCGTCCGCTGCTGGTGGCCGAGATCGATCCGCAGCTGCCCTGGATAGGCGGCGCCGCCGCGGTGGCGCAGGACTACTTCGACGCGGTCATCGATCCGCCCGGCCCGCATCCGCGCCTGTTCGCGCTGCCGCGCCAGCCGGTGGGCGACACCGACTACGCCATCGGCCTGTATGCCAGCGCCCTGGTGCGCGACGGCGGCACGCTGCAGATCGGCATCGGCGCGCTGGCCGACGCACTGTCGCATGCGCTGGTGCTGCGCCACACCGACAACCAGACCTATCGCCGCGTGCTGGATGCACTGGATCCGGAACTTGCGCACCACCCGGCGGTGATCGCCAGCGGCGGCATGGACCCGTTCGAGACCGGCCTGTACGGCTGCAGCGAGATGCTCAACGAAGGCTTCATGCACCTGGTCCAGGCAGGCGTGATCCGGCGCAAGGTGGTCGAGGACGAGGCGCTGATGCGGCGCCTGGCCGACGGCACCGCCAACCTCGACGATCGCGACCGGCTGGAGCGCGATGGCGAGTACCTGCATGGCGCGTTCTACCTCGGCTCCCACGACTTCTATGCCTGGCTGCGCGACCTGCCGCCCGACCAGCGTAGCGCCATCGGCATGCGCCGGATCAGCGAGATCAACCAGCTATACGGCGGCAACGAGCCGCTGGAGCGGCTGCAGCGCAGCGGCTCGCGCTTCTTCAACTCCTGCATGATGGCGACCGCGCTGGGCGCGGCGGTGTCCGACGCGCTGGAAGATGGCCGGGTGATCTCGGGGGTGGGCGGCCAGTACAACTTCGTGGCCATGGCCCATGCACTGGAGGACGCGCGCAGCGTGCTGATGTTCCGCGCCAGCCGCGAACATGGCGGTGAGGCCAGCTCCAACGTGCGCTGGAACTACGGCCACACCACCATCCCCCGCCACCTGCGCGACCTGTACGTCAACGAGTTCGGCATCGCCGACCTGCTGGCCCAGACAGACGAGGACTGCGTGATCGCCATGGCCTCGATCACCGACGCGAGGTTCCAGCCGGCGCTGTTGCAGCGGGCGCGGGAGTCCCTGAAACTGTCCAGGGACTTCGTCGCCCCGCAGGAGTGGGCCCGCAACACACGCGAAAGCGCAAGTGCGGCGCTGGCGCCGTTCCGCGCCGACGGCAGCCTGCCCGATTACCCGCTGGGCAGCGACTTCACCGAAGTCGAACAGCGCCTGGCCAGGGCGCTGGGCTGGCTCAAGGCCAATACCGCCAGCATCGGTGGCAAGGCGCGGACGGTCATGCGGGCCTTGGCACCTGTTTCGTTCGACGATGCGGAGGCGATGCGACGCATGCAGCTGGAGTCGACCAGCAGCGCAGGCGAGTGGCTGCAGGCGCGCCTGCTGCGCCATGCCCTGGCACGCACGCGCCCGGACCATCCGCCAGCACATGTCGTCGCTGACAGAGGCCAGACACCATGACAGCTGCACAAGGAACGCAGGCATGAGATCTTTTGGAATGCTGCTGCTGGGCCTGGTGCTTGGCGCCGTGCTGGGTGTATGGGCCTACCAGCGCCACCAGCAATCACTGAAGCCCGAACCCGCACCCCCTTGTCCTGCATGCGAGCCATTGGCGGTCACGCCGGACCCCGCACCTGGCGCGCCGCCTCCAGTCGCGCCTGGGCCCGCCAGTGATCCGCATCCGCCAGCCGCGCCGTCGCTGACGGTGGTCGACCGCATGGCCGCGGCCGCCGCGATCGGCACCCTTGCAGTCCCTGTGCAGGGAATCGCTCGCCAACAACTCATGGACACCTTCACCGATGCACGCAGCGAAGGCCGCAGCCACGATGCGATCGACATCATGGCACCGGCCGGGACGCCGGTGCTGGCGGTGGCCGACGGCACCGTGGAGAAGCTGTTCGACAGCGAACGTGGCGGCCTCACCCTGTACCAGTTCGAGCCCAGCGGCCGCTACGCGTACTACTACGCGCACCTGCAGGCCTATGCGCCCGGCATCGTCGAGGGCGCCACGCTGCGCCGCGGCCAGGTGATCGGAACGGTGGGCAGCACTGGCAACGCAAACCCGGACGCGCCGCACCTGCACTTCGCCATCATCCTGCTGGGCCCGGAGCGCAACTGGTGGCAGGGCGATGCGATCAATCCCTATCCGCTGCTGCGCGGCGGCGTTGAGCCATGAGCAAAAAGGTTCCTTTTCCCCGCCGGTGAGGGGACGGCGCTGAACTGACGCGGTCGCGCACTCGGGTGCCCATGCCCTTGAGCGCGACGCCCCCGGTGAGGGCCTTCGCGCAGAAGCATCGCGCCCATGGGGCGCTCCTACGCGCCCGCTGCAAGCCGAGCCCCGCTGTGGCCCCACAGCCCACGCCGAAACGAAGCAAGCAAGCAAGCTCGACGCACCCTTCGCCCACACGACATTCCCCGGATCAGGGAGAAGCACCAACGAAAAGGCCGGGCATCATCCGAACTTTTCGTTCGGCCCCAGGATCATTCAGCGCAGCGCCTGCGCCACCTTGACCACGTTGTCCACGGTGAAGCCGAAATGCGGCATCAGCGCCTCGATCGGAGCGCTGGCGCCGAAGCTGGTCATGCCTACCACCGCGCCGTCCAGGCCCACGTACTTGCCCCAGAAGTCGCTGGTGCCGGCTTCCACTGCAACCCGCCGCCGGCAGGCGTCCGGCAATACCGACGCGCGGTACTGCGCCGGTTGGCGGTCGAACACGCCGGTGCACGGCATCGACACCACGCGCACATCCTCCCCAAGCCGTTCGGCCGCCTGCATCGCCAAGCCAACCTCAGAGCCGGTGGCGATCAGGATGGTCGCCGGTTCGCCGACACTGTCGCGCAGCACGTAGCCACCACGCGCGATCGCTGCGGCCTGGGCCTGGTCGCGCGCCTGGTGCTGCAGGTTCTGGCGCGAGAACACCAGGCAGCTGGGACCATCGGCGCGCTCGATCGCCGCGCGCCACGCCACCGCCGACTCGACCGCGTCGCACGGCCGCCACACATCGTTGCGTGGGATGTAGCGCAGCGAGGCCAGGTGCTCGATCGGCTGGTGGGTCGGGCCGTCCTCGCCCAGGCCGATGGAATCGTGGGTGTACACGTGGATCGCGTGCGCGCCCATCAGCGCGCTCATGCGCACCGCGTTGCGCGCATAGTCGCTGAACACCAGGAAGGTGGCGTCGAACGGAATGAAGCCGCCATGCAACGCCAGGCCGTTGCTGATCGCGGTCATGCCGAACTCGCGCACGCCGTAATACACGTAGTTGGCATCGGCGTCGCTGCTGGCCACCGACTTGCTGGCTTTCCACAGGGTCAGGTTGGAGTGCGCCAGGTCGGCCGAACCGCCCATCAGCTCGGGCAGCAGCGGCGCGTATGCCTCGATCGACATCTGCGAGGCCTTGCGCGAGGCGATGGTGGGGCCGTCGGCCTGCAATTTCGCGATGAAGTCGCTCGCGCCCTTGGCGAAGCCTTGCGGCAGCTCGCCGCGCATGCGGCGCGAAAACTCCGCGGCTTCGTCGGGATGCTGCGCCTGGTACTGCGCCAGCAACGCATTCCACTGGTCCTCGGCCACCTGCCCGCGCTCGGTGGCGCGCCAGGCGTCGGTGATCTCGGGCGGCAGGACGAAAGGCTCGTGCGCCCACTCCAGGCCCAGCCGGGTGGCGGCCAGTTCGTCGGCGCCCAGCGGCGCGCCATGGCTGGATTCGCGGCCCTGCTTGTTGGGCGCGCCGTAGCCGATGTGCGTGCGGCAGCAGATCAGGGTGGGCTTGCCGGTGGACTTGAGCGCGGTCTCGATCGCGGTCCTGATTTCCACCGGGTCGTGCCCGTCCACGCTGCGCACCACCTGCCAGCCATAGGCCTCGAACCGCGCCGGTGTGTCGTCGGTGAACCAGCCTGCGGTGTTGCCGTCGATCGAGATCTGGTTGTCGTCCCAGAACGCGACCAGCTTGCCCAGGCCCCAGGTGCCGGCCAGCGAAGCGGCCTCGTGCGAGATGCCTTCCATCAGGCAGCCATCGCCCATGAACACCCAGGTACGGTGGTCGACGATGTCCAGCCCGGGGCGGTTGAAACGCTGCGCCAGCAGCTTCTCGGCCAGCGCGAAACCCACCGCATTGGCGAAACCCTGGCCGAGCGGGCCGGTGGTGGTCTCCACGCCGGGGGTCATGAAGTTCTCGGGATGGCCGGGCGTCTTCGATTCCAGCTGGCGGAACTTGCGCAGGTCGTCCATCGACAGGTCATAACCGGACAGGTGCAGCAGCGCGTAC
>Ga0335395_10002605_pt1 | contig 11197 bp, 7 predicted proteins | sample MAT02_FD_205744 | JGI IMG/M metagenome (GOLD analysis project Ga0335395, IMG submission 205744) | Freshwater microbial communities from Lake Fryxell liftoff mats and glacier meltwater in Antarctica - MAT-02 (spades assembly) (version 2) ...
TAGTCAACATCTGTGACACAGTGGAGAATTGAACCCATCTTTATCGCTTCGAGGAGGTCTTGGGAATCATTACTCGCCGAACCATCACAGCCAAAGGTGACATTTACCCCCGCCGCTAGATATTTCAACACTGGAGCGATCCCACTTCCTAAACGCAGATTACTCAGGGCATTGTGAACCACGGTAGCCTTAGTTTCTGCCAAAATTTCAATATCTGCATCCGTGAGCCAAACACAGTGGGCAAGGGAAGTCCGCTCATTCAAAAAGCCTAAATCTTGGAGATGCGCCACCGCACTACGCCCGTACTTTTCTTGGGCAAGCATCGCCTGCGCCTTGGTTTCGAGGAGGTGGGTGTGACGGCAGAGACCGTAGCGATCGCTCAATTCGACACAACCCTTAAATAGAGCATCAGAACACATCTGCATTCCTGTGGGGGCGGTGAGGAGTTGCACTCCAGCTTCAGGGCGATGAAATTCCTTGGCTGCCGCTTCGAGGATATCTAGGGTAGCTTGGGTCGATCGAAAATAAGCCTCACTTTGTTTCCCTAAACCACCATCCGGCACACTGGCAGACAAAGATTCATCCTGAATCAAGGGCGCAACAAAGGCTCTAATCCCCACTTCTTGGTAGGCTTTTACCGCCGTGGCAATGGTTTCAAACTCCTGTCCCGGAATCAAAGTGAGATGATCCACCACACTAGTCCCGCCCGTTAAGAGGGTTTCCACCGCCGTTCCCAAGGCACTCAGGTACACCCGTTCCAAATCTAAGGGCGTAAAATCATAAAGCTCGGCAATCCATAACTCCAGAGGTACTGGGGGAATGCTGCCCCGTTGCCACATTTCTGAGGAGTGGGTGTGGGCGTTGACAAAGCCGGGGAGGAGGAGTTGGTCTTGACCGTTGATTATTGTCCCCACGGGTTCTAGATGGGGAGCGATCGCCGTGATGGTTTGCCCAGTAATTTGCACATCTACCGTAGCGTATCCTCGATCGACAGGAATCATAACTTGCTGAATAGTAAAGCTCACTGGTTTTATTCCTCTAAATTTGCTGACTATTTTTCTGACTAAATTTGCTGACTGTACTTAATACTTGTTTGATATACTTGTTCAACACTGGAAACGAATCAGGCTCGAATCAAGACTGAAATTAATCAAAGCTCAATCTAAGATACACCAAATCATAGAAGATCAAGCAGAATAACAAATATATCCAAAAGGCTATTAAATACCTTGCTTTAACCCACTAATAAATTTTCCTCTGGATAACGAATTTTGCTGGGGCGGGGGTCGCCGAGAATTGCAGCCATGAGGAGAATCACCCCGACTCTGCCGATATACATAGTCGCAACTAGGGCTAATTTACCAGAGGGGCTAATACTAGCGGTAATCCCTGTAGATAAACCCACCGTGGCAAAAGCAGACACAGTTTCAAAGAGAATCTTGATAAATTCATAGCTGGGGTCAGTTATGCTAATTATAATCGTGGCGGTAATAACGGTGGCGATCGAGCCAATCAAGACCCCAATGGCTTTGAGAATTACGGAGATGGGGACAGTTCTGCCATAAAAATCAATTTCTTCCTTGCCTTGCAGCACTGCGTGGGTTGATTGGGTAAGAATTCTCATGGTGGTAGTTTTGATCCCGCCCCCGGTGCCACTAGGGCTAGCACCAATGAACATGAGGGCAATGGTGATAAATAACCCAGTAGTCGTCATTTGTCCAATATCAATACTATTAAAACCTGCCGTTCTGGTAATCGCTGACTGAAACCAAGCTGCCATAATTCTGTCTAGTATTGGGAGGGCTTGGAGGGTATTTAGGTTATTAATCTCCGCAAAAAATAGGGCGATCGTGCCAATGATTAATAGAAAAACTGTGGTGCTGGTCACAACTCGAAAGTTGAGAGAAAATGCAGTAAACCATTTTTTGCGACTCCATTTATCCAAGATATAAATATACATTTCCAAGATTACTTGATAGCCAATTCCTCCAAAAATCACAAGTAATGGGATAACTAAATTAATAGCCAAGGATGATTGATAGTCCATGAAATTATTGGTGAATAAACTGAATCCGGCATTATTCCAAGCACTAACACTATGGAAAATTCCTAACCAAAGACTTTTTGATAAGGCATATTTATGATGAAATTCAGCAGTTAGAATAATTGCTCCAGTAATTTCAAAAATTAAGGTCAAGCCCAAAATTGATTTGATCAGGTTTTTGCTATCCAGAAAAAAGGGTCGATCGAAGGATTCTTGGATGGCAAATTTATGTTGGATATCAAATCTTCTCCCTATCAATAACAACAAAAAAGTACTAACCGTCATGTAGCCTAGTCCACCGACTTGGATGAGTAGCAACAAAAACACCTGCCCCACGAAGGAAAAGTACGTACCTGTATCTACTACAGCTAAACCTGTGACACACACTGCCGAAGTCGAGGTAAATAGGGCGACGATGGGATCATTCCAAACTCCACTGGCGGTAGAGATGGGCAACAATAACAAAAAAGTGCCAAGGGCGATAATGGCAATAAATCCTAAACAAATGGTGCGGGCGATCGTCATGGAATAACTAAATATTTATCAGTTTGTGATTATATCCCAGATACCCTCTAGATACTCTCAAGGGGTGACAGAAGTAAGATCATTAGTTGAAGATGCTTCTGGGGTGGGGGGCGGTGTGCCAGCATTGCCAAAGGTGTGATAAATGGTGCGGTTGGTGGCGAAGTATACCTGCCAGTAGTAGTTGTTGTGGCAGCAGGGGCGGATGGCTAAAACAGTTCCTGCCGGGGTCAGGGTGAGGATGTCTATGACTGGGGCAGGGTCAGTCATCACGTGGGGGATTTGGGCGATTTTTTCTTGGAGGGTAGCGATCGCCTGCTCTACATCCACACTGGGATCAAGCTGAAAAGAAAGATCGATACGGCGGTAGCTATTGGTGGAATAATTTTCGATGTTGTTGCCAAAGAGCTTGTTATTACTGACGATCGTCATCACGTTATCTTGGGTATTCATGGTGGTAGAAAATAACCCAATTTCACAGACAATCCCCGTAACTCCAGCAGCCGAGATATAATCTCCCACTTTGAAGGGACGAAAGACAACTAAAAATAAGCCCGCCGCAAAGTTTGCAAGAATTCCTCCCCACGCTGCCCCGATCGCTACCCCACCTGCGGCTAAGAGGGCAGCAAAGGAAGTAGTTTGAATCCCCAAGAAACTGAGAATAGCAATAACTAGAGTAATCCGCAGGGTGATCCCCACAAAGGAGACCAGATAGTTAACCACTGTGGGATCGACGGTTCTGCCCCGAAAACTCCGCCGAATCATGCTCTGAACAAATCCAATTAGCCTTTGTCCAATCACCCAGAGAACAATTCCCCCCAACAACTTAAATCCAAAATCTAGGAGGAGGTCGATCGCTATCTCGTTAATTCTATTAAAATCCATTGGTCAGCTACAGTTTAGATTAATCATTGAGATTGATATTAATCAATACCCAACAGGGCTTACGCAGAGACTAGATGGGTAGGGTGAGCCTTGCCCACCTTGCTTGCGTATCCTAATATCTACTTAGTAGTGGAGATACTACGATTTTGCGTAAGTCCTTGCCCAATTTAATTAACACTAGCATGAACAATAGTTTCAAACTTCAGCCTAGGGGATATCAAGATTTCTATTTTAGGGTTCTTATCTCATAGTTCTTATCTCAATGTCCATAAAGGAGAGCTAGTCAAATTTTTTTGATGGGTAAAGACCTGAGAGAGTAGCTCCGTAGCTTGGAGAGAACTGAGGGGCTTGGCAAATAAAAATCCTTGACCATAATCACAACCTAGGCTTTGGAGTCCGTATAATTGCGAGCTAGTTTCGATCCCTTCAGCAATCACATCCATTCCTAAACCGTGAGCGAGATTAATAATGGTTTTGACAATTTCTAGACTTTCTTTCTGGGCTTCCATCTGGTTAATAAAGAATCGATCGATCTTCAAGGTATTAATCGGCAGTTGGTGGAGTCTTGCCAAGGAAGAATAACCCGTCCCAAAGTCGTCAATCAACAGTTGTAAGCCCAGCCGTCGCATTTCAAAAAACACTGGCAAAGCTGACTCGGCATTTTCCATTAAGCAAGTTTCCGTGATTTCTAATTTCAAGCTGCCCGGATTAATTTGGCTTTCTTGAAGAATATCTCGGAGGAGAGCAATGAGATTTTCTTGGCGGAGTTCTTGAATAGACAAGTTGGCACTAACTTGGAGCGCAATCGAGGGAAACTGGCTTTGCCATTGGGAAAGTTGGCGGCAGGCTTGGCGAATAATGTAGTTGTCAATCAAACCAATCCATCCAGCTTCTTCGGCAATGGGAATAAACTCCGAGGGGGAAATCCAGCCTTTGGTGGGATGTTGCCAACGGACGAGAGTTTCAAACCCGGTAATGATCCCTGTGGAGAGGGAGACGATCGGCTGGTAGTAGGCTTGGAGTTGTTGTTGCTCGATCGCCCGCCGCAGGTCAGTCTCTAGATTTAATCTCCCAATAGCCTGTTCGTGCATGGCAAGGTCAAACACTGCATGCTGTCCCCGCCCCCGGAGTTTGGCATGGTGCATCGCCGTATCTGCCGCCCGGAACCAATCTTGAGGACGGGGAGCCGTAGATAAAGGCCCTGGGGATAGATGATTGGGAGTACTAAGGGCTGGTCGATTGCCTAGACAAATCCCGATACTAATGCTAGAAAAAACCTCGTAGCCTTGGAGTTGCAGGGGCGTAGAAAACTGTTGCTGGATCAGTTCGGCAAGTTTGACTGCTTCTCTGGGGTCATCAATGCTGGACAAGAGAATGGCAAATTCTTGGGAACTCACTCGTGCCAAGGTCTGCTTGGGGCTGATACAGGCTTTTAACCGTTGCACCATAGCCAACAGCAGGAGATCAGCAACTTCATGACCAAGACTGTATTTCACCAATTGATAGTTTTCGACCTCTAGGAGGAGCACTGCAAAATTTTGGTAGCTACTGTGGCTAGTTTTGCGGAGCCGATCGAGGAATAGGGTCTGATTGGGGAGTTGGGTCAGGGGATCGTAGAAGGCAAGATTTTGGATCTGGAGTTCTGCTTGTTTGCGATCGCTAATATTCTGCACCATCGAAATAATCCCCACTACCTTGCCCTCGGCGTTGGTAATCGGTGTATTGTGCCACTCACAGGTAATAATTTTTTTGTCTTTGGTGAGATTTTCCATTTCTTGATGGGCAGTCATATCCCCCGCCAAGGCTCGCTGGATCAACTCCCGGAGGCTGTGATCAAGGGTCAGCAACTTGTAACTATTGCCTAGGACTTCTGCCTTCGTGTAGCCAAATACCTGCTCGGCGGCGGGGTTCCAGTCTCGGAATCGGCATCTTTCATCCCAAATAATCTGGGCGATGGGCATTCGATCGATCTGCAATTGCAATCTACGGCTGAGATGGTTGGCTTCTTCGTAGAGTCGGGCATTGACAATGGACATACAAGAGCGCTCGGCAGTGATCTCCAGGAGGCGGAGTTCTCGATCGCTCCGGGGATGATGGGAACGCCAGCCCACGTGCAGTACCCCGACTAGAACTCCTTGTCGCTTCAAGGGAACGCCCAAGAGAGTTTTAGTTCCCCGTTCTCGAATCAGGGTATTAGCTAACAGGGGGCTTTGTTCCGTGTCTTCTATGTAGAGGGGTTTCATAGTTTTGGCAATCATCCCTGCATAGCCCAAACCAATGGGGATCGGATACTCGGAAGCTACTTCTAGCTCCATGCCAATGCAAGCCCCCACCACAAGCAGGCTATTACTTTCATTGAGCAGGATCACCGCCGAATCTACGTGCATCACCTCCACAATCCTCTGTAATAACACATTGAGTAGTTCATTGGTATTGAGGGTACTGATACTATTCTCGGTGACAGATTTGAGGGCGGCGAGGTCTTCCTTTTGAATTCGTAGTTCTTCTAGGAGGTGATGATATTCTGTTATATCTTTAGATACGCCAACGATGCCTATAACCTTGCCTTGGTGGTCAAAGTAGGGATTTTTGTTAGATAACTGAATGACAGCATACATAGGCTCTTCAATGGTTAGAGCTTTACCAGTTTGTAATACTACTTTATCATTCTGCATAAAGGGAGTAGATATCTCTGGAGGTAAAATTTGGTCATCAGTTTTCCCAAGCACCTCCTCGATCGGTAAACCGATTCTCTGCGCACAAATTTGATTCAACATCAAGTATGCCCCTTGGTGATCTTTGATATAGATAGAATCTGAAGCCTCTTCCACAATGGTATTCAGGAGATGGTAGCGCCGATAGAGTAGTTGCAATTGCCACCGGAGGACTTGATACAACCAAAGCATAGTTAAAGCTACAAAAATCCAGTCTTTCAAGGTTTGGAGAGTCTGCACCATCTCCACTTTGTTGCTAACTGGTAAGGACATCACAAACTGAGAAATCAGCCAGTCTGAGATCACAACCCACAAACCACCCGCCACGCCATAGAGTAGCAATAGCTTGTAGATAAACCTATTCAATGATTTCAATTCATTTTGCATAGGCTGCTCGTAATTGCATAGTTAATGTCCTAGAGGTAGGCGACAAGAAATATCTAAAAAATAATTAGGCTTCACCCAGACCGACTATTAATAATTGCTTTGGCTAAACCTTCTAGGGTGTATTCTTGGGCTTCTATGTCTACTCTTCCAAGGATGCTTTTGCAGCTTTTTGCAGTTTGTGGACCGATGGCAGCGATTAATACCTTTTCTAAAAAATTATTTATACTAAATTCTACCTTTCCTATCATATTACTAATCACCCCGCCCCGTTGTAGTATCTGCCAGAAATACTCCACGGTTTTTGAGCTAGTAAAGGTAATAATATCAATTTGGTCAGTAGTTAGAGCTAGATAGATTGGAGGGGGAATTTGGGTTGGACAAAGGGACTCGTAGGCGGCTACTTCTTGAACGATCGCCCCTGCCTTGGTCATTTCCCGGACTAAGATTTCTCTTCCCCCAGTTTCGACCCTTGGAAATAGAATCTTGAGATTCTTGAGAGCAACTGGAAAGTTTGCCAACAGAGCATCGGCAATAAATTCTGGGGGGATAAAATCTGCTTTAATTCCCCAAGTCTCTAAGCTCAAAGCAGTTTTCGTGCCGACTACAGCAATTTTGAGGGTGGCTAGGCTCCGTAGATCTTGACCAGATTCTAAAAGGCGTTGGCAGAAGTAATTCACCCCATTGGCAGAGGTGAGGAGGAGCCAATCAAAGGTAGCTAGATGCTCGATCGCTTCATCTAGGGCTTGCCAACTACTAGGAGGGACAATTTCAATGGTAGGCATTTCTAAGACCTCCGCACCTTGCTGCTGCAAAAGTTCACTAAATTCACTCGCTTGATTTGCGGCTCTGGTGACAAGAATAGTTTTCCCCGCCAAGGGTAAGGGGGGTTGATGCATGGCTTCGGTCAACTGGGTACTGGGCAAATCGTTAATTGATAAGTTTGTGATTGATTTTATAATTGATAAGTTTGTATCCGATAAATCTGTCTTTGGCAAATTTTTATCTAATAAATCTCCAGATAAATCTCTGCCTAAATCTCTAGATAAGTCTGGGTTTTCTAAATCTGTGATGGTTTCGGGGTGAAGATATTCCCTAAGTCTGACAACCTCACCGATGACAATTACTGCCGGGGAAATAGTGGGGGGGAGTTGCGATCGAATATTCTCTAGATTTCCTGTCCATACCTGTTGCTGAGACGTGCCAGCCCAACGAATTATCGCAATGGGAGTGTCCATAGCTCGATCGTGCTTCTGGAGTTGATGGATGATTTCTGGTAAATTTTGTCCCCCCATGAGGATCACAAGGGTTTCCATCCCGGCGAGGATTGACCAATCAAGATTATCTGGTTCGTGGGCTGTGAGGACAGTAAAACTCCGGCTCAAGACTGGATCCGTCAAGGGAATCCCTGCCAGAAGTGGCGCTGCCAAGGCTGAGGACAATCCCGGAATCACTTCAAACTCGCACCCTGCCGTCTGGAGAGCTTGGATCTCAGCACTGACTCGCCCAAAAATAAAGGGATCACCACTTTTCAGACGGACTACTTGGTTTCCAGCTTGGCATTGCTGTACTAGTAGGTGGTTAATTTCTCCTTGGGGGGTACTGGGCTGTCCACCTCTTTTGCCTACCCAAATAGTTTGACAAGGGGAGGGGACGATCGACAATAGCTCTTCATCAACCAAAGCATCATAGATCAAGACATCTGCCTGACTAATTAACCTTTGGGCTTGGATCGTTAGGTATGCCAATCCCCCCAAACCCGCCCCTACTAAATAAACCTTGCCTTGAGGATGTGCCATTGATTAGTTATTCAGGCTTTAATGCCCCGCCATACTTTCACCAATTTTTGCAAAGTTAGCCGTGGCAATATCGCTCTCGTAGGTAAATTTCCCTTCACTGATGACGATGATTCGATCGGCTAGTTTCAGGAGTTCGTCTAAATCTTCACTAACTAATAATACAGCCACACCCCGGTTCCGAGCCTCTACAATTTGCCCATGAATATACTCCACTGCCGCAAAATCTAGCCCAAAGCAGGGATTCGCCGCAATTAGGAGCCGAATATTTACCTCTGAAAGTTCCCTCGCCAAAACAGCCCGTTGGACATTGCCCCCAGAGAGATTGGCGATCGGGGTATCGGGGGAAGGAGTCTTGATCTTAAAAGTAGTAATTAATTGCTCTGCCATCTGGCGCATAGCCTTGAGGAATAACCAGAGTCCTTTGGATTGGGGGGGGCGATCGAAAGTCCGGAGGGCTAGATTTTCCGAGACACTCATCTGGGGAACACAGGCATTTTTTAGGGGTTCTTCTGGCAAAGAAAAAACTTGATGCTGCGCCATTTCCTTGCGGGTAGCTTTGTATACTTCGCCATTGACTAAAATCTTTCCAGCTATAGCAGGGCGCTGACCAGCTAGAACTTCCACCAATTCCCGCTGCCCATTGCCAGAAACCCCCGCAATCCCCACGATCTCTCCCCGATGGATGGTTAGATCCACGCCACCAACAGCCTCTAAACCGTTATCTTTATTCGCCCGAATCCCCTGAATTTCCATGACCGGGATGCGATCGCCAAAGCTAGTTTTTTCCACCTGTTTGGGTTCCCTTGCCTCGCCTAGCATCATCTGCGCCATATCTGCTACGGAGAGGTCTTTCACCAGTCCATGCCCCGCAAACTTCCCCTTTCTTAATACTGTCACCTCATCGACAAAGGCAGTAACCTCCCGGAATTTGTGGCTGATCATCAATACACTTAAGCGGTTGGCGGTGACTTCTTCACGAATTAAGCCCAGCACTTCATCCGCTTCTTGGGGCGTGAGGACGGAGGTCGGCTCATCAAGGATTAAGATTTTTACTTGGAGATAAAGCTGTTTAATAATTTCCAGTTTTTGCTTTTGACCCGCCGCTAGTTGGGCAACCGGAACATCTAGGGGAACTTGAAAAGGGGATGTATCCATAAAGGCTTGGAGGTTTTCCCGTTCCTGTTTCCAGTTGATCACATTAGTCTTATCGAACCGAGATAGCACCAAATTTTCAGCTACAGTCATGGCTGGAACCGAGGTAAAGTGCTGATAGACCATGCCAAGGCTGTACTGGTGAGCATCTCTGGGACTATTAATATTTCTTGATTGTTTGTCAATTAAAACATCCCCATGATCGGCGTGATAAAAACCCATGACACATTTCACTAGGGTGCTTTTGCCTGCACCGTTTTCCCCCAAGAGGGCATGAAAAGTGCCGGGCTTGAGATGGAGCGAAACATTATCCAAGGCAACCATATTCCCAAACTGCTTGGTGATTTTGACCACTTCCATGTCTGGGGGGAGGGATTTTTGGAGAGAGGTGAGGGGGACTGCGGATGAGTGTGATTCTGTTAATTCGGTTGATCCAGTTAATCCGGCTAATTCTACAGAGGAAGTTGGGTTGGAGATAATGTCTGTCATGGGCGATCGCCTCCGGGGAAAATAATTAGAAAATAGTTGTCCTAAATAAGAAGTTTCTTTGTGGTTGTGATGGATGTAGTTGTGATCGATATCACCCCTAGAAGATAACCATGTCACTAATTTTGAGGTTAGTAAGTCACTAGATGTTGTAGCGATAATCACAAATTCTGGACTTGTTCATCACACAAAGCTCCGAGAATTTACTACATAATTTGAGTAGTGAAAGGTAAAGCAATCATGCCTTTAACTAATATTCTTAACTAAGAGAAATTTAGCCCCAACTTACCAGCCATGTCTATTCTTGCTAACTCTACTCCCACCACTATTGAGTCCTTAGTTGAACAGATTCTGATCACGCGTCAAATCAGCAGTATCCATCATGAACAAATTCAGTTGATTCTGCTCTACGATACCGTAAGTGATCAAGAAAAAACCCTGATCGATCGAGTCCTTTACGGTATTCGTCACGGTTTAGTAAGGCAGGTTGCCTAAGCCTGTTAGCGACCATTCTTGCCCTGATCCTATGCCTTTAGGCTTGAAAGCTGCTAAATTTTCAATTAAATTCCCCTTTTAATCTAAAATTTCAATCACCAATTTTAATCCAAACTTAAATTAAATATTTCCTCCTTGAGTATTCAAGAAAAACCAACGGCATACATTATCTATGTCGTTTTTTGTTGAAATTAAATCTTTGTAGCTATCTTTGTAGTCACCTATAGTTGAGTTTTTCATGAAGCTAATTAGTCCTTGAGTACAGAGAAATATATCTCTACGGCTTTTGGTATTCCTAACTCTCTCAATCTGAGTTATTTGCAGAATATTAAAAAAATATAAAAATCAAAAGAAGTGACTTGTATCACCAGCTTTGAAAATGTTTATCACGAATAAACTAGCGTCTCCGTCACAATCCACACCAGCAAATTTGGATAGAAATGTAGTGGTCAAATAATTAACTCGCCTTCACCCAAAACAAAAATATGTATTCTCAAAGCTTTTCACTCCAATTTAGTTTAGAGGAAACTATCACTAGGGTCATCAGTTCTAGGCAAATTACAGCGACGGACAAGCAGCAGCTTAAAGATGCTTTTCTTGGATATGAAACCCTAGCTGAGGATGAAATCACCTTGATCGATCGTATCCTCTACGGAGTCCGCCACGGTATCTTAGAGATTGTCGATTAACTACAAATTAACGGTAAAGCTGTAAGT
>Ga0335395_10002606_pt1 | contig 11193 bp, 10 predicted proteins | sample MAT02_FD_205744 | JGI IMG/M metagenome (GOLD analysis project Ga0335395, IMG submission 205744) | Freshwater microbial communities from Lake Fryxell liftoff mats and glacier meltwater in Antarctica - MAT-02 (spades assembly) (version 2) ...
GGCAAAAGTTTTTTGGGGAAGCGATCGCCCAACGACTGCCAAATGTAACAGATTGCAACGTATAATGAGAACGATAAAACCATTAAGAAATATTGAAGGGCATTAAGGTTAAATGCGAGTAGCGATCGCGGGTGCTGGTTTAGCAGGGCTTTCCTGCGCGAAATATCTCACGGACGCAGGTTATACTCCCATCGTCTTGGAAAGCCGGGACGTACTGGGTGGTCTGGTTGCGGCGTGGAAAGACTCTGACGGCGACTGGTACGAAACCGGGTTACACGCCTTCTTTGGGGCATATCCGAATATGCTCCAATTGCTCAAGGAGTTGGGCATTGAAGATAGACTCCAGTGGAAAGAGCATACACTGATTTTTAATCAACCAGACAAACCTGGGACACTCTCACGTTTTGATGTTCCAGATATTCCATCTCCTTTCAACGTCATTGCATCGATTCTTCGCAACAAAGACATGTTGACTTGGGAGCAGAAGATTCGATTTGCAGTTGGCCTACTTCCCGCAGTGGTTCGGGGTCAAAAGTATGTTGAAGAGATGGACAAGTACAGCTTCTTAGAGTGGTTGAAAAGGCAAGGTGTTGACGAGCGGGTAACTAGTGATGTTTTTATCGCCGCATGTAAAGCACTCACCTTTATCAATCCTGATGAAGTTTCGGCAACGATTCTGTTAACTGCACTGAATCGCTTTCTGCAAGAACGATATGGCTCCAAGATTGCATTTTTGGATGGCTCTCCTACAGAACGGCTATGCAGCCCGATCGTAGATTACATCACAGAACGCGGTGGAGAAGTGCGCTTGAATGCTCCCTTGAAAGAGATTTTGCTCAACGCTGATGGCACGGTGAAGGGATACTTGATTCGAGGGTTAAATGGGGCAGAAGATGAAGTTTTGACGGCTGATGTGTATGTATCTGCCATGTCGGTTGATCCTTTGAAGGTGATGTTGCCTAAGCCTTGGAAACTTATGGAGTTTTTCAAGAAGCTAGAAGGCTTAGAAGGAGTACCAGTGATTAACCTGCATCTGTGGTTTGACCGGAAACTTACAGAAATTGATCACTTACTTTTTTCGCGATCGCCCCTCCTAAGCGTTTATGCTGATATGAGCAATACCTGCCGTGAATACGCCAACCCCAATCGCTCAATGCTGGAATTAGTTCTAGCTCCGGCAAAAGATTGGATTGCCAAATCTGATGAGGAGATTGTGGCTGCAACGCTTGCTGAATTGGAAAAACTTTTCCCCGACCACTTTGGGGGAGACAATCCAGCAACATTGCTGAAATCTCATGTGGTGAAAACGCCGCGTTCAGTTTACAAAGCGACCCCTGGTCGTGAACAGTACCGTCCCGCACAAGTTACGCCCATTGCCAACTTCTATCTCGCAGGGAGTTATACCATGCAACGCTACTTAGGCAGTATGGAAGGTGCCGTACTTTCTGGTAAGCTGACAGCGCAGGCAATTTCTGAGGCTCTCCCGGTAGCAAATTCCTCAAACCTGCAAACGCTCACCCGACCGCCCGCAACGAATGCTGCAACTGCCTGATTCCCCGCCGCGCATGAAAACGCTGGTCTCTGTAGACGAGTCATATAAACTTTGTCGGCATCTCACAGCAAAGTATGCCAAGACTTTTTACCTGGGTACTTTGCTGATGAGTCCGGTAAAACGTCAATCTATTTGGTCAATTTACGCTTGGTGTCGCCGTACAGATGAATTAGTGGATGGGCCCGCATCTGCTATTACCACGCCAGAAACCCTAGACCTATGGGAACAGCAGCTGGAATCTATTTTTGCGGGACGACCATTAGAAAATTACGATGTCGCTTTAGCTGATACCCTCCAGCGCTTTCCGATGAACATTCAGCCCTTTCGGGATATGATTGCCGGTCAGCGCATGGACTTATATCGCAGTCGTTATGAAACCTTTGAGGACTTATACCTCTACTGTTACCGCGTTGCTGGCACTGTCGGCTTAATGTCAACAGAAGTGATGGGTGTGGATAGCACCATATACACCGCTCCGTGGCATCAGAACAAACAACCATATCTTCCCACAGAAGAAGCGATCGCTCTGGGAATTGCCAATCAACTCACCAACATCCTGCGGGATGTGGGAGAAGATGCCAAACGGGGGCGAATCTACATTCCCCTTGAGGACTTGGAAAAATTCAACTACACCGAGCAAGACTTCTTCAAAGGTGTGGTAGATGATCGTTGGCGGGCGCTGATGCGCTTTCAAATTGATCGGGCCCGCCAATTCTATACCACCTCAGACCAGGGAATTACTTATTTAGCATCCGATGCCCGTTGGCCTGTGTGGGCAGCATCAATGCTGTACGGCCAGATTTTGGAGGTGATTGAACGCAACGATTATGATGTGTTCAGTCGGCGGGCTTACGTTCCCCAGTGGAAAAAGTTACGTACTTTGCCCTTAGCTTGGATGCGATCGCAAGTCCTTTAAGCAATTAGTCATTTGTCGTTACCAATGACAAATGACTATTGACTCTTAAGATCAAGTCTGGTAACATTGATATTCGTGAGTCATGGAGAGGTGGCTGAGTGGTCGAAAGCGGCAGATTGCTAATCTGTTGTACGGCAGGCAACTCCGTACCGAGGGTTCGAATCCCTCCCTCTCCGTTTTCCAGCTTTTGATACACACACTATATTGTGTGTAAAATAATCATGCTAATGTAGCGGTAAATATTTTTACTCCCAAAGATGGATGATATGATTTATTCTTTGGAGTCTCCATAATATCCAGCTAAGTTACAAATTTAGTTTGAATCTTATTTTTAGGCTCCTAAGTATCTGAGGAGTAAGAATTACTTATGATAAAAATTAGCGCCGCCTTAACCTTCAGTATAGCTACCCTAGCAATTGGGTTCCTAGTTGGGGCTTGTGGTGATAATAGTACTCCCAATGGCACAGCTAACAACGGAAGTACCGCTACCCCAGCGACAAACTCAACTACTACAAGCAATGCTCAAGGGCTAAAAATTGGTTCCCTGCTACCGACAACAGGCGACTTGGCATCTGTGGGACAGCAGATGCTAGGTTCCGTCCCTTTACTCGTCGATACGGTCAACGCTTGTGGTGGGGTAAATGGCGAACCAGTTATCTTGGTGCAAGTAGACGACCAAACCGACCCCAGAGCGGGTGCAGCCGGTATGACAAAACTAGCAACTTTAGATAAAGTCGCAGGTGTAGTTGGCTCCTTTGCCAGTAGCGTTTCTAGTGCAGCAGTCTCCATTGCCACGCCGAATAAAGTCATGCTGGTTTCCCCTGGTAGTACGAGTCCTATCTTTACTGAAAAAGCTCAAAAAGGTGACTATAAAGGCTTTTGGGCGCGGACTGCTCCCCCCGATACCTACCAAGCACTAGCTTTAGCCCAACTTGCCAGAAAAAAAGGTTTCAAGCGAGTTTCTACAGTCGTGATTAATAACGACTATGGCGTTGGCTTTGAAAAAGCATTTGTGCAAACTTTTGAAAAATTGGGTGGAACTATCGTTAATAAAGATAAGCCTGTCCGCTACGACCCGAAAGCCCAGACATTTGATACAGAAGCGGCTGCTGCTTTTGCTGGTAAACCAGATGCAGTTTTGGCTGTACTGTACGCGGAAACTGGTAGTCTGTTCCTGAAAGCCGCCTATCAGCAAGGTGTGACGAAGGGAGTGCAGATTCTGCTTACAGATGGGGTGAAATCACCTACTTTCCCAGAACAAGTTGGCAAAGGTAGCGATGGTAAATATATTTTAACTGGAGCGATCGGTACAGTACCTGGTTCCGATGGTAAAGCACTAGAAGCTTTCAACAAGCTATGGAAGGATAAAAAGGGCGGTGCGCCAGGGGAATACGCTCCTCAAGCTTGGGATGCGGCTGCCTTATTGACATTGGCAGCACAAGCTGCTAAAGAAAATACAGGTGTTGGTATAGCCAGCAAAATCCGTGAAGTTGCTGATGCCCCTGGAACTGAAGTTACCGATGTCTGCGAGGGGCTGAAGTTGCTTAAAGAGGGTCAAGATATCAACTATCAAGGAGCCAGCGGCAACGTAGATGTTGATGCTAATGGTGATGTTGTTGGTGTATATGATGTTTGGACGGTAGGAGACGATGGGCAAATCAAGGTAATTGACAAAGTTACCCCTAAATAGAAAGTTAGGAGTAGAGACGCGATTAATCGCGTCTGTACAGGAGTTATGAGTGAAACATTATTAACTCTTAACTTCTAACTCTTAACCCTTCTCTACGAGACGCTGCGCGAACGGCAGGCTCAGGGCATCGCTCCTAACTCTTAAAAGCCAGTAAAGTTGTAACCAACTCCTAACAATAAGCCTATATCAGTTTCATCGAAAAATCCGGCATTCACAGCAGCCGTTGCAGTAAATTGAGGAGTTAGAGGCACATCAATGCCACCAGATACCAAAAAGGCTAATTGCGAATTATCACCAGTTTTGTAAGCTGCACCCACTCCGACGTAAGGTGCGATCGCTAACGGTTCGCTAAAAGCATCTGCTGACTTGAAGGTAAAATCGTAGGTGATCGGAACTAGAACTGTGGTGTTGTCCCCAAATACGGCTGAGGGTCGCACTGATATAGAATTTGTCAGTCCGATTTTGCTGACTACCGCAAAGTTACCATCGCCCAAAGACGAGTCACCACCACTCAAACCAATGTTAACAGCAACGCCAACATAGCTGCTACCACCACGGGTAGTTCTACCTAAATCAATATCTGATTGCGCTATTTTGGTAGCAGATGGTTGAACAGTAGTTTGAGAAGTCGGTTGGACAAACTCAGAGGTGAGTGTCGTAGATGAGGTTGCCACTGTGCCTGGAACAGGTGTAGACGTTACGCTGGCGTTTTCCTGTATTGCAGGGTTTGGGGACTGCTGCCCCTTAGTTAAATTTGTTGCTGTAAATGTTTCAATTGTTTCTGTAGAGAGATTTTGGCTTACAGTGTCTAGTTCTGTACTAAACTCGTTGGGAGACGCTACGGTTGCGGAAGGGTCGGTTAATGCTTGACTACTCACCTTGTCAACTGTCTGGGCAGTTGCAGATAAGCCGCTACTCAGGACTGTAAGAGCAGCTATACTTGGCAACCAAAAAACACCTTTACGAAAAAAAATAGTATTCACGTTCACTCCTAAAACAATATTGCCACGAAAAATAAAGGGTTTTGTTGATTAAAGTCAACAAATTCGGGCAATACTCAAAATTTAACATCAAAAAATTGGTTTTTCCATTCTGACTTTACTGGATTTATCTAGTTAATATTTACTATCAGAAAAATTAAATACCATTTCCTAAATATCTGGAATTTGGCAGATGACAAAAATTATTTTTGCTTTAAACAAAGAGTCTATTTGTTAATGAGGTGATTAGAAGTGCGAAACTTTTAACAAAAAACTTAACTTATATCAACACCTAGCTATCTTAGTTTTTGTGCTGACTCCGTAGTACAAGAGAAAAGGAGAATTCCAAGTAGCGGCTACAAAAAAAGGGCTTCTCGTAGCCTATGGTTAGTGTATTTCCGCCATACTGTACTAGAAATTGCGCTTTGTAACAAAAAAAGCTGATTATGAAGTTATATTACGAAGTTTGCAAAAATATTTAGAAATTGTCTACAAAGCAAACATAGTTCTAACGTAGAACCTATTAGGAGAGACTTGAGGCAAATTTGATGATCGGAAATAATATTCAAAAGTATCGGTTTGTCTGTACCCTGACTTTCGGTGATATCTACGGTCAAATAATTGTTTGGTTGATTACAATTACCCTAAGTTTGGCATCAGCCTTGGCGCTAATGGGTGCCAAGCGACCCGTGTACGCTTTAGCAACAGCGGGTCTGGTCGTTCTGTTATCGCTACCTTTCTTGTTGTTTGCGTTTGTCACTACCTTGTTAAATCATATTGAACTTACTCCTGTAGGGCCTGAAACCAAAATGGAACCCATGCCAGGTAATGTGTCTCAGCAACAACCTGTACAAGCGACTAGCTGAAGAGTTAGGAGTTAGGAGTTAGGAGTTAGGAGTAGAGACGCGATTAATCGCGTCTCTACAGGAGTTTGGAGTTATAAGTGAAGACCTAACTCTTCATTTTTAACTTTTCCCTCCTAATTTCAAAATTTGTAATAACATCCCTGTCTATAGGCAGGGATTTTTTTGTAGAGATGCAACGCACTACCTGATTAATCAGCTATCTACAATAGAACAGCAGGGGTTTGCAATCAGGGGCTAATTATGCTGGAACACGATGTAATTATTGTCGGGGGTGGATTGGCGGGATGTCGGGCTGCTGTAGAAATTGCCCGGACTGACCCTAATTTAAATATTGCTGTGGTTGCCAAAACCCACCCGATTCGATCGCACTCGGTGGCGGCTCAAGGTGGTATGGCTGCATCGTTGAAAAATGTTGATTCAGAAGATACTTGGGAAGCACATGCTTTTGATACTGTCAAGGGTTCTGATTACTTGGCAGACCAAGATGCTGTGGCAATTCTCGCCCAAGAAGCGCCAGATGTGGTAATTGACTTGGAACACATGGGCGTTTTGTTCTCTCGCTTACCCGATGGGCGCATTGCCCAACGGGCTTTTGGCGGACATTCCCACAACCGTACTTGCTACGCGGCTGATAAGACCGGTCACGCGATTTTGCACGAATTGGTTAACAATTTGCGGCGTTATGGGGTGCAAGTTTATGAAGAATGGTATGTGATGCGTCTCATTTTGGAAGAAAATGAGGCAAAGGGTGTGGTGATGTTCCATCTTTTGGATGGACATATAGAGGTGTTGCGAGCCAAGGCTGTGATGTTTGCCACAGGGGGCTATGGTCGCGTTTATAACACTACCTCTAATGATTACGCTTCTTCGGGTGATGGTTTGGCAATGACTGCGATCGCAGGTTTGCCCCTGGAAGATATGGAATTTGTCCAATTTCATCCCACTGGTTTATATCCGGTAGGAGTGCTGATTTCGGAAGCGGTGCGGGGAGAAGGGGCGTATCTGATTAATAGTGAAGGCGATCGCTTTATGGCGAATTATGCACCCAGTCGCATGGAACTGGCTCCTCGTGATATTACCTCACGAGCGATCGCTTACGAAATTCGCGCCGGTCGTGGGATTCATCTCGATGGTAGTGCTGGTGGTTCCTTTGTCTATCTGGATCTGCGGCATCTGGGCAAAGAAAAAATTATGAGTCGCGTTCCCTTTTGTTGGGAAGAAGCACACCGTTTGCTAGGTGTTGACGCGGTAACTCAACCGATGCCAGTCCGCCCGACAATTCACTATTGTATGGGTGGTATCCCAGTTAACACTGATGGTCAAGTCCGCAGTAGTGGTGATGGTTTAGTTGATGCTTTCTTTGCTGCGGGTGAAACTTCTTGTGTTTCCGTACATGGTGCTAATCGCTTGGGGAGTAATTCTCTGCTGGAATGTGTCGTTTATGGCAAGAGAACTGGGGCTGCGATCGCAAAATTTGTGCAAAAGCGCAAGTTACCCTCAGTAGATGAGCAACGCTATGTAACAGAAGCCCAGCAACAAATCCAAGCTTTGCTAGAACAACCAGGACAGTTCCGCATCAACCAAATCCGTCAAGCCTTCCAGGATTGTATGACTGAGTACTGTGGCGTTTTCCGCACTGAGGCATTAATGAGTGAAGGTTTGCAGAAACTAGAAGAGATACAACAGCAATATCCGCAAATTTATTTAGATGACAAAGGTAGTTGCTGGAATACAGAACTTGTGGAAGCTTTGGAATTGCGAAGTTTGATGGTAGTGGGACAGACTATTTTGGCATCAGCCCTGAATCGTCAAGAGAGTCGTGGCGCTCATTTCCGCGAGGATTATTCCCAGCGAGATGATGCTAACTTCCTCAAACACACAATGGCTTACTATTCACCAGCAGGAATTGATATTCAATATCGGCCGGTGGCGATTACTATGTTTGAGCCAAAAGAGCGGAAGTATTAGTAAAGGATGAAGTATGAAAGGTAAAGGCTAAAATACCTTATTTTTCATACTTTATTTGATTTTATAAATTAGACATATTAAATAATAACCCACTTGACTAAGGAATTAGGAATAGGTCAAGATATCCAACAAATTCTTTTAGACTAGGAACACTATTAGTAAGTTGTATATACAGAAACTCATAATCCAGATTAGATGCAAGTCGATTGAGTTGTTTCTCGCTTTTGTTATAACCTTTACCTACAAGATTATAAATCTGTTTCATATCATCGGAAGGTTTAGGTCTTACTTCCATATCATTAGTCTTAGGGTTAAATCCAAAAAATTCTTGAATTCTCTCTGGGGTTAGACTCGCATCTATTTTGATAAAATGATTATATTCTGCTAAAAACCATGTTTCTATTTCCATCACAGCAAGAACTATGTCTATAGGAATTGTTCCTTGTGGTAAGGAATAACGCAAACCAGCTACAAGCTTAGATTTTTGAGATATGGGTATTGGATAAACATCTCTTAATCCTATTACTCTCTCATAACCAGAGGCAGTTAGAGTACTATATCTATCTCTCATATCTGAAACAACGCTGTTATCACTAAATGAGTTATAAACCAAGACATAAAATTTTGTTTTGGGAGTCACAATAGCGTTTTTTATTACGGTGGTATATCTTTCTAATTGATTACCATTTACAGCTATTACTTCTATTGCAATTCTATTTCTACCTGCAATTTCTTTAAGTAATTTTTCTACAAAAATCTGTTCTGTTTGCCCTTCTACAAAAATAGCTAGCTTTTTCACTGATCTATCTGCTCCTTATTACCAAACCCTTCAACATAAAATTGAGTGGCAAAAAAGTCGAAATTGTTTAGACCAGTGAATTTAAAATCTTCAAATATTTGCTTTGAATTATCTATGTTGTGAAGTTTAGCTAATCCTGGTTTCCTCTCAATCACCGACCAATATTCTAAAGGAACGCCATTCATGATAAAGCGATCATTAGTGGTCATAACTAGCTGAACTAAGCCAGTCTGCGCTTTGCTGATAAGTAACTTAATCATCGCTGATGCTCTTTCAAAATCGAGTCCTTCTCCAATATCATCTATCAATATACAACTAGGCTTTTTAGCTAAAAGAGAGTAGTTTATTTGAATAATTAAAGATAAAGCCCTAAACATACCTTGAGATATTAACCCTTGTTCAGTTCTCTCTTGTAGATCACTTTCCTGAACATAAAGACATTGTATATATTGTAAGGACGCCTCATCCTCTTCATCAGAAAACATAACTGATGGCGTTTGAGTGCCAATATCAGATATATCGTAACCTATAGATAACATATCTGATTTGATAGCTTCAATAAAAGCAGGACTTACTTGAGATTTTCCTAGCTTGAATATATCAATTACGTTATCTGCATCTCTCAAAATTATCTTTTTTATTTTTTTAATACGATGATCGATCGCAAGACTTCTTCTACCTAAATCTGTTCCAAATTGATAGTAATTCAATGAACTTGCCCAATTGTAAATTTCATCAAAAACAGGATGTTGGATAGAATCTCTCCGCTGAAAAGCAGCAACTTCATCAGTCGGAGTCTGAAAGTCAATATTCATTTGTAGCTTTTCAGCCCATACCTGACCCTCACCTGATTCATTTCGGTCAAGGTAATTCTTAGAACCAATAGTAAAATTCTCTTTAACTACCTCACCTTTATCAAACGTCAATATATACACTTTCTTGTGATCTGCTTCATGAGAATCGAAAGTTAATTTCCACTCTCTTGACATGCGATCAGGTTTTAGACTTGCGTCACCAGATAGTAAACCCGATATCAAGTTTATAGCCCTCAGTATTTTCGATTTACCAGAGGCATTTTTACCAACAATCAAATTTACATTACCTAACTGGCAACCATCTAAACGCCACTCACTTGGCAAACCTTTATCCTGACAATATTCCACTAAATCTAATTTCATGTGTTTTTAATTTATTTACAATTTTTACTGATTATGGTGAATTATCGTGACCTGTACTTAATACAGTCCATTAGTAAGGCTCATACTAAATTCTAATGTTATTGATAACGAAAGCAATATTCCTTTCTAATCTGTATCAATTTATTGAGGTTTCCCGCTACGACCAAAAGTTAAAAACGCTTTATACTCAAGCTGGTTTGAACGATGAGATTGCAGTCATAATTGATCAAGATGGGAAATCGAACTGAGTGAAAAGCGATCGCCTATATTTTAAATTGAGGCTTAGATAAATAGGCTAGGTGAAACCTTAAAGTAATCACCAAGCATTTTGGCTTGTGCTTTGCTAATCGAACGCTTACCATTAACAACCTCAGACACCACACCGCTCGATCCAATAACGCCTACCAAGTCAGCTTGACGGGTTCCACTTGCTTCCATGATGTGTTGAAGTATCTCATGAGGCAAATCCAGCATTGAAAAAGCTGGTGACAATGATGGCTCACTGGTGTGAGATCCTAGAGACAGGTAATGGAGGCTAAACAGAATGGAACAACATCATAAGCCAACGGTTATAATCACAGGTGCATCTTCAGGAGTCGGTTTGTACGCTGCCAAGGCTCTTGCTGAAAGAGGATGGTATGTAGTGATGGCCTGTAGGGATATAGCGAAGGCTCAACTTGCAGCCCAATCTGTGGGAATCGCTCACCAGGGAAGCTATACTATCATGCATATCGACCTTGGCTCAATGGAAAGCGTTCGACAATTTGTCAAGAACTTCCGAGCAAGCGGAAACTCCCTAGACGCTTTGGTATGTAATGCTGCAATTTATATGCCCTTAATAAAGGAACCACTGCGAAGCCCAGAAGGATTTGAGTTAAGTGTTGCTACAAATCACCTCGGACACTTCCTTTTGTGCAACCTAATGCTTGAGGATCTGAAGAAGTCATCTTCAGATCCAAGGCTCGTCATTTTAGGAACTGTCACCCACAATCCAGATGAACTGGGCGGGAAGATTCCACCGCGTCCTGACTTGGGCGATTTCCAAGGCTTTGCAGAAGGATTTAAAGAGCCAATCTCGATGATTGATGGCAAGAAATTTGAACCCGTCAAAGCTTATAAAGACAGCAAGGTTTGCAACGTACTAACTATGCGGGAACTGCATGAACGCTATCACGAGTCAACCGGTATCGCCTTCAGCTCTCTCTATCCGGGATGTGTTGCAGAAACGCCGCTATTTAGAAACC
>Ga0335395_10002607_pt1 | contig 11191 bp, 11 predicted proteins | sample MAT02_FD_205744 | JGI IMG/M metagenome (GOLD analysis project Ga0335395, IMG submission 205744) | Freshwater microbial communities from Lake Fryxell liftoff mats and glacier meltwater in Antarctica - MAT-02 (spades assembly) (version 2) ...
GGGAGGTACAGGGAGGTACAGGGAGGTACAGGGAGGTAAAAAATATATAGTAGGGGGCGCAAGGCTTTGCGTCCTCTCTACACCTTTATCCTAAAGTTAATATGATATTGTTATCTAGAATTAAGAATTGATTGGGAATTAATGAACGCGAAGGAACTATACAATCACGGTTTAGAAGAATTAGTTAAGGGTAATTATGCTCAGGCGTTGGTGTATCTAGAGCAATCCTTAGAAATTAATTCCGAAGATTATAATACTTGGGAGAAAAAAGCGATCGCCCTGACTCAACTCGATCGCCCAGAAGAGGCAGCCACTGCCAAGAACTATGCCCATGAACTATATGCTCAACAACATCCTAGTTTAGAAACTGAGAAAACCGCCGAGGATTGGCTGCAAAGGGGTTATCAGCTATACAATAACGGAAATTTAACCGGAGCGATCGCCGCTTACCATCAAAGCATTGCCCTAGACCCTCAATACTACTGGGCATGGCATAACTTGGGTTTGGCCTTAACCGATCAAGGAGATTATGCCGGGGCGATCGAGGCTCTTCAACAGGTAATTAACTACAATCCCGACCTTCCCCAAACTTGGCAAGCCCTGGGTCATGCCCTCTACCAACTAGGCCGGTATCCAGAGGCGATGCAAGCTGCTGAGAAATCTTTAGCGATCGATTCCCAATATTATCTAGCTTGGGAAGTTATTGGTAGCAGTTTGTATTATCTAGAAAAGTATGATGATGCCATTAATGCTTATCTTAAATGTTTAGAAATTGCTCCTAATTACTATATTACTTGGGATTATCTCGGCACTACCTATGGTGATATTGACAAGTTTCCCGAATCTTTAGCAGCCTATAATAGATGCCTAGAAATTGCTCCCAAGTATGCCACAGGTTGGTATAACTTGGGATTATTACTAGCTAGAGTAGGCCATCATGCCGAGGCGGTTAAACGGTATAACGAAGCCTTACGGCTAACGAACGATCGCTTTGAAGATGCCATCTACGCTAGAGCTAAATCTATTCTCCAGACCCAAGCTCAGGCAATTAGTCCCAAAAACTGGGGCTAAGGAACACATAACCCTACTAAATTATCTAGGAGATGACCCCGATAGCGGCCGTCATCTGCCTGAACTAATAATAATTTTAGGTTATAATCTGGCTCCACTTGGAGGTCTGCCCAAGGTACGGCAATTTCGAGACATTCCTGCAAGCCTACACTAGCCCTAGTAGTCCGGTGCTGCCATTGTCCGTAGTCCACAGCTTCTTGGAGCCAACAGGATTCGGTTTGGAGATTAATGCCTAAATGGTGATGATAGGCATAATTTAGGGGGGCTTGATTGGGAATATCTGCTAGGGGCGGCGGGCTATTGTGCATGATTCGATCGCTATAGAACCACAATAGATGTAATTCATTGGCTAAATCTACCTTAGCATTAATCCCCACTTGGAAATCTAGACGTAGATAGAAGTTGAGATGATCTACTCCATACCAGAGCCGTTGAACCGGGCTACTTTGGTGCATAGTACCTCGATCGCCCCCAATATCTACTCGGCCAGCCCGATCCCAATCTTGCTCATCGCCCATGCCATTAATAATCGGATGAATAAATCCTTGGGGTTGTTCTCGGAAATTATTCTCATGTTCTTCTACTGGTTGAGTCAGATTATCTGGTACAGGTTCCCCCAGAGCTTGATAAATAGCAGCTACATGCTCCCGAAATAACTGATCAAAAATGGCATCTTGGTTAGAAGAATGCCCATAGCCAAACCACCAAAACCAATCGGAACCTTCGGCGGCATAAAGAGCTTCCCAAGCAGCGGGGTTACTCTCCTCGGTAGCCTCTGGATGATTTGCTAGAACTTGACGGGCTGCGGTGAGTAGATCCCAAGCGGCATTTTTAGCAGGGTCGCCAATCCAAGTCGTAAAACTGCCATCTACCCAAGAACCACTGTGGAGGCGATCGCTAGGCAGGGTTTCCCTAGGGGGAAATTGATCTAGATATTCAGAAACTGTAACTAACTTGATCCCCGACTGGTTACTTAGTAATCCGTAAAGAGATTCTAGAAATACTTTGCCGTCTTGCTCATAGAATTCCCAGCAGTTTTCGCCGTCTAGGGCAATATTTACCAGCCAAGGTTGTTCTAGGGCATTGCTGCCTGTACCTTGACGTTGGCCAAGTTTCCGGGCGATCGCCCCCAATTGTCCCACCAGATCCCTCGCTGCTCCTTGGGGAGACATACCACTGTAGGAGAATCCAATCAAATCTGAGAGGCGATGATCTCGAAATACGATCGCTAAATCTCCAGAAGGTGTGGGCAGACGGTAGGGTTGATAAAGGAGTTCTGGCTCTTCTACAGTTCCAGCGCCATCTCGATGGAAAAAGTGCTTAATGCTCCAGCCTAGAACTGCTTCATCGCTACAAAGCCACTTAAACCCAGCTTGACTAATATAGGGTAATATCTCTGGGCTAACGGATTGCTCGGAAGGCCACAAGCCCCGGGGATTTTGCCCAAAATTTCTTTGGTACATTTCCCAAGATTTTCTGAGATGGCGGGGAATATCTTCAGCCCATTGAAACCGAGAATTAGGTAATTTCATCTGCGGAATTGCCACTCGCCCGGCATTGGTATCGGCCAGTAGGGGCAGAATGGGGTGGGTGTAGGGAGTTGTGGTGATTTCTAGTTGTCCGGCATCCTGCATTTTTTTGTGCTGGGGGAGGATACGAGCTAAAATTTCCCTTTGTTTAGCGTAGATGGCTTGGCGATCGCTCAAACTAAACCCTCTACCTTTTTTCAGCCAACTAGCAATGGCTGGATCATCCCAAAAGAGGGGATCAATCCAAGCCAAGTTATGCCAAGCCAATAAGTCACCATAATCTTCTGGCTGCCAATGATCTGCACACCATTCTTTGCCTTTCTCCTGTCGTTGTTCATACAACTGGGCATAGCGGGGATGGGGGTCTATCAAAGTGTGATGATTGGCATCAAAGAAATGCTCGACAATAAATCTTTTATTGCTACTAGTCAGTCCATCGGCGGGACTGAGGGCCAGGGCAAGATAGGGATCGATCGCTTTTCCTGCCACATAATCTTCTATTTGCAGAATCAAAGAAGGAACAAGATTAACTGTCTGATGTAGTTGGGGATAGCGCTCTAAGAGTAGTACTAGGTCTAGATAATCCTTGGTTCCATGTAAGCGTACCCAAGGGAGCCGGTACTGATGGGCGCCGGTAGCGTCAACATCTCGGCTTTTGTAGAGGGGCTGATGTTGATGCCAGATAAAGGCAACGTAGAGGGGATGGGACATGATGGCTAATTACTGTTAATTTTTACGCCCATTGTAGAATAATTTTCCGAGCGATCGCCCCAGCTACATAAAAATTTCTAGATGTATGGGACTTATGCGCAGACTCTATAAGTAGGATGGGCAATGCCCACCTTACCCCTACCAATAGCGGAGGTCAGCTTGTTTTGCGTAAGTCCTGATCTATACTAAAAAATCATTCAAAAACTAACTCAATGAAGCGGGGTTGCTGGCGAATTTTATCAAAGTCAGAATCAGCCCTAGCTTGAGAGAGACAGTGAGTAGGATTGATTTGGATAGCTTTTTCTAGGTGATTTAGAGCTAAGTTTGCTTCTCCTAACTGGGCATAGCAGCAGGCAAGATTATAGAGGGTGTAATCATCTTTGGGCTTTACCCGTAGTGCTTGATTATAACTAGAAACTGCTTCTCCATAGCGCCCCAAGCGGCGCATACATTCAGCCCGTTGATACCAACACCAATAATCTTCTGGCAAGATTTTAATCGCTTGTTCGTAGGTGACGATCGCTGCTCCTAGGTTCCCAGCACAACGTAGGGTATTTGCTTTTTGGTATAAAGCCCAATAATCTTGGGGTCTAATTACTAAGGCTTGGTTATAACAATTTACTGCCTGTTGGTAACTACCTAAATGCCGATGGGCATCTCCTTGGCGATACCATGCCCAGTAATCTTCTGGCTGACTGACTAAGGCTTGCTGGAAACAGGCGATCGCTTCTCGATGCCAACCTAAATCTTCTAGAGCCACAAACCCCCGGTGATACCAGGCCCAATAGTCATCGGGGCGAGCTTCTAGAGCATGATTATAACTAGTGATCGCTCCGGCATAATCTCCGAGGCGGCGCTGGGAAAATGCCATTTCATACCATGCCCAGTAGTCTTGAGGATTTAAGGAAATTGCCTGCTGATAATCAGCGATCGCTTCTTCAAAATATCCCAACCATTCTAAAGTTCGTCCCCGGCGATAAAATAGTTCATAATTTCCCTGATTATATTCCAAGGCTCGATCGTAGCTCAGGAGGGCATCGGTATAGCGTCCCATCTTATAGAAAAAATTGCCTTGCTGCGACCAATCTAGATAATTATTTGGTCTACCTTCCAAGGGACGATAAATAGTGATTTCTCGTTTCATAAAGGAATAAAGATAAAGTCAAAGGTAGGGATAAAAAAGCTCGATCGCTTCCTGAAGTGTGGAAATTATTCTCTAGGAAAAGTTAATATTCTTAAAATAAATTCTCCATAAACTCAAGCTATATCCTAAAATAAAAAGTCCTATCATAGGGTTAATAGCCACATTTTTTAATAATTATTTGCATGGATTGCTACGGCAAGGTAAGTTAACTATAACTAATACAGGGTGGCGATCGTTTTGAGATAGATCGCAAAAGGGAAAAAGAATATTGTTCCACACTACATCTTACTTTGCAGTGACGAGAGTTCTGACTAAGGGTATGCTTAATAAGCACCCTAATCAAATATTTAGCCAAATAATTTATGATACTTAATTCCTTAATAAAGCTTTTCAGAAACTCTATCATTACCTTAGCGATCGCTCTTTTCTCCCTCAGCTTTTTCTTCCCCATTTCTGCCCAAGCAGCCCTAACTGATGACAAATTTGATGGGAATATTTTTGCCCTCTATGCCGGGAATGGTTCCCTTATTCCCCCACGGGAAAGCCTTAAGGAATCTCTTAGTAGAAATAGACCAGTATTGTTAACTTTCTACGTGGAAGATAGCAGAGACTGCAAAAAATTCTCAGGAATTATCTCTCAACTCCAGCAATACTACGGCAAATTCGCCGCTTTTACCCCCATCAATGCTGATGCTATTCCAGTTAAGGCCAGCTATGAAAAAAATGAGCCGGGCTATTACTACTCAGGAGTCTTACCCCAGACCGTAATTTTAGATCAAAAAGGCCAAGTAGTATTTGATGGCAAGGGACAGGTAAAGTATGAAGCCCTAGATGATGTGCTACGCAAGGTTTTTAAGCTCTTACCCCGAACTGAATCCGTAGAACTTAAGCAGAGAGCTTTTAATGAAATAAATACAGAATTAGCTCCCTAGCAGTTACAGCATTTTTCTAATTCATAAACTACAGACAAGGGGCTTAAGCCTCTTATTTCTTTTAAGTTACTTTTACTAGTGACAAATAAAACATCATCTGCTAAATGTTATCTATAGTTATTAACATTATTAACCAACAAATAAGCACTTATCAATGACTGCTGTATCTTCGACAACAAATTCTCGGATCAAATCCTCCAAACTACCTTGGAATTGGATTTTCACTTGGGTATATTTATCTATTATATTAATCATTCCTACGGTGGCACTTTTTCTTAGGGCAAGTACAAATAAAGATTTCTGGGCAGTCGCAACTTCTCCCATCGCAATTTCTGCCTACGATGTTACCTTCGTTACTGCTTTAGGGGCTTCTCTCTTTAATGGAGTGTTCGGTACTCTCATTGCTTGGGTATTAGTTCGTTACGATTTTCCTCTAAAACGAATTATTGATGCGGCGATCGATCTCCCTTTTGCCCTGCCTACGGCCGTAGCTGGTTTAACTATTGCCACCGTTTATAGTCCTAATGGTTGGATTGGTTCCCTGCTTGCTCCTTTTGGGATTAAAGTTGCTTTTACTCGCTTGGGAGTATTAGTAGCCATGATTTTTATTTCTCTCTCCTTTGTAGTCAGAACAGTCCAGCCAGTTTTACAAGAAATATCCAAGGAAGTAGAGGAATCGGCATGGAGTTTAGGAGCTTCTAAATCCCAGACCTTTTTCCTAGTGATTCTGCCTTCTTTGTTACCAGCAATTTTTACTGGAGTTGCCTTAGGATTTGCTAGAGCAGTAGGAGAGTATGGCTCTACAGTTATTGTGGCTTCCAATGTACCTTTTAAGGATTTAATTGCCCCGGTTTTAGTTTTCCAACGCCTAGAGCAATTCGACTATTCAGGAGCAGCAGTAATTGGTTGTGTGATGCTAATTATTTCCTTGATTATTCTATTAATTATTAACTTGCTACAAGCATGGGGGACTAAGTATGACGATCGCTAAAGATATTACTCAGGAAAAATTTATCTCTGAACCAAAATTTTCTAAGATCCAAATTACCCTAATTACTATTGCCTTAGCCTATGTAGCTTTAGTAATTTTTGTACCAGCAATTAATGTATTTACTCAAGCATTTAAGGATGGAGTTGGGCCTTTTTTTAGTAATTTTGCTGATCAAGATTTTCGATCGGCTATTCAGCTAACTTTGTTAATTGCCTTAGTTTGTGTACCCATAAATACAGTATTTGGTTTGTGTGCAGCTTGGGCGATCGCTCGGAGTCGCTTTCGGGGAAGAGCCTTAGTAATTAGTATTCTAGATTTACCCTTCTCCATCTCTCCTGTAGTTGCCGGTTTAATGATCATGCTGCTATATGGTCGTCAAGGCTGGTTTGGCGGATTCTTAGAAGCTATTAATCTCAAGATTGTTTTTGCCACTCCGGGTATTATTCTAGCAACGGTTTTTATTACCCTACCTTTTGTGGCCCGGGAAGTAATTCCAGTCCTAGAAGAAATGGGCAGCGAACAAGAAGAGGCGGCCAGAACTCTAGGGGCAAGCGATTGGCAAATCTTCTGGCGAGTCACCCTGCCGAATATTCGCTGGGGATTGCTCTACGGGGTGATCCTGACTAATGCTAGAGCTATGGGAGAATTTGGAGCAGTTTCGGTAGTTTCTGGAAATATTGCCGGGCAAACCCAATCTCTGCCCCTATTTGTAGAACAAGCTTATAAACAATACCAAACCCAAGCCGCCTTTTCTGCTGCGGCGCTCCTAGGTCTTCTCGCTCTAGTTACCCTAGCGGCCAAGATGATTGTGGAACAAAAAACTCAGATTAAAGAAGTTGAATAAATGATATATCCAGTAGGGGCGCAAGGCCTTGCGCCCCTACCCACAGCAGTCAACAGCAAAACTTGCCTGAATACAAAATTTGCATAAATGATGATTAACAAGGAATTTTCTGGGTATCTATTTTTTTTTGCCCCCAAAAATTCCGCCGAGGAAACCACCTCCACCAGATTTATTGTCGGGTGGTTTTTTAGTGTTGTTGGGAGTAGATTTTGATGCTCCACCTTGGGTTGTTTGTCCACTAACCCGGGTCAAGATATCTCTAGCTTTGAGGGCAGATGGTTCTTGAGGATTTAGTTGTAATGCCCGATTGATATGAACTTTCGCCATAGTTGATTGATTTTGTTTCAGGAAAGCTAAACCCAGCAAGCCATGACAACTACTACTAGATTGATCCATCTGTAGCCCTTCCCGGAGTTCTTGAATAGCTTGGGCAAAGTTATTTTTCTCTAGATATTCTTCCCCGCGACGAATGCAAGGTTCTGCCAAAGAAACTCTAGCAACTGGGGTTTGAGCTTTAGGGACAGATGGAGGAGCAGTCGGGGTGGCCTTAGGTGCTGCTGGAGCAGTACGGATAGATTCCCCTTTGCTCTCTTTGCGCATCAGGTAGACCATATTTAGCTCACTGATATTAGCGATCGATTCCAATATCTTCTCTACTAAAACTTCCTTATATTGTTCCGCCGATAATTTTTGAATACTATTTTTGTAGAGCAAATCGAGATTAGCTCCTGCCTGCAACAACTGTTTTGCCTCTTCTGTGTGCAAATTCATTTGCACAGATTCCCCGGCCAAACGTTGCCCTAATCTCTTTAGCACCACCCCATATTCCTTACGATGCCTATCTTGAGATAACTGCTCATAGGCAGGATTGATAATTTTAGAAAGCATTTGAGTAGCTTGCTTTTTCTGGACTTCAGTTTCTGCTTTGCAAGAATCAGGATGTAGGACACGGGCAATGCTAATGTAGCGCTGGCGGACTTGCTTAATTTCCGCATCCACAGGCAAACCTAAGATCGCATGTTGATCTATAAAGTCGTACTTAAATAATCCCCGCCCAATTTTTATCGACATAAGAGTGTAGGTTCCCTTGCCCCGCCGAACTAAGTAATTCTAGTATTGCTCAATATATTGATTATTGCTCAAGGATATCGAGATTAGTAAGATATTAATAATATTAGCAAATCTATTCTGAATATTTTTACCCCTATCCGGTTTTTTCCCAAAGTTCAGGTAGTTGATCAGAATCAAAAATCAAGCTAATCTATTTTAGCATTACACTACATAGGCTACTAGTAATTGGTCAATCATGAATACACCGCCAGAATCATCGCCAGAATCATCACTAGAAATACTTCCAAAAACTCCAGAAGAAATTGCTCAAGCTAAAACTGTGGCATCGGGCGATCGCTCCGGTAAAACCCGGCAACTTCTGGGCATGAAAGGGGCTGCTACGGGAGAAACTTCCATCTGGAAAATTCGCCTCCAATTAATGAAGCCAATTACTTGGATTCCCCTGATCTGGGGTGTGGTTTGTGGTGCAGCATCTTCGGGTAATTATACTTGGAGCTTAGAAGATGTGCTGAAGGCGGCCGCCTGTATGCTGATGTCTGGCCCTTTGATGGCTGGTTATACCCAGACTTTGAATGATTTTTACGATCGAGAAATTGATGCTATTAATGAACCCTACCGTCCCATCCCTTCTGGGGCAATTTCTATCCCCCAAGTGACAACCCAAATTTTAGTTCTACTGGGGGCGGGGCTGACGGTGGCTTATCTTTTGGATCTATGGGCGGGTCATGAAATCCTCAGTATGACTCTGCTAACCCTTTTGGGGGCTTTCTTGGCATATATTTACTCGGCTCCCCCTCTCAAACTCAAGCAAAATGGCTGGTTGGGGAACTATGCCCTCGGCTCTAGCTATATTGCCTTGCCTTGGTGTGCCGGCCATGCCCTGTTTGGAACTCTAAATTGGACGATCGTGGCGCTGACTATGTTTTATAGTTTGGCGGGGTTGGGGATTGCGATCGTGAATGATTTTAAGAGTGTAGAAGGAGATAGCCAACTGGGGTTAAAGTCTTTACCTGTAATGTTTGGAGTGGGTACAGCAGCCTGGATTTGTGTAGTGATGATTGATCTATTTCAAGCCGGGGTGGCGGGATACTTAATTTCTATTCATCAAAATCTTTATGCGGTAATTTTATTATTGCTAATTATTCCCCAGATCACTTTCCAAGATATGTACTTTCTGCGGGATCCCCTCAAAAATGATGTGAAGTATCAAGCCAGCGCCCAGCCTTTTCTAGTATTGGGTATGCTAGTAGCTGGCCTAGCTTTAGGGCATTAATTTTATGCACGCTTTATCTATCCCCACTTGGGTAATCCATATTTCTAGCGTTCTAGAATGGATTGTAGCTATTTGGTTAATTTGGCGCTATGGAGAAGTGACGGGCGATCGCTCTTGGTTTGCCCTTTCCTACAGTATGCTGCCATCTCTGGTTAGTGCCATGTGTGCCTGTACTTGGCATTTTTTTGAAAATACTCCTAGCTTAGAATGGCTAGTGACTCTACAGGCGGCCATGACAGTGTTAGGAAATAGCACTTTTTGTCTGGCAGGATGGTGGATCTGGCGATCGACAAAGACCCCTCATCCCCCAACCCCTTCTCCCACAAGGGGCGAAGGGGAGTAAGATTAAAAATTTTCCTGTTCCCTCTCCCCTTGGGAGAGGGCTAGGGTGAGGGTCTTTCATTCCCTTCCTCTACTCTTGGAACTAGGGTGAGGAAATTTCATCAAAAAAACTATGTCGAAAGAAACTTTATTTGGTTTATCTTTGTTTCCCTACCTAGGAGCTTTGTGGTTTTTAACTAAATCCCAAAAGGTTCCCCCTCTGGCATTGAAGGGATTCTATGGAACCCTAATATTTGTGGCTGTCACCATTCCGGCTGGTATTTATGCCCAAGTTGCCTACAAAACGTCTCTAGCAAATGTGGATTGGCTGCATGGGGCAGCGGAATCATTTTTGACGATCGTGAATATTATGGTGGTGCTAGGATTTCGCCAGGCATTGCTAGATCATCAAAATAGTCAAGATTAATAGCGCTTGATTGCCCTAGCCATTTCTCGTTGATCGTCCCGTTTCTTAATACTTTCCCGTTTGTCGTGGACTTTTTTGCCCTTAGCTAAGGCGATCGTAATCTTCACCAAACCCCGTTTCATATACATTTTTAGGGGAATTAAGGTCAAGCCCTGTTGTTCTACCTTGCCGATGAGTTTGCGGATTTCCTGTTTGTGGAGGAGGAGTTTCCGGGAACGCCGGGGATCATGATTGAAGTATGCGGCAGTTTTTTCGTAGGGAGAAATATGCACATTAAGGAGCATTGCCTCACCATTCCGAATTAGGGCATAGCCATCTTGGAGGTTAGCTTTACCTTGACGAATGGATTTTACCTCAGAACCTTGGAGTTCTAAACCTGCTTCGTAGGTTTCTAGAATCTCGTAGAGGTAACGGGCTTTGCGATTATCAGTAACTATTTTGAAGCCTTCACTTTGCTCTTTCATAACCTACATTATAAATTATTAGCACCTCGATTAATGATATACCTATGCACTTAACTTAGTTTTCTAGCAACACATGGCTAATTGAAATAGCAGGATTACGTACTTGAGGATTTGGTCAACCAAACTAGCCTCTACTACGAACCCCACGGCAGCCATGACCCAGCCTTAAAGCAATTCGCTCCGGTAGATGTAATGATTACCCCGATCGCAGACCTCAAACTGCCCCTGGGGATTCCTCTTATCCAAGGTAATACTGCCCTCACTGCCGTAGAATGGCTCCAGCCCAAATTTCTGCTACCCTCCGCTGCACCGGGCGATGTGAGCTATACGGGGTGGTTAGTCAATTTTTTGACAACCCAAGGCAGTGCGGCTCAGGTGCAACAGGAGTTGGCAACGAAAGGTTTGAGGACTAA
>Ga0335395_10002609_pt1 | contig 11189 bp, 16 predicted proteins | sample MAT02_FD_205744 | JGI IMG/M metagenome (GOLD analysis project Ga0335395, IMG submission 205744) | Freshwater microbial communities from Lake Fryxell liftoff mats and glacier meltwater in Antarctica - MAT-02 (spades assembly) (version 2) ...
CTGGGGCATCGCATATGACAAACGCATAGCCTTTAATGGCCGGCGGCGTTTCACGATTGCGCATGAGTTCGGACACTTTCTTCTCCACCGGCATCTTGCACCCGACGGCGGCTTTCGTTGCAGCCCGCAAGACCTCGCGACCTGGGATCATGAACGAAGCCCTCAGGAAGCTGAGGCGAACCGGTTCGCCGCCCGACTGCTGATGCCGCTCGATGATTTTCGTTTACAGGCACCGCCGCAGGCCGCGATGAACCTCACTGATCTAGGACTCCTCGCGAGCGAGAGATACGGCGTTTCTCTCACGGCTTGCGCCCTTCAGTGGCAGGACATCACCTCCCGCCGTGCGGTGCTCGTCGTGTCCCGTGACGGGTTCATCCTCTGGGCAAAGTCGAGCTCGGCCGCCTTCAGATCCGGAGCTTACTTTCGCACTCGAGGGGTGGCACCGAGGTCTGTTCCGCCACAATCACCCGTAAGCGGGGGGCCGCTCGATCTATCCAGCAATCATGTAAAACATCCGGCCGGTGTCTGGTTTCCCGATGAGCCGGTCATCGAAGAAGTGATCCGGTCGGATCGCTATGATCTCGGTCTATCCCTGCTCCTTCTCAGTAACAGTGGCCCGATCGCCGATCATGCCGAGGAAGAAATCCCTGATGCGTTTGATCAAATGATTGAACGATCTGGACGGTAGAATCACACTCGCGCTGACAAAATCGGATCTGCAGCCTGAACTTATGTCCGCACACCGGCCAGAATCAGGGTGTCGAGCTCTGCCAGAAAGTCGGTGTCCAGCGCTGCAAACGGATCCCACTTGGCGCCAAGCTGGAAATCCAGATACAGGTCTGAATTAGGCAACAATCTGTCGTGACACGGTTTCTGGCGGGCTAGGCGCGCCACAGCGGCTTCGATTAGGGTCGCCAGCCTATCTATCTCGGCGCAGATGTCCGGGGCGGGACCGTCTGTCATTGGAGCGTGATTGACCGCAGCGCGGAACCGCAGACCGGGTGCCGGGACTGAAACCCCACGACTCTGCCACGTCATATCAGGTTAGCTCAGTATCGAACCGGGCGATTTCTTCCGGCGCTCCTTCAAAGACATACGGGTTCAGAAACGCACGCCGCGCGAGTTGATCCTGCTCGACCGCAGTTAGACCAGCAGCGGCTGCTTCGGCCCTGAAATTCGCGTGGATCATCTCGAGCTGCCATACCGCAATCGCAATGGATTCATCTCGAGGTATGCCGAACGCACCCGAAGCATCAATAGCAGTCGCGATAAGCGCGCGCCGGTCGTCACCTGCGATCGCCATTGCTTGGTTTGCTTCGCGGCCCAGTCGCGGGCGGGGGTCGATGTCATAGGCTGGCGTGAGACGAAGGGCCTCACCATCGAAAAAGCAGGCGTGGTTTCGGGCGTGGTCGTCGGTATTGCCTACCAGGATGTTGAAGAGCATCCGGCTCCACAGTTCCTTCTTGTCGCCTGCCGGATCCGATGAGCGGCGGCGGAAAACCTCAGCAAGGGCAGCGTAGCTGGCATATCGCGCACCTAGTTCATCGAGCCCTTGGACAGTCAGACCCGACACCATAGCCTTGCGCAGCCAACCATCTTCCCGCTTCACGCGATCAAATCGCTCCACGAGAAGGACATCCTTCTTTTCGGCAACGACGATCTCGACAGTCGCCACGCGAAGCCCGACGAACCGGGCCAGGCGCATAGCCAGATATTCTCCGCGGACCACATTGTGGTTGTCTCTCGATGAAGCGAATTTTGCGATCAGCTTGCGTTCCTTGTCGATCAACTGTGCCTTAGGGCGTGCTCCGCCAATCGACGTGCCGTGGCGCAGCGCATCCTCGAGCTCAGGCGAAAGGGGCACACCCCTCTCGACCGCATCGGCAGCGTTCAGCAGATCGTGGAGGGATGCATCGCGCTGGAGCCGGGGGACGTATTCCCGCGGGGAGGCCTGGAAGTCCAGGGCGCCGATCCGGTCGGATCCAGACATCAGCATGTAGTTCAACTCGTCCAGGTCGCCGGTGTCCACGTCCTTTCCACGCATGTTGAACTGGCGGTTCAGGACGACTCGGCGGCCCCACTGATCAGGCGCGGCATCGCGCAATGCGCCTGCGATTACCGCGGGCGCTTCGGGCACTATCACTCGATCTTCCAGCGGAAGCTCCGGCGACCAGATTGGCATCGCATTTGAGCGCGCGAGGTAACTCCGGCCATATGTGAAGCGATAGATCCCATCGACGAGATCAATGCGACCACAGACAACAGGCTCCGTCGCGTCCGGGAGCCAGATCCAGACGAAGGCTTCCGAGGCGGCTTTCAGGAGGGTAGGTTTCATGTATGCATCCGTTCTCTTGAACCGCCCTAGAAATCGTTGTCGGGCTTGCTTTGAGATGCTTGAAAGGCCCGTTTCGGCAGTAAGGCGGCTACTTCCTGGCGATGCTCAAGCAGGGTTCCTAAGCGCTCACCCGGCGCGTCGAAGAGCGGGATGCCGAGGACGACGCAGGCCTCGAGTGCCGTGCTGATGGACGTGCCACCCTCACCAGCCTCGAGCCGCTGAATCACCCCGCGCGAGACCCCCGTGCGGGTTGCCAGCTCGGCCGCAGTCATACCACGTTGCATGCGCGCAGCACGTATCATTGCTGCCAGTAGATGTATCGCATCCTTGGCTTGGCGAGATATGGCGAGTTTGTCAGTCATCTTGATCTTTATTTGGACCCTAGAATGCCATTGTGATCTTTTTATAGATCAGACACTTAGTGAAGTCAAGGTCGCGATCTATAAATAGGTCCTATATCTATTTAATGATCCGTCTTTGGATCAATGGGCGTAACAAGCTCAGGGTCGCCACTTTCAGACCCTACATCGCAGAATGGATCAGCAATGCACACGACTACCAGGCTGGCCCGCGTATCGCGCGATGCGGTCGGCTCCGAATAGTCAGAGCCGACCTCGTGCTAATGCGTCAGCGGGCGCGACGGTTCGGTCACAGCATCGGCTAGTTGGCGGATCTGTCGCAGACTGATCCCTTCGGGTTGCGCTGCCATCCGTCGGATGAAAGCCCGACAATCGGGTTGTCCGGATTGATCGTTGTTGCACCGGGTCATCCGCTCGAATACGGCCACTGCTTCAGCCGGCTTCAGCCCTGCAAGGTGAAAGACGCGCGCACTGTCCAGTAAGGGCGGGGGTGGGTAAATATCTGAGAAAGCCGGAAGAACGCGGGCCTTCATCTTGTTCCGTTCACCTTAGGGGCGACAACATGCTCTGACAACGTAAGAGCGGCGGTTTGTTGTGGATTATCAGAGATGTTCAGGGATTAGATGAGCAGATAGCCGTTCTATTCACCGGGGGCGGCGGTTGATCGAAAGGCCAGCACAACGTGCGCGGCACCCTCAACCACCTGACCTATGATGATTGAGGGCGAACGGACGTGGCAGCTTAACCCGCCATGATGTCCTCCTCAAACTTCTCGCCCGCGAACCGGCGGACAGGGTTTCCGCGCTCCAACGTGCGGTGGAGTTGGTTTTGGCTGCTCTTGCGGCCTTCGTGATCGGCTGTCGCCTGCGCATCGGCCAGTTTCTGCAATCTTTCCAGCGACAGCGCCTTGTTGCGGTGTTGCGACCGCTCTTCCCGCACCACCACGGTCAGACCAGACGGGTTGTGGACAGCCCGCACCGCGCTGTCGGTCGTGTTCTGGTGCTGCCCGCCCGGACCACCGGCCCGCAGGGTGGAAAACGTCACATCAGCTACTTGGATGACAGTCGCATGGCCGGCGACATCGCCCATGGCAAAGACACCGACGAACCAGTTTCTGCGCTTGTGATGTCGCCGCAACTGGCTTTGATTGCGCCACTGGATCGTGCCGCACCAAGCCTTTGCAAAGGCTTGATGACCCACCCCATGCACCACGACCACCGCCGATTTCGGGCCGGAGGGCCCTTCGGTTGCATGGACTGCGAGGGCGAGGCCGTAGTGCGCGGCCTCTTCCTCCATCCGGACAAGAATGTGCCCGACAGCCTGATTGCATTCCGCCGGGCCATCGCCAGCGGAGACAAGAAACGAGATATGGTCTGTGCCGCTCATCGCGCACCCTCCTTACCCGTTTTCTTGAAGGTCAGCAGAGGGTTAAGCGTTGCGACCCGTTCCGCTACCCCTGTAAGCTCCAGATCAGCCACCACACTTTGTGCGGATTTATAGGCATGTGGGGCCTCTTCGATCAGCAGATCCTGGTCTTCGCAGATGACAATCCCGCCAAAAGGCGTTCGCTGCATTGCATCCAGATCCGACTTTTTGCCGCGCACCCGACCGTGCATGGACGCGCGATCATAGCGACGCCCCGCCCCATGCGCGAGCGAGCCAAGCGCCCCCTCAAGCCCTAGGGCTTTGACCAGATAGCTGGGCGTCGCCCGTGATCCGGCCAGTGGAACCAGGGGGCTTGAAACGGCCGCCCCCTTTCGGTGAAGCCAGCCTGCGGCCGTCCACTCCAGCAGATTATGGGCCGCATCGGCGACCAGACGGACATCGGCCCGCAACGCCTCTGCTGCACGTTCGGCAATCATCTGGCGGTTCAGTTTCGCCCAGAGCACTGCTTGGTCATGGCCTTCCAGATAAGCCATGGCCTCGGCACTGTCGGAGGTTGCCCCCTGAAACAGGGATTGCGGCATCGCGCTGAAGGTGGCCTCGCCCAGCCCGCGCGAGCCGGAATGGACCAGCAGATAGGTCAAGACTTTGTCCAAGGTGCAGCCATCTTGCGTATCGACCAGGGTTTGCACTTCGCAAAAGTGATTGCCGCCGCCGATAGTGCCCAGCGCCTCGGGAAAGAGGCCTGCGGGCAGGCCGATCTCCTCCAGCCGCGCCGAATTTGGCACCTCGACCGGATCGCCCAGAACCCGGATCCGCCGCGCCGCCTTGTCCAGTTTGAACTTGCGGATCGGAAGGTCCAACGCAAACAAGCTCATCCCGCAGCCGATATCGTTGCCGATCAATTGCGGATAGATCCGGTCGGCCAGCACGGCGCAGCCGACCGGACCGTATTTGCCGGGATGCAGGTCGGGGAAAGCCGCAACCTGCGTGACGCCAGCCCAGCGGCTGACCTGTTGAAGTTGGTCCTCGGCGCGGCCTTCGATCCACGCGCTGGAGGTGTAGAAATATGTGACGGTGCCGCCGGTCTGCCGTGCAGACGGGCTGACATCAATGTCAGAATTGCCCATGGTTAAATAGTCCTACGTTCGCAATTTTTGATGTTGCCAGATGGCCAGTTCCATCACACCGAGTCAGAAACCTGACCTAGGCGGTGATGTGCCCTGCAAGGGATGCGGTATTGGTTCTCATGAGCAGCCCTCCTGTTATTGGCATTGCGCGAAGGACGAAATGTCCGGCTGATCGCCTGTTATAGTCCATCGTTGATTCCCGCAAAGGCTATTTCCGTGGCCTCACATTATGTTGCTAATATGCCCATGAGTGTGTCTACTTTGCCAAAAATGCAGCATTTGCCCTGTGCTTCTATCCTGAGTGTTCAGGACAGCTGCCTGCATCGCGCTCATTTCATGTCGACGTCGATCAAACCCTTATGCACCCGTGCCAACATCTCATCGGAAGACGCCTCACCTTCATATCCCAATGAAACGTTGCGAAGCTGCGTGCCACCCGGCATCCGCATTTCTGCTGGCCTATGGGTGTGACCGAAAAGCCAGAAATCCGGGCGTTACCGCTCAATCTCGACCTCCAATCCCGATGCAAAGCAAGGCGAAAGTGCGGTCACTGGGCCCGCGACTTCACCGGATGGCGCATGATGGGTCACGACAACGGTCCTGCCATGCCACGGGCGAGCGAGTTCCGAGGTCAGCCATGCCTTTTGTCTCTCATGCACCTCAACTGTATCGCTGGGGCAAAGCTGCCGTTCCGGATCGCCAACCATGATCGCATCATACCCGTAATCGGGCATCATCTGGCCGGCTTGCCAGATCGACTCCTCGACGGCGTCTTCACCGATCCCTTCAAAGAGCCGCATATCGGTCCAGAGCGTTGTCATCAGAACCCTGACGTCACCGAAGACCAGGCGCTTGCATTGCCCGAAACTACATCCGGCCTCGCGGCAGATGGCATCGAGCTGGGCGTCCAAAAGTGACAAGTTGCCTCTATAATAGTCATGATTTCCGGGCAGAACCAAGGTCTTCGCAGGCGGAAAGAGGGTGTCCAGCCAACGCAGTGCATCCGGCCATTTTTCAGCGGCCGCTTCGGTCAGATCGCCGGCAACGATCATTGCTTCGGCGTCTGCTCCGGCATACCGGATCGCTTCACCGAGATGGTGCAGGTATTCACGGTCGGTAATTTCATCCAGATGGAGGTCCGCGAGAACGAGGATTTTCATGGTGTCCCTCCCATCAAGCCTTCCGCGCACCATGGCTGATCCGGATACAGCCTTGCCATGACGGCCGATCGCATTTGCATGGCCAGTGGATCGTGAAAAATGCCCAGTGCCAGCTTCCGCTGCTCAGGGATCAGCCAGCCGTCCGGCAGCCGCCAAGATTCGAAGAAAAGCAAGTCCAGAGAATGTCGTCTGGTGAATTTCAGTCGAGCCCGCACGGAGGCAGGCGTCAGAGGCGGCGGCGGAGGTGTGTCCGGGCCTGCCTCAGCCAGCAATTTGTCATAACGCGGTTTCTGGCGGGCCATCAGGCGCGCTACATCGGCTTGCGTGAAGGTCGTCAGCCTGACCATCTCGGCGCGGACGTCAGGCGGGACCGTTGTAGAGGCATGATCGACCGGAGCGCAAAACCGCGGATCGCTTGCAATGGCAAGCCGCCATTCCTCCGGCTGGACGCGCCAAAAGATCAGTTCTGCAGCAGCAGTCCACTTGTCCCCTTGGACCAAGTCAAGGGCCTGGAGCACGAGTATCAGTTCCGGTGCGACATAGGCAGGGCCGAGCCCATGGGCGGCCGCGATGGTTGATGACAGCTGATCCGCTTGCGGTCGGACCGGACCACTGGTGGCGCGGGTCGGCATCGCCTGACCATCAGGATCTTGGTAGGAGATCAGATCCAGCTGCCGGGCCATTTTCAGAACGGCAATGCACATGTCATCCCATCGCGGCAGAGCTGCTGGCAAGCGCGGATCGGGGACCGGTCGAGCCCCCCATTCTGTTTCCTCGGCATAGCCCAGTGCGGCCATGGTTTCGCAGCGAGCCGGTAGGCCCTGATATGTATATGATGCCAGTCGTCGTTCTGATCGAGCATCGGAATTTTCCGACTGAAAAAGTCGATGACTGTGCGGGCAGAGGTCGTTGAAAGTTGCGCGTCCGTCATGTCAGGTCTCCTGACAAAGTTCCGGTCTGTATGAGGCCGGGAAGCAATATTTCGGCTTCGTTTCCGTGCGCGACCTCGCCCGGATATCCGAGCGACAGGTTGCGGACGCAGGTGCGCCCGACGTCGATTTCAACCCGGTGATGCGTGTGGCCGAACAACCAGTCGTCTGGCTGATGCTGCTCTATCAGCGGCAAAAGATCGGACCCGTAGGCAGGATCGATGTCGCGGCGGGCGTCGGCAATGAGACGAGGATGCGGGCAGTGATGCGTAACGACCATAGTCCTCCCGGCATGGGGGAGCGACAGCCGCTCTGCAAGCCAGAGGCTGTGGTCACGATGGATCAATGACGTGTCCGATGGACGGATCCTGATCGGTAGTCTTTCATGCCTTGCTCCGCGATCCGCATTGCTGACGCCGGGTCGCCGTGCAGGCAAAAATCTGTCCAGAGCGTGCAGCATAGGATCCTCACCTCTCCCAGCATGATTTCGGATTTCTGCGCAAATCTGACACCCGCCTGATCGCAAATGTTGCGCAGGCGCTCGTCGCCATTCACGATGTGGTCGAAATAGTCATGGTTGCCCGGGACCACGTAGGTGATCTCCGGGCGGACATAACAGGCGATGTGCCGGAACATATTTGGCCAGCGCACCCGTGGTTTGTTTGCGATGTCGCCGGCAAGGATGAGGGCGTCGAGAGATGCCAGAACAATCGGATCAAGCGCGGCGAACGGATCCCGCCCGGCGCCGAGCCAGAAGTCCAGATGAAGGTCGGCGATGACTAGTATGGGCATCGGTCACTCCGGTGATAAAAACACGACCACCGGGCTGGCCCGGAGATCGTGGGATGCGTTCGGCCCCGGACAATCGGAGCCGACCTTGGTCTAATGGGTGAGCGGGCGCGGCGGTTCGGTCGCAGCATCGGCGAGGTGGCGGATCTGTCGCAAACTGATCCCTTCGGGCCGCGCCGCCATCCGTCGGATGAAGGCGCGACAATCGGGCCGTGCTGAGGGATCATCATTGGACAACATCATCCGTTCAAAAACGGCGACTGCCTCGTCCGGATTCAGCCCGGCGAGATGAAAGACCCGCGCACGGTCACGCAGCGGCGCCGGAATCAGGTCGGCGTTGTTCGAGGTCATGATCCAGTTCACCCGCGACAGATCGAACGATAGCCGATGGTAGGGACACTCGAACCGCCGGGATGATCCGGGTTCCAGCAACGGAAGCAAAGACGTCGTCAGGCTCGAAGGCCGACCACCAGCACTGTAAATCGTGCCTGCCTTGTCCACCTCGTCGACAATCATGACGCAGTTCGCGATGCGGGACGCGAGGATGGTCTCGACAGGGATACCGGGCTGCGCCGTCGCCCAGCCTCGTTCGGTGCCAACAATCCGAAAACCTGCACTGCCGCCGCCGACATCGATGATCCGGGACGGAACGCTGGCGAGGTCAGCCAGCCGCCGCGCATAGTGCGATTTTCCAATGCCGGGAGGGCCTGTCAAGATGATCGGCGGCAGGGCGAGTCCACGTCCGCCCCGGCTAAGATGGGCGAGCATGTGCTTCATCACCCAGGTGGACACCTCGTGCATCCAGCCGCTTTCCGCGTGCAGATCCGCCACTAGGCGATAAACCTCGTCGTCTGTTGCTGGCCCCGAAAGTCTGGCGCCGTCATGGGCCAAAGCGGTGACTCCAGCATAAGCTTCCTTCGGCAGGGAGCCGAGTCCGGCCTCGCGGAGACGCCGGGCATGGGCATTGGCCGCAAAGCCTTTTGCTTTGCGCTCATCCTGGTAGCTGAGCTGAGCACGCCGGTATCCCGGCCTCACATTCTGCTTCATGCGCACCCACGTCGCAATAAACCGCTGCTCGATATCTTCGAGCCGGGGAACAACCAGTTTAGGCGACAGAACCGCAAAACGATCCGACTTCACGTCATCCATGTCCCACCTCCCGTCGACGATGTCTAAATGGCCACGCTGATCCTGTGGACAGGATAGATAAGGCGGGGATCGCGAGCGGGAAAGTGATCGTTATGATGGTCTCCTGTGATCGGGAAAGATCCGGAGGACCGCGGGCACAAGCCCGGCCGTGATGGCGTCAACGCTGTTGAGAAGGACAGATCTGACCGGCCCCCGGGAGGGGTTCAGATGGCGCGAATGGCGCGCTGAATATGCCGGATACTGTGTGTCAATCGAGGCTACGTGATCGTGCCTGTGCCCGGCCAGCCGGATTGTCGCAAGCGGATCCATTTCGAAAGCCGTCTGGAGCAGAAGGTGATCTTTCTTCTCCTGGCGCGCCCGGATGTCGTCGACGTCGTCGAGCAGCAACGTATCATGCTGCCGAAGGCCGGGGGGACGACGCCGCACACGCTGGATCTGCTCGCATTCCTGCAGGACGGAACGCGCGTCGGCATCCTCGTGAAGCCCCGGCGCTACGCCATCAGGGACGAGGTGAAGGCGCAGGTTGCAGCACTTCGGGCGCATGCAGTGCCAGCTCTAGCTGATCGCTTCATCGTCATCACCGATGCCGATTTCACCGCGGTTCAGGTGCGGAATGCGGAATTGCTGCATCTGGCGAGGATCTCGCCGGACGAAGAAGCCGACGCCGCGGTCGGTAGGTTCGCTGGCGACCTTTTCGGGGATATCCGGATCGATCGCCTCGTCGCCGCAACGTTACTGCAAGAGCGGGGTTTCCGTGCCGTTGTCCGGGCCATGGGCACCGGAATCCTGAAACCCGTTACCCAGGGTCTTGTCGACCTGCATGCCCTCGTTCGCAAAGGAGACTTCTGATGACTTTCCGTTTTTCAAACTCATTCGGGTCGGGTGGCTATGGAAGCTGCGAACGGGTCGAAATCGATGAGTGGCAAATCGATCTGTCGCACCTGATGGCTGCAAGCGGTTTTTCTGATGAATTGACCGCTGCGCAAGTGGCAGATGCCAGAACCGTGCGGCTGACGGTCGCCACCGTGATGGATCTTGCGTCTCGCTGCGTCGTCGACTGCGTGGTCACGGTCGGCACACCCTCCGGTTCTCACGGAGGCGGAGCAAAATGAACGACGCGCAAGAACCATGGGGTCAGACAGTCCAGCGGGAATTCACCCTCAGGCCGTCTATCGACCTGCGGCATCCCTACAGCATCGGCCTCACCGCCCACGTCGAGCGGGTCTTCAGCGCACTCTGTGCTGAACTTGCGCTCGTCATCCCGAAGCCATCGCCCACGCTGCCAATCGATACCAATCAACCCGTCAAAAAAGGAACCCCGTGATGTCTTTCCACTACAATTTCAGCAAGCATGATCTGCTTGTCTTCAAGAACGAGCCCTATCGCTGGCTTGACCAGACCGATCAGGGATTCCGCTTTGCCAGCGATGATGAACTCGAACGGATCATCACCATCCGCCATGAAAAGATGCAGGGGCTGCTCGACAGTCCCGAGGTGCGCATCGAACGTGGTCATTTCGGCCGGTCCCGCGCCGCGGTGCGCCAGAACTCGGACGCCGAGTTCCTGGCTGATCTTTCTCCGATCAAGCGCAGGAAGGCGCTTTCCGACTGTGAACTCGCGCGGTTCGGGCAGAGCCTGATCACGCACGGACTGATGACCCTGAGCGATGCGAGCATGGAGGCTGCATGTGCCGAGCATGTCATCGCGCATATGGCCAAATGGGCTGCCCAGCAGGACAGCGCTGAGCGGGTCAGCGACAAGACCCGTAATGTCAGCACCATGCCGGGGGACAGGCCGCGCAAGAAAAAGGACGCGCGGCAGGTCGTCGCCCAGTTCCGGATTCCGTCCGTAAAAACTTGGCGTAAGATCATCAAAACCGGTGTCCGGTGCGGCTTCGACGCACGTGCTTTCGTGCCCCGGCCGAAGGCCAAGGGGCTTAAGGCACAGAGCCGCCT
>Ga0335395_10002610_pt1 | contig 11189 bp, 9 predicted proteins | sample MAT02_FD_205744 | JGI IMG/M metagenome (GOLD analysis project Ga0335395, IMG submission 205744) | Freshwater microbial communities from Lake Fryxell liftoff mats and glacier meltwater in Antarctica - MAT-02 (spades assembly) (version 2) ...
GCTAGTGTTCTCCAACTCATCTGGCCGGGCCCCTCCCGACAGGTGGTGGAGGAGACCCGAATGGCGACCAAGCGACCGGCATCGTCGACAACGACCGGACCTGCGAAGAAGGCACCGGCGAAGACGACATCGGCCAAGAGGGCGCCCGCCAAGAAGGCACCGGCGAAGACGACATCGGCCAAGAGGGCGCCCGCCAAGAAGGCACCGGCCAAGGCGGCAGCGGCGGCACCGACGAAGAAGGCGCCCGCGAAGAAGGCAGCGACGGCACCGACGAAGAAGGCGCCCGCGAAGAAGGCTCCGGCGAAGGCGCCCGCGAAGAAGGCTCCGGCGAAGGCGCCCGCGAAGTCTGCGTCAGCCGGTAGCCCCGCGACCAGGAAGCCCGCCATCGCCCCGGCCTCGGGCGGCTCGAGGAACATCGTCAAGAAGGCGCCACCGGCGGAGTCGCCGTTCGACGCGTCCTTCCTGTCGGCGCAACGCCAGGCGCTGATCGAGGAGCGAGCGGTCTTGGCGAGCCAGGCCGAGGCCCTCAAGGCCGAGGCCGATGCGCTGGCACGTGACCGGGAACCGGGCGACGTGCAGTTCGACGACGAGTCGGGAGAGGGCGACACCCTGGCGGTCGAGCGCGATTTCGATCTCGCCAGAGCTGCTGCTGCGCTGCAGACGATCGAGGAGATCGACGCGGCGATGGAGCGCATCGAGAAGGGCACCTACGGCATCTGCGAGTACTCGGGGCAGACGATTCCCAAGGAACGCCTGCGTGCGATTTCGTACGCCCGGGAGCGTGTCGAGTTCAAGACCCGCAGCTTCCGCTGAGGGTGCCGGAGGCGTCGATGGCCGAACCGACCGGTGCAGCGGGTGTGGCCGAGGCCCCGCCGGCGCCGCCTGTGTCGGGCGCGCGTAGGTGGGCGATGGTGATCGGCGTCGCGCTGGCGGTGATCCTGGCCGATCAGCTCACCAAACGGTGGGCACTCGACCGGCTGTCGGGCGGTGAGATGATCGACCTGATCGGGTCGCTGCGTTTCCGGCTCGCGTTCAACACCGGCATGGCCTTCTCGAAGGGCTCGGGTTCGGGTTCGCTCATCGGTGTCCTGGCGTTGGGGATCGTCGCCGTGCTGGCCTTCGTCGCCCGTCGGGTGCAGTCCCGGGTCCAGCTGGTGCTGATCGGCATCGTGATGGGTGGCGCGCTCGGCAACATCGTCGACCGGCTGACACGTGTGGGAGAAGTGGGCAGCACGGCTACCGGCTTCATGTCCGGCGCCGTGGTGGACTTCATCGATCTGCAGTGGTGGCCCGTGTTCAACATCGCGGACGCCGCGGTGGTGTGCGGCGGCATCGCGCTTGCGCTCCTGAGTGCACGTGCACCGGCGGAAGAACCGTCCGACACGTCGTCGGCCGATCCAGTCGATCCAGTCGATCCAGTCGATCCAGTCGATCCAGTCGATCCAGCCGGCGAGCCTGATCCGCCACGTCCGTGAGTGATCCGGACCGCCCGGCAATGCCGATCGTCGAGGAGATCCCCCCGGCACTCGTGGGTCAGCGCGTCGACAGGGTCGTGGCGCTGATCACCGGTTGTTCACGCGCCGAGGCGTCTGCGCTCGTCGCTGCGGAGCAGGTGCTCATCGACGGGGCTGTCGCACCGAAACCGTCGATCAAGCTCGCCGAGGGACAGGTCGTGACACTGCTGTCCGAGCCGGAACCGCAGATCGTCACCGTCGAGCCCGACCCGTCGGTCGAGATACCGATCGTGTTCGCAGACGATCAGATCATCGTGGTGGACAAACCGGCGGGTCTGGTGGTGCACCCCGGGCCGGGCCATTCCGGGTCGACCCTCGTGCACGGACTGCTGGCCCTTTTCCCCGAGTTGGCAGAGGTCGGCGAGCCGATCCGGCCCGGCCTGGTGCATCGACTCGACCGTGGGACCTCGGGGCTGCTGGTGGTGGCCCGCACCCAGGACGCCTACGTCGAGCTGGTGCACCAGTTGTCGACCCACACCGTGACCCGCGTGTACACCGCACTCGTCTGGCGGCACATGGAACACCGCGTCGGCGTCATCGACGCACCGGTCGGTCGTTCGCGGCGCGACCCGTTGCGCATGACCGTCGCTGTCGACGGGCGCGACTCACGGACCCACTACCGCGTCGACGACGAGTTCGACGCTCCTGTCGTCGCGTCACTGCTGACCTGCGAACTCGAGACCGGTCGCACCCACCAGATCCGGGTGCACCTGTCGTCGGTCGGCCACGCCGTGATCGGTGACGACCTCTACGGGGGCGTCCGTCACAGCTTCTCGATGCCTCGGCCGTTCCTGCACGCCCGTGAGCTTGCGTTCCTGCATCCCTCCACCGGCGATGAGGTGCGGTTCACCTCCTCGTTGCCGGCCGACCTGGGTCGGGTGCTCGACCGCCTGAGCTGAGAGCTGGCCGGCTCAGCGCGCCGGTGTCTCGCCGGGCCAGGGTTCGCGGCCCTCGGTGATGCCGGCGAGGTCGGCCAAGGAGTACGCCTCGAGCAGGGCGCGCATCGCGCCGCCCACGTCGTGCCAGATCGCGAGCAGCACGCACTGGCCCTCGTGGTCACAGGCACCGTCGGTGTGGGGCTGGCCGAAGTCGCCGGCCTGTATGGGCCCGTCGACCGCAGAGACGATCTGGGCAAGGGTGATCTCGGCGGGGTCACGCGACAGCACGTAGCCGCCGCCGACACCCCGTTTGGACCGCACCAGACCCGCACCCTTGAGCGCCAGCAGGATCTGCTCCAGGTAGGGCTGGGGGAGTCCGGTGCGTTCAGCGATGTCGCGCACCGACGTCGGGCCGCCACCGTCGTGCAGCGCCAGGGAGAGCAGCGCCCTGCTCGCATAGTCACCCCTGGTCGAGACCTTCACCGTGCCATCGTAGGCATGCCCACGTGCACCGGCCCGACCACCGTGACCCGCCCGGTCCGCCACCGAAGGGGAGTTGCCGCTCACACGGTCCGAGTCGGTAGCGTAGGAGTGGACGCGGCCAGGAGACTCGAGTGGTGGGCGACGATGTGGTGACCGACCCGGTCGCAGGAGCACGAGGTCACGGGGCGCCTCCTTCAGGCGCGCCTCCCCAGCCGGTGCTCCCCGCCTATGACGGTGCGTGCACCTCCAACATCGTCGATGTCCTCGTCGAGGACCCGGACCACCCGCCCGCCTGGTTCCCCCCGGGGCTCGAGGGAGCCGACCAGATCGTCATGCTGGTGCTCGACGGACTCGGCTGGCACCAGATGCAGGAGCGCATGTCGCTGTTGCGGGGATTCCCGCAGATGGCGGCGGTGCCGATCACCACCGTTGCGCCCACGACCACCGCAACGGCGCTCACCTCGATCTCGACGGGTCTGCCGCCCGGCGAGCACGGCGTCATCGGGTATCGCATGGCGGTCGACCGTGACGTGTTGAACGTGCTGCGGTGGACCACCGCCAAGGGCGATGCCCGAGAGGTGATCCCCCCCGAGTCGATCCAGTCCGAGGTTGCCTTCGGTGGGCAGCGGCCGCCGGTGGTCGTGCGTGCGGAGTTTCGTGACACGGGGTTCACCAGAGCGCACCTGGGCGGATGTCGACACGTGCCCTACCGGATGTCTTCGACGATGCTCGCCGAGATCACCCACCAGCTCAACATGGGCGAGCCGTTCGTGTACGCCTACTACGACGGCATCGACAAGGTCGCCCATGAGTACGGGTTGAGCCACTTCTACGACACCGAGCTGGTGTTCGTGGACCGGATGGTCGAGTACATGGTCCAGGAGCTGCCCGAGAACGTGGCGCTCGTGATCACCGCGGATCACGGTCAGGTCGACGTGGGCGACAGGGTGTTCCCGCCGGACCCCGAGGTGCTGTCGCGCGTGTCGCACCAGTCGGGCGAGGCGCGGTTCCGCTGGCTCCACGCCCGCCCCGGCGAGGCGGGCGATCTGTTGCGCGCAGCGACCGAACACCACAGCGACGTCGCCTGGGTCGTGTCACGCGACCAGATGCTCGACGAATGCTGGTTCGGTCCCAAGGTGCTGCCGGGTCCGCTGTCCCGACTGGGCGACGTCGCACTGGTGCCCTTCGAGCCGGTCGCCTTCGAGGACCCTGCCGACACCGGGCCGTTCCGCCTGTTGGGCCGTCACGGCTCGATGACCGAGGCCGAGGTGCTCGTCCCGCTGCTGGTCGCCCGCGGCTGACGGTTCGCCCGACGGCCGGCTGGTCGGTGGAACGGCGCAGTGTGGAACGGCGCAGTGTCAGACGGGGCGGTGTGGAACGGCGCAGTGTGGGCGCCGACCGACCCACAGCGCCGGTCCTCTAGGATCCGTCGATGCCCGACATGCCCTCCGCCCCGTCCGGAACCGACGCGATCGATGCCCTGACGCCGCCGGAGGTGGTGTCGCCCGACGTCGTCGAGCGGCGGGACGGGAGCAACGGGGACGGCTCGGAGATCGAGTCGCCGGCGAAGATCATCCGCATCGGTGCGATGGTCAAGCAGTTGCTCGAAGAGGTGCGCAGCACCTCCATCGACGACGCCACCCGTGACCAGCTTCGGCGCATCTACGGCAACAGCGTCGCCGAGCTCAAGACGGCACTCTCGCCGGAGCTCGGTGCCGAGCTGGACAGCCTGTCGTTCGACTTCTCCGGCGCCGAGCCCCCATCGGAGGCAGAACTCCGGATGGCCCAGGCCCAGCTCGTGGGCTGGCTCGAGGGGCTGTTCCACGGCATCCAGGCCACGTTGGTGGCCCAGCAGATGGCTGCCCGCCAACAGCTCGAGGGGATGCGCGGCCAGCTGCCAGGCGGGCCCACACCAGGACCGGCACCGGGTCCCGGTTACATCTGAGGCCGCTGGCGGTCCACTCTGAGCGGGGTCGCGCAACTCGCGCGATACTCAGATGACATCGCTGTGATTCGCAGCGGGATCGTGATTGCGGCCCTGGTGGCCGCCTGACGCCTGGGGAGGCGAGCCCGTCGTGGCGGATTCCTTCGTCCATCTGCACCAGCACACCGAGTACTCGATGCTCGATGGTGCAGCCCGCATCGGCGACGTCGTCGCGTCGGCGGTGGTGGACGGTCAGCCCGCCATGGGCATCACCGATCACGGCAACATGTACGGGGTCCTCGACTTCTACAAGGAGTGCCGCAAACAGGGCGTCAAGCCGATCATCGGCTCCGAGCTGTACATGGCGCACGAGGCCCGCAACGAACGACTCCGGCTGCGCGGTGCCCGCATGGACGACTCGGGCGGCGAGGCCGAGGGCGGCAAGAAGCCCTACTACCACCTGACGACGCTGGTGGAGAACGCGACGGGCTACAAGAACCTGATCCAGCTGTCGTCGCGAGCCTTCATGGAGGGTTACTACCGCAAGCCCAAGGTCGACTGGGACCTGCTGTCCCAGCACTCCGATGGGCTCATCGTCACCACGGGCTGTCTGGGTGGCCACGTGCTGCAGGCGATGATGAACTCCGGCTACGAGGCTGCGTGCGAGCGCGCAGGGCGTCTGCTCGACATCTTCGGTCGGGACCACCTGTTCGTGGAGCTCCAGGACCACGGCATCCCCGAGCAGCGCACCACCAACCCTCAGCTGGTGCAGTTGGCGAGGCGGCTCAAACTGCCGCTGTTGGCCACGAACGACAGCCACTACGTCCACCAGCACGACGCCGTGGCCCACGACGCGTTGTTGTGCGTGCAGACGGGGTCGCTCATGAGCGACCCGGACCGGTTCCGCTTCAGCGGCGACCACCATTATCTGAAGACCGCGGACGAGATGCGGTACCTGTTCCGAGAGGTCGAATCCGCATGTGACAACTCGCTGTGGATCGCGGAGCGTTGCGAGCTCGAGATCGAGTTCGGCAAGCCGTTGCTGCCGAACTTCCCGTTGCCCGAGGGGTTCGCGGACGACGCCGAGTACCTCCAGCACCTGACGTTCGAGGGGGCGCGAAAGCGCTGGGGCGATGACCTGCCCGACGAGGCGGTCGAGCGGCTGACCTACGAGCTGAAGGTCATCGGCGACATGGGATTCTCGTCGTACTTCCTGATCGTGTGGGATCTCATCAAGCACGCACGCGACACCGGAATCCGCGTCGGTCCGGGGCGTGGGTCAGCAGCAGGCTGTGCGGTGGCCTACACGTTGTGGATCACCGATCTCGACCCCATCAAGTACGACCTGCTGTTCGAACGATTCCTGAACCCCAGCCGGGTGTCGATGCCCGACATCGACATGGACTTCGACTCGCGCTTCCGGGACGAGATGATCCGCTACGCGGCCGAGCGCTACGGGCGGGACCGTGTGGCCCAGATCGTCACGTTCTCGACCATCAAGGCCCGGGCCGCGGTGCGCGACGCGGCGCGGGTACTGGGCAAGCCGTACTCGGTGGGCGACAAGGTGGCGAAGGCCATGCCACCGCTGGTCATGGGCCGCGACACGCCCCTGTACGCATGTTTGGACGAGCACCCCAAGTTCGCCGATGGCTACAAGATGGCCGCCGACATCCGCCAGATGTACAACGAGGACCCCGACGCGCGCGAGGTGATCGAGGTCGCGAAGGGGCTCGAGGGGCTGCGCCGCCAGGACGGCATCCACGCGGCGGCCGTGGTGATCACCAAGGACCCACTCACCGACTATCTCCCGATCCAGCGCAAGCCCGAGGCCGGCAAGGACCCCGAAGAGGCGCCGGTCGTCACGCAGTACGAGATGCACGGCGTGGAGGAACTGGGCCTGTTGAAGATGGACTTCCTGGGACTGCGGAACCTGGACGTCATCACCGACACGCTCGAGCTGATCCGCTCGACCCGGGGCGTCGAGGTCGACATCGACGGGGTCGCGTTGGACGACGAGGCGACCTATGCGCTGCTCCAGCGTGCCGAGACGGTGGGGGTGTTCCAGCTGGAGGGCGCCGCCATGCGCACGCTCATGCGGGCACTCGCGCCGACCGAATTCGAAGATGTCGCCGCCCTGGTCGCCCTGTACCGGCCGGGTCCGATGGCGGCGAACATGCACTACGACTACGCGGACCGCAAGAACGGTCGCAAGCCCGTGGAATACCTGCACCCCGACGCCAAGGACGTGCTCGGCGACACCTACGCGTTGATGGTGTACCAGGAGTCGATGATGCGGGTCGCGCAGAAGTTCGCGGGCTACTCGCTGGCCGAGGCGGACAGCCTCCGTAAGGCCTGCGGAAAAAAAGACAAGGAGCTGATCGCGAAGGAACGCGTGAAGTTCGTCGAGGGCTGCGAGGCCACCGGCTACGGCGCGGATCTGGGCACCCAGTGGTTCGACATCATCGAGCCGTTCGCCGACTACGCGTTCAACAAGTCCCATGCGTACGGCTACGGACTCATCAGCTACCAGACGGCGTATCTGAAGGCGAACTACCCCGCGGAGTACCTCGCTGCGTTGCTCACCAGCGTCAAGGACAAGCTGGAGAAGGCTGCCATCTACCTGGCCGAGTGTCGCGCCACGGGCATCGAGGTGATGGTGCCCGATGTCAACCGCTCGTGGAGCGACTTCACCCCCGAGATCACACCGGTCGAGGGCGGCGACGAGGAGCTGCGGATCCTGTTCGGGCTCTCCGCCGTGCGCAACGTCGGCGGCGGGCTGGTGGAGCACATCGTGACCGAGCGGGACGCGAACGGTCCGTTCGTCGACTTCTACGACTTCTGCCAGCGGGTGAACACCCAGGTGCTCAACAAGAAGACGATCGAGTCGCTGATCAAGGCGGGTTCGTTCGATGCGATGAGCCATCCCCGCCAGGGGTTGCTGACGGTGTACGAGCAGATCATCGACCAGACGGTCGCCCGTCGTAAGGAGCACGACATGGGGGTCATGTCGTTGTTCGCGGATGCCGACGATGCTGCGCCGGCGTTCGACGAGCGTGTGGTGATCCCCGACCGCGACTTCGACAAGAAGCTGCGACTGACGTTCGAGAAGGAGATGCTGGGCCTCTACGTGTCGGACCACCCTCTGATGGGCGCAGAGGCGGCGCTGCGCAAGAAGGTCGACTGCAGCGTGCTCGAGCTGGCCGAGGTCGAGGACGGCTCACGTCGCACCGTCGGCGGGGTCATCACCGGACTGCAGCGCAAGTGGACCAAGAAGGGTGATCTGATGGCCGTGTTCACCCTCGAGGATCTGCAGGGTTCGGTCGAGGTCATGGTCTTCCCCCGCACGATGAGTGAGATCGGGCACGTGCTCGCAGATGACACCGTGGTCATCCTCGGAGCACGGGTGGACCGGCGCGACGAGACCCCCAAGCTGATCGCGGGCGACATCGAGATTTTCGAACCACTCGCAGAGGGGGAGCCGCCGCTGCGGCTGCACCTCTCACCGAGCCGCCTCACCGATGACACCGTCGGGCGCCTGAAGGAACTCTTCCTGGACTTCCCCGGCGACTCCGAGGTGTACATCATGTTGGGCGAGCGTCAGGTGGTGCGGCTCTCCGAGCAGTACACGGTGAGCACTCGCAGTGGTCTCGTGGGCGAGCTGCGCGCGCTGCTCGGACAGGAGTCGGTGGTGCTGTGAGACCGGCGTTCCTGAGCGACGGGCGAGGGGACGCCGAGCTGTCGAAGTGCCCCGGCTTGCACCGCCGCCGCTGGTCGACTGAAATGTAGCGACCGCATTTTCACTCAATCAGGGGAGCAATGCATGGCGTTGGAGGTCACCACCAAGGACTGCACTGCGCTGAGTGATTCCGAGTTGGCCGAGATGGCCGACATCTGCGCTGACGGCGGCCACTGCTACGAGGTGGGCACGCTCTCCAAGCAGGTCGAGGAATGGGTGCTGGTGACGCTGGTCAAGGAGGGCAACCTCCTGCGCGGGTTCTCGTTCTCGACACTCGAGCGCATCGGCGGAACGCCGTGCATCCTGCTCGGCGTCGCGGCGATCAAGCGCACGTCCAAGCGTGATGCGGTCCTGCGGGCCCTGGTCAGCGACAACTTCCGCCGGGCCCTGATGGCATTCCCGGACGAGGACGTGCTGCTCGGCACCCGCATGAGCGGCGCGGGCGCCCTCGAGGGGTTCAAGCTGCTGACCGACATCGTGCCGCGGCCCGGGCACAAGGCCTCGGGCGAGGAGCGGGCCTGGGGACGTCGGCTGGTCAAGCGGTTCGGTATCGACTCCGCCCGCTACGACGACCAGGTCTTCCTGATCCTCGGCGACGGTGCACCGCCGTTGGTGCTCGATCACGAGTCGCTCAAGGCGGACTCGATCGACGTCGAGGTGCTGGCGCAGTTCGCCGTGCTCGACGAGGCCCGTGGCGACGCGATCGTCACCTGCGGCTGGGTGATGGCCGAGGAGCTCCTCAAGCACGGGTGATGGAACCCTCGGGCGAGGCTGCCGGCCTTGCGTCGCTGCTCACCTCACGACGGATGTGCCGCGACTTCGGTGAGGACGCGATCCCCGAGCGCACCCTCGAGGTGGTGCTGGCCGCGGCGTTCCGCGGACCGGCGGCGGGCAACACCGTGGCATTGGACCTGGTGGTGCTCGACGGCGATGACGTCGCCACCTACTGGGACACCTCGCTCGACGCGCAGCGGCGGGCGAGCTTCCCGTGGCCGGGGCTGTTGCGTGCGCCGGTGCTGGTCATCCCCTACGTCGACCCCGAGGCCTACGTGGCGCGTTACGCAGAGCCGGACAAGGCCCACACGGGTCTGGGGTCGGGTATCGAACCGTGGACGGTGCCCTACTGGTGGGTCGACGGTGGTGCAGCGGTCATGGCGATGCTGCTGACCGCCGAGGCCCATGGCCTGGGCGCCCTGCTGTTCGGCCAGTTCGACCATGAACCCGACCTGCGGCGTGCCTTCGGTGTGCCCGACGGTCGGCGTGCGCTCGGCACGGTCGCGCTCGGCCGGCCCGCCGGCGCTCGGAGCGGCTCCTCGTCGGCCCGACGGGGCCGGCCGGCCCCTGCGACCCGGACCCACGCCGGCCGGTGGTGAACGGCCCGCTCCGGCGACCCGGACCCACGCCGGCCGGTGGTGAACGACCCGATCGCTGGCCAGCGGTGACGACGCGACCCGCAGCGCGGTCCGACTAGGTTCGCACCGGTCTCGATCCCGGGGGATGCATGTTGAAGATGTGGTCGTGGCTCGCAGTGAACCTCGGGCGACGAGCAGGTGTGGTGTCGGTCGTGGGACTGGTGGTGACCATCGGGCTGGGGCTCGGGATCGCCCAGCTGGACTTCGCGACCGGCCAGGACAGCTACCTGAACTCCTACGAGCAGGTCGCGGTCGACAACGTCGCCTACCAGGATCTCTTCGGCGGTCAGGCGATGATCACCATGGTGGTCATGGACGACGGCGCGACCGTCGACGAGCTGTTCACCAGCGACAACATCGCCTCGATGGGATCGGTCGCCGGCGAGGTCCGTGCCGACGACGGCGTGCTCGGTGTGATCAGCCCGCTCACCGCGCTCGAGTTCTCCACCAAGCTCGTGACCGCCGAGAGCGGCAACCCCTTCGACGCAATTGCTTCGCGCGCGCTGTTGCACGCCCAGGAGGTCGCCAACGAGATCGGTGACACCGAGAGCGCCGCGGCGCGTGAGGCCGACCTGGCGGTCACTGCGGGGCGGCTCCTGGCGATCCCACCGGACCAGCAGCGGCTCGACAACCCGGCGTGGGTCGAGTTCCTGCTGTACGACAACGAGGGCGAGATCCGTCTGGCGCTCCGCCCGTTCTTCCCCAACGAGTCGACGGCGCTGATGATCACGCGCCTCGGTGGCAACCAGTCGATCGAGGACGAAGGCTCCACCTCGGATGCCGTGGTCGGGGCCGCGGCGGAACTCGAACTGTCGAACGCCTCGACGCTCACCACCGGCGCGCCCGTGCTGTTGAAGGACATCAACGACTACCTGCGCGGCGGCATGGTCACCCTCGGCGGGATGGCACTGGCGGCGATGGCGTTGATCCTCCTGATCTTCTTCAACGTGCGCTGGCGTCTGCTGCCGCTGCTGGTGGTGACCGTGGGGGTCGTGTGGGCATTCGGGTTGAACGGATACGCCGGCATCCCGCTGACCCTGGTGACCATCGCGGCGCTGCCGGTGCTGCTCGGTGTCGGCATCGACTACGCGATCCAGATGCACGCCCGCATCGAAGAGGAGGTGATCGTCGACCGATCGCCGCACCCCATCCAGGAGGCCGCCCGACAACTGGGCGGCCCGATGCTGGTGGTGACGGTCAACGCCGTGTTGGCCTTCGCTGCGATCCAGTTCGCGCAGACCC
>Ga0335395_10002612_pt1 | contig 11187 bp, 2 predicted proteins | sample MAT02_FD_205744 | JGI IMG/M metagenome (GOLD analysis project Ga0335395, IMG submission 205744) | Freshwater microbial communities from Lake Fryxell liftoff mats and glacier meltwater in Antarctica - MAT-02 (spades assembly) (version 2) ...
GTCCCTGCCTTCACCTTGTCTGCGGGCAAAAGGATTCCATACAAGAAATTGTTTGATCGGACTTTGACTCTGATCCCTACAAATCCCGCTGATATCATACCGGGCCGCACCTATTCTCTCACTGTTAATTTCCGGCACACGGATCCTTCACTTGGCAACATAAACTTTGGGACGCGCTCCCAAGGTGGCATGAAACTGATCTCGCTAAGCGGCAAACTTCGTTTTGGTAATGTGGATACGGTGTTCACGTCTCTGTCAGGGAATCCAGCAACCGGCGCTGTCACCAGCTTGGGCGGCGGCCAGTACCGCTTCCCGGTGACAGTGCCTCCCGGCGGCGGAAGTGTGGCCGCACAGCCAGACCAAACATTTGGCGGTGGCCCCCTCACCGTCACTTATCAAGGCCAGGGGGATTTAGTCCTACACGGAAACCAAACGGTCCAGCTCTTAGCAGGTGGTTCTGGCACGAGTGCGGGTGTTCGTTGGACCAGAGGGCCGGTGGTGCTTGGGCTGAATGGTGCCACTGCACAGAATTTCCGCGTCTTTTTGCCAGCGGGATTCGGATATTCGGAAGCAAATGTCGCGTCCATTAAAGGTAGCGCGCGGGTGGTTGTGTCGCTTGATGGCTCCCTCGTACCTTCGGGAACAGTAACTATATCTTCATCTATTCCAGGAGGAAACCTGTGTTTAGCTCATGAGCGGCTGCCAGTTCGTGCTTATTTTAGAAATATCGAGTGGGATGTAATCTCTGGGACCTTTCGCGGAGTTAGTCCGGTAGGAATTGGTGGCTCGGCCCTCAACGTTGTCCACGTTCGCTTGCTCCAGATTGAGAGTTTAAAGAACCTCCGTGCACTCAACGTTTTCGAAAACGGGGACGACGGGACTCGCAAAACCAACGATGGCTATCTTGGATTGTTGGGAACAATTTCAAGTTTTGTGGTGCGAACTTCATCGGATGGTCGGGCGCTTTTGGATGCTAACTATACGGCCACGTATGATCATTTTAAAACCCACTTCCCGCGTGATCTAGCGATTTCAGCAGGCCAGACAAGCTTTGCGTTACAATCCTCCGCTGTCGTTTCCGGCAGTGTCGTTCAAACGGCTGCAACCCCTGTTAGTCTCGAATATTCGACCATCGCCGCAGATTCTCCGGCATGTATCCTTGGTGGCGGCAGCACGCTAAATCTCAGCTTTACCGCAGCTAACAAGACTTGGGGAATCACCCCGGATGGCGGCCTCCGGGCAAACGGCACTGTCCCGTCACAAGCTGTGAAGTGGGGTCTCAATCCAGTGGGAAACTATGCCCACTCGGTGCTCGCCGTTCGCTCCGGAGTCATGGCAGTCGCTGGCTTCGCGCTTCCTTCTACTGCCTATCCCGGGACGCCAGAACTGGGTGGCGGCTACTTGCCAGCTACGTTGTTGCTCAGTGGCCACGGCGGTGCGGGAAATCCTGCGACAGTCGAGCGCCCCTTCAAGCCCGGTTACGATTCTGCAACCACCGTGGGCCTCGCGGGTCGGGCCGATTACCCGGGCTTTAACTTCCGCGCCGACATTACCGGTGGCCTGCGTGGCGAGAGCAACCTCGCCGCATCACCCACTTTCAGTTATGGCCTCCAATCTTATAGCAAATATTATCTCCGGCGCGGCGGCGTGACCGGTGCGCATGCAGCCGTCACTGCGGATGTCACGCCATCGCCGCAGTTTCATGGCTACAATATGGCTTTGGACGGATTGCGCCTTGCTTACCTGGATACTCGGAACATCGCCAGCAAGACGAGTGGCAGCGTGGTTCTCCCAAAACCGAGTGGTTTCGCGCTCGCATTCTCACGCCTGACTTTCACCTCTACCGGAGAATTAGAAAATGCGGAGCTTTCCAATCCCGGCCCCAAAACCTTGTTCTACTGGAACACCGGCATCGATGTGAAAGCCATTAGTTTTGCGTCCAAAAACGAGTGTGTCGTCGCCATGGGAGGTGCCTTTCTGACTCTGGATGTCAGTGCCTCTCTTCCCTCGATCACATCCAGCGCCCTCCACGGCCGCATCGGCATCGATCCTACTGGGAATCTAGTAACATCGGCAAATGCGGGTAGCTCTGGAGTGGATTCGCGCTTCATTCTTCCGGCACGAATCGAGATTGCGGGAATCAACGGCAGTTATGGTTTTTCCCCGGTTTCCAAAGTCGCGTTGAACAACCCCTTCGCGACCGGTGCTCCCGCTCTCGGGTTCGCCAGTTTCGCGGGGAACTTATCAGTGCCGTTCTTTGCAGAAATTCCGGTGCATGTCCACGCGAGCTCCACCACCAACGCGGATTTAAAATCCATCTGCCATATCATGGGAAACTGGACAGAACCTAATGGACGGAATTTCTTTAACGACCCAAATTTCGATCCGACAAACCGCGGCTTTCCCAACGTTAGCCTCGAAGATTACCGCAACAATACCCTGCCAGCCTACCGCCCGATCGCGCACTACAACTGGCGGGGCGTCGCCGATCTTGACTACCCGATGAAATGGGAGCCCGGCGGCCGCTTCTTCACGGGCGCCGCTGATGACAACGACTCCATCCTTGTCCTCAACGTTGACCACCAGCTCCAGCGTCTCACCAATACCGGCTGCTCGATTACCTTCGGCACCGGCTTCCAGACTCCTCAGCTCAACGTCGGTTCCATCGCTGCAGAGCTCGCTCTCGGTCCGGCTGCCAATGCTTTGAAAAAAGCACTCCCCGATCCCGAGGGCCTGATCGCCGGGATCAACGGCCTCGACACACTACTCACCGATCGTTTTCAAAAAACCATCGATGCCCCACTCAACACCGCGCTCGATGCCGTGGCTGGAGAAATTGTCATCAGTCTCAAAAATTACTATGCTACATCAGGCCCCAACGGGTTCGAAAATCTTCAAGGTTCCACGCTCGGATCCCAAGGTGGTGTGATTTCCCAGCGGATTCGCGATCTTGTCGGGTCGGCCGGCACGCTCACCCGCCAGATCGAAGATTCCCTCAAAGACGCTGAGACCTCTTGCAATCTGGCCTTGGCGGTCATCGGAACTCCAACTCGGCGGGGGGAAATTCTAGCGGTTGTGAAAAAACTCTCCGAGCTAGGCGGCACCCCGGTTTCCGCAGCGTCCGCCAGCGTCATGACAGAGTCCGAGGATAGTTTGCTGCAAGCGCAACGCATCATCGAGGAGGCAAAGCAGACGCTCGCTGCCCTGCAAGGGAGTAGCGCGATTGCCAGCCGTCTTACCAGCGCATTCAGTTCCGCCTCTACCGCCGCCTCGAACGATGCCATCGCGGGTGTCGTCGCCAGCTTCCGCAACGCCCCCGATCTCACGGGAAATTACATGAATGAGTTTACCGACGCGCAGCTCAAAGCCCGCGTCTTGATGATCCTGAAACAACGCGTCTCGGGCAGCCAGCTTGCGGACGCCGCTCAGCCGATCTTGCGTAGTGCGTTCCAGGAAACCTCCGCTGGCTTCCGCAGCGCGATCGATCTCATGTTTGCAGAGGTCAACCGTATCCTGAACCGCACCGTCCGCGAGCTCACCGTCCCTTATGTCGAAGCAGCATTTAAAGAGCTTGCCGGTGCCACGGGCGCTGTCGGGGAAACTGCTGCGGGAGTCGGCGATTTCTGCGCAGCCGCGCTCGTCAATGGTTCTGCAGAGATCAATGGAAACGAAATTGCAAAAATCCGTATCGACGCCCGCTTGCAGCTCCGCGTCGCTGGATCGCTTGAAGTGGATGGTTATTTCGAAATGCGCAACCTCGCGTCTGGAACCCCCAGCGTCACCTGCCGCACCCCGGGCGCGGTGGCGACGGAGGTCTCCATGGGTGCCAATGCCAAAGCGGATTACGGCCTTAATGTGGGATTTGCTGTCAGCCTCGACGGTCGCTTTTCCTTTGTTAACGAGGGCCAGCTTGTTGGCTTGGATGGCAGCTTCGACCTGCGGGCAGATATGCCGGTCAAGCAGGCGACCATCAGCCGCTTCGCGGCGAAATTCGGCTTCGGCAGCGGAGTTGGCTACATCTCCGGGCTTGCGGAAGGTTCTCTCTATTTTGTGGACGCGCAGGGCCGTTGTTTCTTTGGAACCACTCGCAATCCACTGGATTTGATTTATCTCGATTCAGACACCCTCGCCGTGCTTGGCCCCAACGCTTTGGTGCAGGAAGGTCCATGTCTCAAATTTCCCGTCACTGGTTTCTACACCGGCTTGGAGGGTAGTGCTTCAGTCAATGAATTTTTCGGAATCCCGGATAGTTGCGTGCTCAGCCTCAAGGCGCACCTAGGCTCGGCGAGTTTCTGTTTTTTCCAAAATCGCAATGGCCAGCCATACATCATCCCCGGCGTCCGCTACAAATTGGGGCTTAGCGGAAGTGTGCTGTGCGTGCTGGATCTGAGTGGCGAGGGAGCGCTCGCCGCCTCCGCGCAATTCCCCGTGGCCAGCCTTGCTGCAGCGATTGAGAGCCCGGTCAGTTTCGCCACCAACTTGATCAATGCAGAAGCCACCGGCACTGGCAGGATCACCCTCGCCGCAAAAATCGGTATCGGTCCGTTCTCGATTAATCCGGAAAAAACCCTCCGCCTCACCATGAAACTGACTCGCGAGAATGTGGACGTGGAGTTCTGATTTCTAGCTACTTCCCGAATATTTCAATCATTCAAACAGCTTTAAAATCTCAATGAAACTTACAAAAATCGCATTCCTGCTCCTCGCAATGTTGATCTTCATCAACTCGCTCTCAGCGCAGGTCAGACCCCCTGAAAAACAGGGAGATGCAATTGAAAAGGGAGTCTCCACCGTGGGCGTTACCACGTTGGATCCAGCGGGCCAGCCTCTTGCTTACGTCTATCTTGGTAGCCCGCAAGAGGCTACCCTCGAGAACCGCACATTCTCTGTGCACCTCAAGCCTGCCGCCGCCGCTGCTCCCGGGACGTTCTCGTTCCAAGGCACCATCGCCCGCGCTGATAGCCCCGCCACCGCCACCGCGCTGATCGACCGTGCCGTCCGCCTCGGACAAGACCGTGCAAAGTTGGAAAAATCCATCCGCTTCCTCTACCGGATGGCCAAGCACCCAGACTATCTCAATAGCATTCACGATCCTCGCCAAGCTGGCGATCCCCCGCATCCAGATGATCCACCACAGCCCGGCGAGCCACCTATCGGACAGCAGGCGGTCATGATTCTCGCCCGCTCCACCAGCGATCCGGAACTCGCCAGTTTTCTCCGCACCACCTCGGGAAGCTCTCCCGGTATAGCACTGCTCTACGGCCGCGCTTGGGCTGGAGCACTTCCCGCCAAGGGGCAAATGGCCACTCTGGAAATCCGCCTTCGCGAGAATGGTGCTGACGGAAGTGTCATCGGACGGCTGGAGCTGAAAGCCGGCATCCCCGTCATGCTGCCTGCGCCGTCCGCGCCCGTGCAAGTCCCAGATCGCACCCTCGCAGGCCACCTCGCCATCGGTCTGCGCTGGGGCAGCCCCCCGGACTTACGGCGGCTTTCACTGCTCGGCTATGGCTTCCGCGTCTATCGCGTCGCTTCCGAATTCGCCAGTCAAAGCGGAATGACTGGAAATACTCCGCCTAACATCGCGACCCTCGATGGTCTCGTCACCGCGATGCCGGATAAAGTGATTCTACTCACCGAGGGCATGATACTCCCTCCTAAAACTTTCACCGAAGCCAATGCTGCTGATTTCATTGCCGATCCAAAAACTACGTTCACCGTAGATCGCAATCAACGCTGCTGCACAGGAACCGGACAACTGCCCCGAGATTTCAACAACGAAGAGGATTTCCATTACTTTGCCGTCGCGCTCGATCTCCTCAGCCAGCCCGGCGGCGTATCGCTAGCAGGCTATGGTAAAGCTTGCTACACCGCCCCTCCGCTCACACCAGCGGATCTGGCGGTGGAAGTGGACACCACTGCAACCAGCCCGAAGATCAAGCTCACATGGAAGCATGTTCGCGGGAAAAAGACTCCGCCCACTGCCTATGAGATCCTGCGGGGTGTCAGTGCGCCCGCCGCGAATTCTCCGGCTGATCCACGCATCAGCGCGGCAAACAAGATCAACAATGGAATGCATCTGGAAATGCGAGATCCTGCTTTGCTTGTCCCTTTCAAAACCGTCGCTGTGAATCCAACTTTAGGTGACAATCCCACCGTCGTTCTCAGTGGCACCGACGGCTCTCCTTTCATCGCTCCTGGCGAAACCTGTTGGTATGCCGTCCGTGCGATACACGCGGGAGAGTGTGGGACGCTCCACTCAGATCCCACCGCCGCAGCCTACGCCTCTCTCCGCCGCACTGATGCTCCGGCAGCCCCCCAGCTTTGTTACGCTGGGTTTGGCTTCCCATTCGCTGTCGTACGTTTCAAGGAGCAGGTTACAGAGTCTGCGGCAAACAATCCTCGGGATACGATCATCGGCCTGAGATGCGAAGTTGAGAACGACGGCATCAGTCATGTAAAATTTGAGATCCATGACTCCAGAAGCGGAAATCTCATGTCCGTTTGGGAAGAAACAGTTTATTTCCCGCCATATAGTCTCAGTTCGAATTTTGTCGAAATCACCGCAACCATACCAGGCGTGAAACTTGGTAAGGTCGAAATTTTCTGCACCGTCTATTCTAAGTCGGGCGCCGTTAGCAGACGAATTCGTGTCACCCCCAGAGATGACGCTGTATCCACCGCAACCAATTACCAACGCCTCGTTTTCGTCGCTGGAGCTTTCTCCGTCAACAATCCTCCCACTACCGCCAGCTTTCTCCGGCCGGCCGTCATATCTGGAACACCTGTCACAAGCACTCCGGTAAAGATCGGGGCCAATGAACTGACTCTCGCTAAATTCTTCCTCCCGGCACCGCCGCCGGGCATTTCATCGCAGGCTGTGAGCCTCGAGCGATTGTCTGGCGGCAGATGGAGGCCGATCGGCGGTGCGCGTGTTTCACCGAACGGCACCGTCATCATCCCATCAGGCCTCGTGAACCCAGTCCGCGCAACCCTGCTCAATATCGATTCACCGCAAGGATGTGCGGGCACCGCGCATCAGGCTGATGGGCCATCGGGCAGCAGAGCGCCAGTCGTCCTTGGAATTTGTCTCGATGAGTTCGCAAATCCAAAGCCCACTGAATATCGTATTTACCGACAAGTCGGCGGCGGCAGTCTCGATCTTGTGGGTCAGGGTAAGGCGGATGCATCCCAAGGCATCGCAGGCTTCGTGGATAATTCCGTTCCAACCGTCTCCACTGAGATCCGCTACTTCGCCCAGCTCGTGGATACGAATGGCAATGCCAGCCCGATGTCCGTGCTCACCACCTGTCCGGTGAAAATCATCTCCCCTCCCCCAACACCCGTGCTGCTCGCCGTTCGCCCGCAGGGCATCTCAGAAATGGAGATCAGTTGGTCATGCCCGGCACCGGGAATCGAGCGCTTCCAGATTTTTGTGGAAACTCAAAAGGGTCCGCAAGGCTTTAGCGTGATCAATTTGCCAGCCTCCATTCTCGGGGGATATGTGAGCGCCATCCTGGGAGGCAATGGACCATCGCTTCCCTCGGCGGGAAATCTTTCTCCTGTCATCACTCAAGGGAGTTTCAGCCAACTCACAACAACGGTTGGGCAAACTGCGAAACGCTATATGAACACACAGTCATACTATACCCCACGGGTGGCTGCGGATGGGCCGCCGGATCTCACCATCGGCCCCGGCCCTGTCTATTTCATTAAATTACCCATTCCTCCGGTGGGCACTTATAAAATATGGGTAAAGGCCATCGGCAACACCGGAGCCACCAGTGCGATCTCGAATATCATGGAATACAAGTGGTCGCCACCACGCACGACCACTCCCGGCCCAGAACCGATCCTCGATTGGCCAGCCCGCGCGCTTCCTGCTGCAATCCCCGGCACAGGCTTCACGGTCCCGGTCGAAGTCATCGCCATCCCACTCTCTTCCGCGTCCGGTTTGCCCAACACACTTTTTCCAGAAAATACTAATCGCAGATACCTCCGTGGGGTCGTCATCGGCCAAACACCTATAACTGGGTCAAAAGATTATACATTCCAGCAAAGCCCGCGCAAACTCACAATTAGCGGCATCGACCAACTCGGCGGTCGCAGCAATCCCAACGAGTTCCTCGCCCGGCCCTCGGATTCTCTTGGAGAAACCATTCTTCCCGCAGTCCTCTACCGCAGACAAATCCCAAACACTACATTTCCACAACCCGCTGGCGATGTGATTCAGGTCTCACCCATGATCGAGAACATCGCCAGTTATAGGGAAAACTCTAGTAATGTGGTGATTGATCCATTCGTGGCCACCATAGAAGCCACCTCCGACGGAGTATTTGTTTTCAATCAACGGTCATATTTGAGCTTCGCGATCATCGATTCCCAACCCCTCATCGAAGGCGCTCGCTATCAATATTTCCTAGTCCGCTTCGATGGGTTAGGAGAGATGAAAGAGGTCATCGAAGCCGGTTCCACCACCATTCCGGAAACTCCATGAAACTCACCGCCATGAAACTCACGCTTCCCCTCTATTTCCTCTCCGCCGCTGCTGCGCTCGCGGGCTTCACCTACGAGACACCCACGGAATTTTCCAGCCAAGACGATGTGAATGGCGATGGACGGCCCGATATCCTCGTGATGGATCGCGATACCGGAGTCCTGCGGGTTTTGGGCAGCATCGCAGGCGTCTCGTTCACCAGCTCCGGCCATGTCGCCACTGGTTTAGAACGTCCCGACAGCTTTAGCTCGGTGAAATTGCCCAACGGCATGGCACTTACCGCCGTCGGTGATTCGCTCGATAACCGCGTCCTGATCGTCAATCCCCTCACCGCGACAACCCGTGAAGTGAGCTTGGGGGGCCTGCTTCGCCCTAGCACCATCGTAATCTCCTCCCCAATCGCCGGGCAAATTCCAAGCCCGATCGGAAATTTATTCATCAGCAGCGATTCCAACGATGCTCCCACCGCGAGACGGTTTAGCACCTTTCCAATACTTTCCGGAGTCACAACTCTAGGGACATCTGGAAGCAACTTTTCGGCAACTCCTCCACCGGGATCGCTGCGGCGCGGCAATCCGGTCCGAATCCAGACTCTCAACGCGCTCGGGTTCACCTTCACCGAGGCAGCAACCAGCGGATTTGTACTAGCGGTCGGGGTGCCCCATCCCCGTTCTTCCCTGATCAACCTCGCGGGTCTGCCCCCCGATCCTCTGTGGGCATTCGGCAATTACGGATCAACCGCAGGCCGCGCCGGGTTTCTTTTTTACACCCGGGGTGCTTCCTCATTCCTTCCTGCGGAGATCGCCGCCAATCTTAACCCAGCGGCTTTTACCACGGCGGCTACCGTCGATCTTGGCTCTTCGATCCATCTCCTCATCACGGTAACAACTTCACCCACGGACCGCCTCCTCGCGCTCCTTGATGGAGGAAAACGGGCCGCACTTTACGATTACAAGGTCGGAGCCACTCCAGCACTTGTCCGCGCATGGTCGGCACCTGCAGGAGAAACTTTCACCCAAGGTGCCACTTTGGAAGACGGTTCATTTCTATTGCTTCACGGCATCGGCGGCCGCTCCACTGGCTGGAAACGCTTTGATCAGATCGGCTCGGATGTTCGAGAAACGCTTGCCGGTGATTTTTCCAGCCAAGCGGTCCGCAGGCAGGGAGCGACTGTTTTTTACTTCGACCAAGAACCCTTCGTTTCCCAAAGTGCGCGCCTTGTCCAAACCTCCCGCCCTGGCGATTGGACCGATATCGGGCCCAATGGAACACCTGTGGCACTTACCGATGCGGGGGTGGTGCAAGGCCTCGGCACGCCTGTTCCGGTGATGTTTCCACCGCCCCTTGTCGTCGCGGTCACCGGTCAATTCACCCGCATCGCCACAGCAGGCCAAGCACCTATTTCCTTGGCCACGCTCTCCGGCCGCACCGGTCCCGTTGTGCCGGGCCTTACCTTCTCTCCCCCCGCCGGATCCTATCCGCCGCTGCTTACATCCATTCCTCCCGTTAGCCCCACGGGCACCATCCCCGGGCGCGAGAGATTCTTTGTTTCGATCTCAAGTATGACGAGTGATTCTATCGGTTACCGAATTTCTTCTCAAGATGCCTGGAAAATTTACACCGGCCCAATTCCCCTTACCGAAAGTTGCCTTCTCGAAGCGAAAATCTTCGTCAACAATCGCATCTTCACCGCCCGCTATGATTTCGCAAACTCTGCCACCCAGCTTAGCCCGCTCCAGGTTCCTGCCCTTCCGGATGCGAATCAAAATGGCCTGCCAGATTCATGGGAAGCCGCCTTCGCCCAAAGCAGTCCGAGCGCTGATACAGACGGCGATGGCCAGACTGCACTCCAGGAATTCCTCGCCGGCACCGATCCACGAGACCGCTTCAGCGTCACCCCACCCGCGCTTGCCATCCCCACAGCGGAGTTCCCTCTCGCACTTACCATCACTCGCCAAACCGTCGCCGGGGGAAGCCCCTATGCCCGAGTCGCCTGGTCCAAGAAACTTACCGACGCGCGCTTGGAGAGCAGCGATGACCTGCGCACCTGGCGGCCCGTCACCACTCTGATCGCCATCGAAGCGAGCGAGATCGTCCACCGCGCCTCCCTCGCTCCTGCGGGTCTAAGCTCCGGAATACTTCCTGCTAAACAATTTTACCGCCTCGCCGCCGTCACCCCTCGTCCGTGATATTTTCCCACTGCGGTTTTCTGGCAGACCAGCGCCCCACTGCATCCTCGCCAACCCCCGCCGACTGGGAAGAAATCGGCGAAAAGTATCATGACGAGATTGACACGACCAAAGCAGAGGTCTTCTGGCGCCGCACCATCCGCAAAAAATTTAAAAACAAAGCCGCCGGAGTTTCCCTGCCATCATCGCCCCCGCCCCACTCCCCAGCATTCCAGGCGCAGTCGCAGCCGCCCCATCGCAGGCGAGCATCGCGCCACCGCAGAAAAAATTGCCTAATAATTCCCCGATTTGGCAAATCCCTAGGGGATGAATTCGGGACGCTTAACTTGAAAAGATGGGTGGTGTCAGTTTCCGATCTCCTCACGGTGAAAGAACCGCTTCGAGGCGATAGAAAGCTTTGGCGGGATTGGGCAAATTATCGCGCAGGATGATGTTGGCCATTATACTGTCATTGGTGATTCCGAGGGCAACAGAGCCAGTGATGGTGGGGCCATCAAAGCTGAA
>Ga0335395_10002615_pt1 | contig 11184 bp, 6 predicted proteins | sample MAT02_FD_205744 | JGI IMG/M metagenome (GOLD analysis project Ga0335395, IMG submission 205744) | Freshwater microbial communities from Lake Fryxell liftoff mats and glacier meltwater in Antarctica - MAT-02 (spades assembly) (version 2) ...
GCCAAAGCAGTGCCTTGACGGTTGCAAACTCGCAGATTGTAACCGTATTCCCTCGACACAGTGCCGAAGCGGTTGACAAACTGATAGCGTTCGATATAATCTAGCAAACTCCACAGTTGGCGGTTGACGATGATAATTACCCAAGTATTGCCGGGATCGATAAACCAGCGATCGAGCAATTTGCCACCAAATTGTTTTTGAGCTAACCACAGACTCGGCACGCTTCTTTCGGTTTGCGAAAGCGGAGGCGGCGGGAAATTTTCAGCGCTGCCAGTCGGGCAAGCCGGCTGCTGGGAATATGCCGCAGATTGTCCCCACAGCAAGGCTCCGAGGCACGCATAACAGGCGATCGGGAACAAAAATAAACTTTTTGTTAAAATGCAATTGTGGCGGGTATAAACATCGTATTTCATAATTATTGTTTGCTTTTTTAGATATTTCAGCTAAATGTTAAAATTCCGATCGCCTAAACAACGAAGCAGGCAGACAAGCAGTAAAAGTAGAACCGCAATTTAACTCGCTGGTAACCTCAATATCACCGCCCATCATCTGACAAAAACGCTGGCTGATAGTCAGTCCCAAACCAGTACCGCCGTACTTGCGGGTAGTTGAATTGTCGGCTTGAGTGAAAGGTTGAAACAGTCGCTCTTGCTGCTCTTCTGTCATGCCGATGCCCGTGTCCGTCACTCGGAAAATTAAGAATTCTGAATCCAAAATTAACATTTGAGCAACTCGCGATTGATACTTATTTTTTAACTCTTCGCTGGTAATTCTTTCGACAGTAAGGACGATCGCCCCGTTAGCCGAAAATTTAGCAGCATTGCTCAGCAAATTCAGCATTACCTGCCGCACTTTCATCAAATCGCCGTGCATAGCGCCGATATTGTCAGCAATCAATACTTCCAAAGTATTAGCCTTTTTATCCATTAACGGTTTGATAGTTGTTTCCACCTCCTCGATTAAGCCGCCAACATCAAAGCTTTCGAGATAAATCTCCATCTTGTCAGCTTCAATTTTGGAAATGTCCAGAATGTCGTCAATCAGTCGCAGCAAGTGTTTCCCAGCAGTCCGAATTTTGTCCAAATCCGAGACTACCTCTAAGTTACCTAACTCTTCGGCATCTTCCACCAACATATCGCTGTAGCCGATAATCGCGTTCAGGGGAGTGCGCAACTCGTGGCTCATGTTTGCCAGAAAAGCACTTTTGGCGCGGTTGGCGAGTTCGGCGGCTTCTTTTGCCAATTGCCACGCTTCCTCGGCGTCTTTGCGATCCGTGATATCGCGCAGCGTCGCCACTACCGATTCGACACTGCCGTCTGTGCTATAAACCGGGCTGAGAATGTACTCGTAGTCGCGGGTTCCCCAGGCGGCGGTGGGGACGATTACTTCGCCTTTGACTGGCTCGGCTGTGGCAAATATGCCCTCGCACTCTTCATGAACCCGCTGCATAATTTTTGGTGGCCAACCTAATTCCTTCCAGGTTTTGCTAATCATTTCTCTGGGGTTCATGCCGGCAGCTTGAGCGGCGGTGCGGCTGACATAGGTGTATTTTCCCGATCGATCCACTAGAAAAATTAGGTCAACAGAAGCGCCGAGAATGCCGTCAACTGTTCTGGCGTGTCGCGCTACTTGAGCCGTCATTTGTCTAACGGTGATCGCCCCGCGGGCTTTAGCCACCAGTTCAAACTGCAACAGTTCATTGGCTTGTTTGAGAAATAAGGTGCGCTGTTCGACTTCTATTTCTAGTTCTGATTTAGCTTTTTCTAGGGTGAGTTCGGCAAATTTGCGTTGCGTAGCTGCCGCCACGGCATCGCTCACATCTGTAGAAATTGTACCAACTGCATAAGCTATACCTTTGGAGTTGCAAAGCGGAAATTTCAGAGAAATATAAGTATGCGGGCCATCGTCTTGAGGGATGACTTCTTCTATGCTTAGGGGGGAGCAAAATTCGATCACTTTTAGGTCGTTTTCTCGCAAGGCTGCTGCTTTGTCTTGGGGAAAAATATCGCCGTCGGTTTTGCCGATTATTTGCTCTTTTGCCATGTGGAACAAATTGTCAAAATGGCTGTTTGTGAGCAGGTATTTGCCGTCAACATCTTTGATGTGAATCATGGCTGTTGAGTTGTCTAAAATCGCTTGCAGCAGTGCTTCGCTCTTGCGCAGGGCTTTTTGAGCGTTTTGACGTTCGAGTATTTCTTGGTGCAATTCCAAGTTGACGCGATTTAAGTCTTGCCAAGCTTGCTGAACTTGATTTAGGGCGATCGAGCTTTTTTCTTGTTCTGTATATGGTGGCTGCGGGTGGTTTGAAACCGAGTTTGCGGGCAATTCTATGGGTTGGAAAGCTAGCGGGATTGAGGAATTTGCGAGCGCCCGATCGCCTCCAAAATTTCGATCTTGAAAATCAACCGCTAATTTATTGTCTAAATGCAGTTTTTTTGGGAATAAACCAAATTCGCTCAAATTTAAATTATCAAATAAGTTCTCAGATTTATGGGATCGCTGCTGCGGTTCGGCGGTGGGGTTAGATTCCCCATTTTCGTCTGCTGTTGAGCTGTCTGAGTTAGCGGGTTTGGCAATTTTCCGGCGAGGGACTGCAACCGCCAATAGGGGTGTGGCGACAGCAACCGCAGACAATACCAGCAGCCAATTTTTGATCCACCAGATGTCGATCGAGGTTTTAGGAATGCCGTGCACTAAAATTGCTGCGGGTTTTCCAGCTAAATTGTTCAGGGATCGGGCAGCTACTGCATGAATTTGACTACCTATTTGTACGTCGGCGGCGACTAATTTGCCATCGGCGGCGACTGCCGATTTTAGCAGGGATTTGTCTGGCAGCAAGTCGGAAAACTGTGGGTTTTTGGGATTTGTTTGCGAACTTGCCAAAACAAATTTGCCGTCAGGTTGCGGTGTGTAGATAGCGCGATATCCGCCCTGTAAATTTAGCGTTTCGCGGATAGCAACTGCTGGCATTGGGTTCAGAATTTTTCCTAACACTAAGACAGCTATCGCTGTTTGATTTTTGGGATCTTTTACGGGGACTGCTGTGTAGCGGACGAGCACAGGGCGATCGGCTATTCCGGGCGGCAAAAATACCCATTGTTTCTGAACTTCTGATTTAGCAATAATTTCGGTAGCCGTAATCTGCTCTTTTGCAGCGAATACTCGATCGACTATTTTTTGTAAGTTAAAACTTTTTTCCTGCTGATTGGGGTTGACACTAACAACGATTTGCCGATTTTTTCCAACCAATGTCGCGCTGTCTATTTCCCCTGTTTTGACTGCATTTTCTAGAATTTGCTTGAGAGGTTTCTCGAAATTTGATATTTTACTATCGCTGTTATAAATTATGGCTGTTTCGGCGATCGTTTTGCTGTCAGAGGAGTTTTGCAAATGGTCAGCAGCGCGATCGAGTTTGAGATTGTAGTTAATTTCACTAAGGCTCAATTCTGATTTAGCTTGATTTTGCAATTCGTGGCTGCTAACTGCCGATGTTAGCCAGATGGCTGCTCCCGTGAGTCCGACGGGCAAGATTGTTTGTAAAACTACCAGTCCAATTAGCTGTTTTCTGGTGACGGAAAAGTTGTAGGTGCACGGCGTAAAAGCTGCTTTAAATCTTTCGGAAGTTGCAACTTTAGTTGGCGGCCGACAATTTAGCTGGCTATTGTTTAACTGAGTTTGAGCCATAGTAGTAGATGCTGAACCGGTTGTAGATGACACGCAACAAATTAATCTGAAACACCATCAATTAATTTGAGATTTGAGATTTGAGCTTTTATATCGAGTTCGATTAGATCGTGATTCTGCCACATTGCGATCGTCATGCTCGCGATCTGAACCAGAACCCTGCAATGACAAAAAAAGGCTGGTTCCTATTTAAAGTTTGTTGGAAACATCCGAATCTGACCTTCACAGGAGTGCGAAAATCTTGCTGGAAACGAGATACATATAGCCTTTCTCATTCATGTGAGTTATGTCTGGTAATAGGTAATAGGTAATTGGTCATTTGCAACCGATCGCGCACAGTGGCTTACTCACCTGAAAAGTGCTATGGCAAGCGAGAATCTCGATCGCACTCCTGTAAAACGCTGTTCACAAAACCGGGAGGCCACCGCAGACAGTGCGGAAGCTAAGTAGTTTGACGATCGACTAGATCGTAAATCTACTTAGAAAAAGTTTAACCTAATTATTGCAGCACTTTAGATCCGCTCGATCGCCCTTTTGGCTGCTTCACATTTTTTTCAATCCCACAACCGCCTGCCTGCTTTACCGCCCAGTCGCTGGTGAGTATCCTTAAGCAAAGTTGGGATGTCTAACTCTTCGGGACACCGGGGCAAACATTCGCCACAATCGGTGCAGCGGTTGCCTTTGCTACCGGGAAACCAATGTCCGGCATTTTCAAACATGGCGTAGCGGTATTTGCCAAAGTCAGTCATGTCGCACCCGACTGCGAGATTGCGGAGTCGCAATACTTCAGGAATGTTGATGTTTTCTGGACAAGGCAAACAAGCATAGCACTGGCTGCATTTGTCTGTTGCCAAACGATCGGCAATAACCGATTCTAGCCTCGCAAACTGAGCGATTTCGACGTTTGTGAGCGGAAAGTCGCGATCGGCATATTTCAGAGGTTGCTCTAATTCTGTCGGATTGGCAGGCCCGACACTGAGAGTTCCAATCCTAGTATCGCTGAGTAAAAACCGATAGTTAAGCTCCAAGGGCGAGCTCGGAAAGCACAATTGTGCAAGCGTTTCCGGGGGCGTGTAGAGTTGCCCTCCTTTGTCTGCTGGGGAAATGATAAAAACGCCCAGATCTTTGTCTTTGGCGAGTTCAATTGCCGGGGCGTTGCGCTGAAAAAAATAGTAATAATGCAGGTTGACAAATTCAAACAAATCTGTATTGATCGCAGCCAAAATCAGATCCAGAGGGCCGTGAGTCGAAAAGCCGACGTGCCGAATGCGACCATCGCCCAGAGCTTTACGTACAGCTTCCATGCAGCCAGTGGGCGATCGCACGATCGCCAAATGTTCCCAAGTATTCAAACCGTGAATTGCCAGACAGTCGATATAGTCTAGATTCAGGCGTTTGAGAGAGGCATCGATGCAGCGTTCCATTGCAGCAGCATCCTCCGTTGGGCAGATTTTCGTAGTGATGTGGAGGCGCGATCGATCGATCGACAACCCAGCTTTGAAAGCCGCACCGAGATATTCCTCACTGCAACCGTAACCCGCCGCCGTTTCCAGGTGATTGATTCCCAGAGACACCGCCTGTTGTACAGTCTGACAGGCAGTTTCCTCAGAAGCCAGATAGCGCATGGTTCCCAAGGAAAATACGGACAGGTGCAAGTTAGTTTTGCCAAACCGTCGATAGCGCATAAATGTTATGACGAAGTTTCGCCCTGACTGAAACCGCTTCTCTTGATCAAATCCTCTGGGCGGAGGTTTGAGATAAATTCGCGAAAGGCCCGGCGTTCGGCCTCATCAGCATCTCTATCTACTGGTATCGAAGCATCGGCGATGACTTCTTCCATCACCCAGATGGGGCTATTCGTGCGTATGGCCAGGGCGATCGCGTCGCTGGGCCGGGCATCGATTTCTTTTTTTACTTCACCCTGACGGACGATTAGGACGGCATAGAACGTGTTATCTTGCAGCGAGTGAATCACTATTCGCTCCAAGGTCAGGCTCCAGGCCTCTAGGAAATTGACCATCAAATCGTGAGTTAAAGGTCGAGGAGGCTTGTGGCCTTCTAGCGCGCTAATAATAGCCTTTGCCTGCTCCTGACCGATATAAATAGGCAAAGCGCGTCGCTCGGTAGAGTCTCTCAATAGGACAATAGGGCTGCGCGTGGCTGCATCCAAAGCAATTCCAGCGACTTTCATTTCAATCATAAAAAAAACTCGGTAAGTAGGGAACTCAGCGGCCCCGGCCCTGAGAGGAAAACGACACGGGGGATTTCAATCCCCTTGACCATTACCGCCTTGGGATTGTTTGATTCGGTGTGCTTTTGTATTGCACTTTCAATGGGACAGTTACCATTTCAAATCTCGCAATCCTGTACGCATAATGTCTGCTCTTTTGGAGCCTCCCTTGCGGGGTGATGTTAGCTTCGCCAATGTTATAAGGGCTTGTTGGGCTTGCAACACTGTTCCAGTGACTTTAGAACTGTTTAATCACAAGCGACAGAGCAGGGAACTAGCTTCGCATTCGCCCGGTGTCGTGACCTAAATAACGTAGTCAGTTAAGACTTAGGCTGGTCAGAATAGCTTGTGAGTGATTTCTCTTGCAAGCTCAGTGTCTTTAGACCTGAGTTCCTGACTCGATCGGCCTCATAGAATTAAGAAACCGTAAGGCGGTAGAGAAATTGGACATAAAGATCAACTAAATCCAGTATGACTCGATCTTCGCCTGAATCTGCAACCGATCGGCATCAGTCGATTTTAGATTGACTCTACACAAATAGAGATAGCGGGACGGGAAAAGCTTCTGCATCTGATTTGTGTTTGTGGTTTCATGTAAATAAGCGATCGACTACGGAAAAATACTTATGTTTACAGGACTGATTCAATCTCTCGGAAAGCTGAAGTCGCTAGGCAACGATTACTTCCAAATTTCTTGTACCTCAAACAACTCCTATCAGATTTTACAAGATTTAGCCATTGGCGATAGCGTAGCCGTGGATGGAGTTTGTTTGACGGTGGTGGAAGTTCTACCCCAGGGCTTTGTCGCCGTAGCTTCCCCGGAAACCTTGCGCCGCAGCACTCTGGGTTCCTGCCCCGATGCATGGGTGAACCTAGAAACCTCCCTGCGCGCCGGTAGCAAATTGGGCGGACATTTTGTGACGGGACACGTAGATTCGATCGGCACTTTAGGCACATCCACCCAAACCGCCAATTCTTGGGAAATGCGGTTTGGGGCCCCAGCAGCAGCCAATTCGGCATGGCAGCGTCAAATCGCACCATACATTGTTCCCAAAGGCAGCATCGCCGTCAACGGCATCAGCCTCACCGTAGCAGATTGCGATGCCGACGGAAATTGGTTTGAAATAGCCGTAATTCCGCACAGTTTTTCCGAGACAAACCTCAGCTATTTGCAACCAGGAAGTTTAGTCAACTTAGAAGCAGATATTCTCGGTAAATACGTAGCCAAGTTTCTCCGCAGTGGATCAAAATCGCATCCCGAACCCTGGGAAGAAAGCCCCGCAATCAACAGTTTGGGAACAATTACACCAGGATTCTTAGCCGAACACGGCTTTATGTAATCTTCGGGTGTACAATATGCACCTTCCTAAACAACAATATTTGTAGGGTGTGTCGCCCTAAAAAATCCCTAAATTCAATCGACAATCTCATGGCGACGCACCTTACATGATAGTTCGTAGTTGTGTGCGTCAGCCACGAATTATTTGATCAATCATTAACCGCTCAAAGCTGACGCACCCTACTAACTAGAAAAGTTGAATAAAACCGGGCGGTTGAAACCGCGTCTATACAAACTAAACCCGCCGACGCGGGTTGAAGAACGGGCAGTAAAAATTATATTATTTTCTTCAGTCTGCGGAGGCCGACTTCGTTTTTGTAGGCGCGGTTTCAACCGCCGTCTGCATCTGCTCAAAACTTACGCCCATTACCAACGAACTATTTCTCAACAAAAACATTTTTCTCCCAAAACAATCCCGCCGCAATTCCCGCCTGAGAAACTAAAAACAATGCTGCAATTAATAGCTTTTGAATCCCTGCGGCGTGGAAAAATGGATAAGTTAACAAATTTAGATAAAATGACGGATGTTGCCGTTTCCCCTGAACCCCCTGTTTCGAGATAATTTCCCCAAACAAAAAAGCACCTCTACCGTAATTGAATTGTTGCCGCCAAAATTTGCCCAGAGTTAGTGCGTGCGAGTGATAGACTGTAACTTCGGGAGCATAGAGCGCGCGGCCTCCGGTATTGAGCCAGCGAAAGCAAAATTCCCGATCTTCTCCAGCCGCTAGAGAAAAAGTCGTGTCAAAACCGCCGATTTGTTGGAAAGCCTCAGCGGGAAGGGCAAAATTGTTAGAAGTGAAAAATTGTGCGCGATCGGCAATAGCATTGTAGTAACTATAAAGATAATCGATTAGTTGCTGGCTGGCAGTAGAATAAATATTATCCGGCAGCGCATTTACAGTTCGACCTCCGATCAAGGAATCTGGTGTTTCCACAAATCGCTTTTCCAGATTTTGCAGCCAATCTGCCCCCACAGTACAGTCATCGTCTGTAAATACTAAAAATTTGCCTTCTGCGACAAAAGCTCCAGTATTTCGTGCGGTTGCGGGGCCGGAGTTTGGTTGTGTCAGAAGTGTGAGATTTAACTTATTTTGAAAAGGGAAAATTGTAGTTTCTACAGATATTTCGGTGCTGTCGTTGACGACAATGACTTGAAACCCATCGCGCGGATATTCTAATTCCACAAAAGACTGAAGACACAGCGCTAGTTTGTCGGGGCGATTGTAAGTCGGAACTATAATTGAAAATAGAGTTTTAGCTTGGTTCATGATAACTCAATGCGGTTCACTTAACACTATTTATTGCCCGGAGATCCCCCTAAATCCCCCTTAAGAAGGGGGACTTTGAAGAAATTATTGTTCCCCCCTTTTTAAGGGGGGTTAGGGGGGATCGGGCTTAAGTGAACCATATTGCATTATAACTGATTAGGTAAGGACAAAAAACATAGCATCTTGTAGGGGCGGGTTTAGCTGATAATTTATGATCCAAACGATTTGACAAGTGCAAAACCCGCCCTCTCCCATCTAATGTTTATTTGCACTTATATTTTAAATTTTTAAGCGATATAGCACCGACTCAGTATTAAAATCTTTGCCGAAAACTGGTTGCAGCGGGCCATCGGGACTTGTCAGCCAAGATAAGGCTTGTCTGGTATAATCGTCCGTCTCAGTCAGGGGCCCGAATCCGACAGTGCTAATTTTATTTTTGCGGAGGTTGTCAATCCATGCCGAAAGTCGATCGGCTTTAAAGGGCACATATAAAACTTGTCTGTCCAAATTTCTCCCGTAAAAAAGGTAACTCCGGGAACTCAAAAAGAAGCCGATTTTTTCATCTGGTACTGTATTTGTATCAATATACTCGTAAATGCCGCGATACAGTTCGGCGCGAGCAACATCTCGCTTTTCTCTCGCCACCCAACCAGCACTTACCATCAATGCTATACAGGCACAAATTATCATTATGTAACTCGACTTCTTCAGGCTGGCGAGTAGATTTTTCAAGCCGATTAAACTAGGATTCCGCTTAAATATAATCCCAGCCACCACCAGTAATCCAATATAAAGTAATGGGTATATTCCTAAAGATAGCAAACTGGGAGCTAATATTTTCATCACAGTATTGATGGCTTCCCCGATATTAGATTTAAACTGATCGATCAATCCGCTTCCCCAAACAATACTCTTTCCAGTAAAAGAAGCATTTTTAATAATGTTAAAAATTGTGTTGCTAATAATGCCCGAAATACTCCCAACTAAAACAACTGCAACAACAACTTGATTTCGAGTTTTGAGCAGAGTTGCTGTAGTTGCGGCTGCGATACCCAGCAAGCTTAAAAAAGGAAATCCGTATCTGAGATTAAAACCGAGTAAAGGGCTGATTTGACCGATCGACTCTCCCGCAGTACCGGAGGTGTAAGGTGTAATTAGATACAGAATTCCGGTGCTGGCAAGAACTACAATTAGGATGATATTATTTTGATTGATTATTCTGGTTTTAGGTTTGATCAAAGCTAGAGGTGCTGCTAATACCTGAAGTGCGATCGCCAGAAATGGCAGTTGCAATCTAATCAGGATTTGCAAGCCGAGTGTTTGCCAGTGGGAAATATTGCTGGGATTAAATTGAGCTGCTAAAGTGCTTTGCCAAATCTTGAAAGACGGCGCAACTGCCGGCGCTGGTATGGTAGGTGTTGGCTGCTGTACGGTCGGTTTTGGTACAGGTACGGGAGACGGTAAGGGAACTTTAATCTCGCTGGTATCACTAACAGGATAATTGACGTGCAGCAAGTTCCTCGCATACCAAAAACCTCCTAAAAGCAAGCAGCAAAGTATGCCGCACAGCAAGACTGGTTTGATGTGGCGAATTCTAAAATTAGTTGGTGTAGAATTTTTCTTAACGGCGAATCTTTTAATTTCTAATATTCCTAATCCTCCTAAAAGTGAGGCTGCATAGACTAGCCCGGTGATTTTAATTCCGGCTAGCATTCCTGCGGTTGCCAAAAATAGGGATAGCTCGGATTGCGATCGGCTGCTATGATATGATAAACCGAAATACAAACCCGCTGTAAATATGGCAGCTAGCGGTAAGTCTGGGTGAATGGTATTAACTTGGTTGAGCACCATCGGTACTGTCAATACTAAAGATGCTGCTGCTATGCCGTTAATGCGGCTTGATCCAAACTTTATGCTCAATAAATAGACAGAAATTCCTTCAAGTACCCAGGCAATTAGGCTGGGAAAAGCTGTGAGAAAGTCTTCTCTGAATGGGAGTACGCACAAAGCAGATAAAATGTGCCAATTGTACGGATATAGTCGTGCTTGTTCGTGATCGAAAATCCAATTTCCAGCGGGATCTAATAATGTAAGTGAATGGGTTTGATACCATCGGGCGATCGCAGGTAGATGAAACCATAATGAGTCATAATTCGTTGTGGGCTTGGTGGCGAGAGTTTCCCACAGCACAAATCCTGCAAAAGCGGCGGCACTGATAATCAGGAGTTCGGATTTGCCGAGAGGTTGCTTGAGTTGAAGAATCTGCCAACGCGAGAAGGCGAAAGCTCTATTTTGTTTTGCATAAATGAGGATTAAGCCGATCGCACAAATCACAATTTCTGCTATAATAACCGCAGCAAGATTTAGGCGATCGACACTTCCCAAAATCAAGCCAGTACAAACTTGTACAACACTCCATCCCGTCAGAAGTACGAGGATAAAATGGGGAAATGAGTAGTTATTATTTTCGTTCTGATTCTCGAAGGCAAGAGACAAGCTTAGGGGAATCGGCCCGACTACAATAATCAGAAATAAAATTAATTCCCACAAATGCTGCACTATTAGCATAAGCTGTAAATTACCAATTTTTGTCGGCTTTTCCTCGCTACCAGGATTTTACTGGTTTTGTAGTGAGGACTTGAGGCATCGGATGAATGCGGACT
>Ga0335395_10002616_pt1 | contig 11184 bp, 12 predicted proteins | sample MAT02_FD_205744 | JGI IMG/M metagenome (GOLD analysis project Ga0335395, IMG submission 205744) | Freshwater microbial communities from Lake Fryxell liftoff mats and glacier meltwater in Antarctica - MAT-02 (spades assembly) (version 2) ...
GATTAAATTGCTTGGATTTTAGGACACCGCCCATGCGCTACTGGTTAATGAAGTCAGAACCCGATGTTTATAGTATTTCTGACCTAGAGCGAGATCATGAAACCCTGTGGGATGGGGTGCGCAATTACCAAGCTCGCAACTTTATGACATCAATGGAGTTGGGCGATCGCGTCTTTTTCTATCATTCCAACACCAAACCACCGGGGATCGTCGGTTTGATGCAAGTTTCTCAAACCCAGCAGGTAGACCCCACTCAGTTTGATCCGGCTAGCCATTATTACGACCCCAAATCACCGCAGGATGCGCCCCGCTGGCATACGGTTTGCCTCCGCTTTGAGCAGCAGTTTCCTGGCATTGTGACACTCGATCAATTGCGCGAAACCTTTACCGGGGAAGAATTATGGGCGGTGCGGCGGGGCAATCGCCTTTCGGTGATGCCCATCGATGACGCGGTAGCCGAGAAGCTTATGGCGATCGCCCATCCATCCTGATCGCCCATCCATCCTGATGCCCTAAGCCCCCGGTCGAACAGCATTGCAACGACTCAAAAAAGCCATTCAGACCGAGCGACACCTGCCGCGTTTTTCAATGCTTTGGGAGGCTCATTGGGATAAATGCTCCGATCAGCCATAGCCAAAAATGCACCCCGTTTGTTTACCAGGGTCTCATGCATCTGCCAAGATTCGAGTCTAAGTCCAGGGTGCAGGGGTCGAACCTGCCTGAAGCGAATTATGAGTTCGCTGCCTAATCCGCTCGGCCAACCCTGGTTAATAGTTTTGATTTCGGTTTTTTGATTGTATCTTGAGGAAGTGAATATGTAAGATCTTTGGCCTCGGAAAACTCAGCATCTCAGTCGCGTGCCAAACCTTAGTTTGTGGAGAACACCCGCATGAAAGTGAATTCCACCATTGCCCTTACCCTAATTCTACTGTCATTGATGGTAGGGGCGGGGGTTGTGAGTGCATCTTGGGGCTACGCCATGGGGCGAGAAGCGCTCAAGGGCGTCACCCAGCCCGATGTCCGCCCTACGGCGGGTAGTGCCGAAGAGCCTCGTAGCAATCAACCCAGAGAGTTTGAAGTCATTCCCGAGGCTCAGATTCTGGAAGATGTGAAAATCCAGATGGATGGTGCCACCAGCTACCTCGCTCCGGTTGCCCCCAACGCCACTGCCTCCAAAATAGCAGAGTTGGCCAGCGGAGAGCCTTGTCTCCTTGCCTCCGTCACCCATTCCATCTCCTAGCCCACCCCTATCGTGGTTCCAATGCCACCTAGAACTTTCCCAATTTTCTCCCCATAATGATTTCCCTTGCCCAAGCAGACCCTCCTGGCAGTGTCCTCTTTCTCAGCGGTACCGACATTGCCATGCGGTTGCTCTCGGTCTTTTTGTTGATTACGATCAACGCTTTTTTTGTGGCCGCTGAATTTTCAATCGTATCGGTACGGCAATCGCGAATTAGCCAGTTGGCCTCGGCGGGCGATGTGCAGGCCAAGACCGTGCAAGATCTCCAGCGCAGCATCGATCGGATGCTCTCCACCGCGCAGTTGGGGATCACCCTCTCTAGCTTGGCTTTAGGGTGGATCGGCGAAGACACCATGGCGGTGTTGGTGTCTTCGCTCACGGAAGGCTTGTTTTCCCATGTGATCGCCATTCCCCTGGCCTTCTTCTTGGTGGCCTACCTGCAAATTGTGCTGGGTGAACTCTGCCCCAAAACCTTGGCGCTGCTCTACCCTGAGAAGTTGGCGCGGTTTTTGGGGCCTCCCAGTTTGGCGATCGCCCGCTTCTTCAACCCCTTTATTTGGGTGCTCAACCAATCAACCCGGTTGCTGCTCGGGCTAGTGGGCATCCACACCCATAACCAGGTCTGGTATAGCCGCGTTACTCCCGAAGAATTGCACCTGATTATTCAAAACTTCAGCACCTCTTCTGACCTTGAAAATGACGAACGCGAGCTGCTGACCAACGTTTTAGAGTTTACCGATGTCACTGTGCGGGAGGTGATGGTGCCCCGCATCAGCATCGTCGCCATTCCCCGCACCGCCACTTTTCGGGCACTCCTACAGCAGGTAGATGATACGGGCTATTCGCGCTACCCAGTCATCGACGAATCCTTAGATGAGGTGGTGGGCACCATCTATTTCAAGGAATTAGCAGGCCCCATGGTGAACGAGCAAATCACCTTTGATAGCAGCTTCGAAACCTGGGTACGCCCCACCCAATTTGTGCCTGAACATCTTCACCTCAGTGAACTGCTCAACCTAATGCAAGAAACGGGGCAGACCCTGATGATCGTGGTGGATGAGTTTGGCGGCACGGCGGGCTTGGTCACCCTCGAAGACCTGATCGAAAAAATCATTGGCTACCCCGAAGAATCCCCAGATTCCCAAGAAGAATCACCGATCCAACCCCTAGGAGATGGGTTGTATGCGGTGCAGGCGCAAATGAACCTAGAGGAAGTGAACGAGTCTCTAGGGATTGATCTTCCCCTCACGGAGGCCTATCAAACCTTGGGAGGGTTTATGATCCATGAGTTGCAGAAAATTCCGGCTCAGGGGGAATGCCTACGCTATGGCAATTTAGAACTGACCATCGCCTCGGTGGTGGGGCCAAGGCTGCATCAAATTCAGGTGCGCCAGTTACCCCCAGAGAGCGATGCCACAACAGATGCCATAGCCTCAAAGGCATCGTCTGCCTCCCACCGCCAAGCAGGTACTACAGATTCTGCTGATTCATAGATTCGTAGCTTAGGGATATGCTTCCTGGGGGATATGAGCGCCAGTGGAGTGGCGAGCTAGGGGATCATTCTGGGGTAATCGCCCTAGAGCTTGGGTCTGTTGCGGTTGACGGAGGGCAAAGTGGCGATCGTATCGGACATCCCACCCATGGTCATGCTCATGCTCTGCCTGATTGGCTTACTGCTTGGCTAAAAGTTGCCTGAAAAGTGGCTAAAGCCATGAGGATGGGAGCTATCGCACTACGCTCACGCATCATTTTCCCCGCAGGGAAAAGCCCCGTTACCAATGGTTTTGTGATTGGGCTAGATGATTGGGCTAGTTGATTGGGCTAAATAGATTGACAAGATTGGCTGTTCAGTAACGTTTGAGCTATGAATGATTCTCGTTTGATTGATCCGCAGGCTGTGGCCACCGCTCCATTGGCGGAGGTTCGGCAGGCACTGTTGGGGCTATTTGCAGAGGTTGCCTACAAAGAAGGGGATTTTGTATTGTCGTCTGGGCAACCCAGCCCCTATTACATCAACGGTAAGTTAGTGACGCTGCACCCCTGGGGCGGCTTGGCGGTGGGGCGGGTGTTGCTGGCGCAGGTGGCAGAAGGGGCGATCGCCGTGGCTGGGTTAACCCTGGGTGCTGACCCCTTGGTGACGGCAACGAGTGTGGTGGCGGCCTATGAAGGGCGATCGCTCACCGCTCTAATTGTGCGCAAAGAAGCCAAGGGGCATGGCACCCAAGCCTATATCGAAGGCCCAGCTCTCCCGGCTAATAGCGTGGTGACAGTCCTCGAAGATGTTGTGACGACGGGTAACTCTGCCCTCAAGGCTGTCGATCGGCTAAAGGCGGCGGGGTATGAGGTGCGCCAAATTATCTCCTTGGTGGATCGGCAGCAGGGGGGGGCAGAGCTGTATGCCCAGCATGGCTTGGAGTTTCAGGCGGTCTTTACGATCCCTGAGATTCAGCAAGAGTGGCGATCGCGCCAACCGGCCACGCCCTAATCTCACTGGCTGGCCACTCCTCAAAAAATAGCCCCCAAAAAGCTATCAAGGCTCTGGGGGGATGGGGCGATCGCCAAAAAATTGATGACAACAGATGAGCGCGAAGGTGCGGCGAGCTAGAGGGCGATCGCCTTTTCTTGCTGGGTTTTCAAGTTGCCAAAGAATTCGTAATGATCTAACGCTTCGAGGATGCCCCAAGAATATTGCCCATCCGCAAAGTAGATTTTGGGATACTCGCGCAATTTCTCAATTTCGGGGCTGTAGTTGCCCACCACCACGGCCAGGGTGTTCCCAGCCAGCATTGATTCATCATTGCCCGAAGCCCCGGCCACCAAAAACCGATCGATGGGGAGATCCCACTTCCAGGCACAGTAGCGAATGGCATTTCCCTTCGAAGCTCGAATGGGCAGCAGATCGAGGTACATATTATGGCTATAAATGCCATTGACATGGAGCCGATTGCGCCGCAAATGCTGCATTATGTCTTCAAAGCTAGGGGCATTTTCAGCATCGACAAAGTAGCTGATTTTGTATTTTCCCTGGGCTTCGGTGGGTTGCAGTGCGATCCCTGGCAGTTCTAGCATCGTCGCCCGGATGGCCTCGGGTTGCCAACGATAGCTAATGTGGCGATCCCAGTTGGGGTCGGGCACCACCTGAGCGCCATAGTAAATTTCGCTACCCGTCGAGGCAATCAAGACATCGGGCATCGGAAACCGCCATTCTTCGAGCATAGCCAGGGCACTGGAGAGCGATCGCCCTGTAGCGATCCCAATTCCTGTCGTTTTGCCTTGCTCATTAATGCGCCCGATCAATTGTGTCAGCGCCTCTTGGTCGCCCAACAAGGTTTCATCAATTTCGCAGACCAAATACCGATCCGCCGTCATCAAACGGTTAGTACGGGGCACATTCCAATTTGGCTCATCTAACACCTCTAGCGGCAAATAGCCCAACGAGGATCGCACCCGCCGCTGGGGCAACTGCTTCACCTGCTCTAGATAGCGCTCCACATGGCTTGGCCAAGAAAAATGCTGCTCAACGTTTTTTAAGCCGTTAGCCGACCATTCCTGCCACTGGGTTTGATCGCTTAGCGCCTTACGGAGGCTCTGCTGAATTTGGGGAATATCGAGGGGATCAATCAGCTCGCCATTGTGGCAAGCGGCCAAAATATCCCGAGGGCCCCCATCGGCGGTCGCAATGATGGGCAACCCACAGGCCGTTGCCTCAATCAGGGTCAGCCCAAAGGGTTCGGTCAACGCAGGGTTAATGAACACCCCTCGGTTTTGAGTCGTGAGGCGATAGAGGTCAGGCACTTCATCCGAGCGATGATGCTTGGGATACGCCACCTTGCCATAGAGATCGTAGCGATCAATCAGTTGCAAAATTTCAGTCATGACCCGGCGCGGCCCCGCTTCCATGTGGCTAATATTGTCGCGGTTACCCAACACCAGCACTAAATTGGCGAGCCGTTGTAGCTCTGGGTCTTCTCCGTAGGCTTTGACGAGGGTACTCACATTCTTGCGAATCGCCGGACGCGAGAGCGCCAAAATTATCGGCTTGTGTGGCTCAAACAAAAACCGCTTGAGATCTGACAAAATCGGAGGTTCTGGCCAATTGGCGGGTGGGGCATAGAACCGATCGAGCGCCACCCCAGGTGGAATCACCACCATGCGATCGGGCTGGTATTGGTCATACACGCCATATTGATTGGTCACTTCTTGGCGGGTGCTGGCAATAATGAGTGAGGCACTGGCGAGGGTTTTTTCCTCCGCCTCGATGCGGGTGCTGATGTGAAAGTGATCTTCGATGGTTTCGGGTTTGGTGCCTTGTTCGATCAGGCGATCGCGCTTCACCCGCCCCAGAGAATGCCCCGTGTGCACCAGCGGAATCCCCAGCCACCCAGCAATCCGACAACCGACATAGCCCGCATCCGCATAGTGCGTGTGGATGACATCGGGCACCCGCCCTACCTGGCGAATATGACGAATGAGTTCATCGGCAAAGCTGTCGAGGTGGGGCCACAAAACTTCCTTCCGCAAATAGCGCCGAGGACCACAGGAAAGGCGCACAATACGAACTTTTTCAGAGAGCATTTCGGTGGGCTGAGCATAATCCTTGCTGACCTTGGGATCACTCACCAACCGCGTCACTAAATCTACCCGATCGACCAGAGGATTTTCGGCTAAAGCACAGGCTAACTCCACCACATACTTGGTCTGCCCCCCAGTATCCGCGTCGCGGCCTAGCTCCATATCCCGTCCACGAATCAAACCATGAACACTGACCAGTAGAATATACAACCCTGGGGTATTAGACATGGTGTTTTCCCTCCTCAACAGCACAATAAAAAGCCAAATTAACTAAATCGAATCTCCTGAAATGATCGAATCTCCTGAATGGCAAATAGCTGAAAATTAAATAGGCGAAAAGTCAATAAAAAATAAATAAGTGAGAGATAGATATAGCCATAGTCACAAAATTTAGGACATATCCGCGTCATTCCCGTGGAAACGGGAATCTATGGGTTGCAAGACTCTCAAGATGGATTCCCGCCTACGCAGGAATGACAGATAAATGTCCGATGGATCATGGCTTCAGCTATAAATACAAAAGTCGCTTAAAATACAAAAGTCGCTTAGCTAAATGAAATCTGCATAAAACTATTCAATTGCCCCTATGGGCTAAATCTAAAATGAGCTAGATCTGACTCAATTCCTAAATTGAATTGCTGAATTCAATTTAGGAATCATCTGCGGGTAACGACGACTTCATGCAATGATTGGAACACCTACCCAAAACTGACAAGCCACCAAAAATGAGTTGAGAAGTGATGTCACCCCTCAACCAATGCTCTGAGGTTCTTAACCTCAAGCCACAGAAATAAAAATTCACGCTAAACCTAATAATTTATTCACTAACATAAAAACTTGAGTATTCTCTTGGTGCAATTCATCTTGGGGCAATCTAATAGAAGCGATTCAGAGGGGTAGTCTATGGCTATCAGCAACTAAATCAAAGGCTTTCATGACAGCTTTTAGTCAAGATTTTGAATACTAGATTTGGCCGATCATTTTAATATTAAATGAACCTTGAAGAAGGACTAATGATTTGGGTCATTTTAACCTCCCAACACCGAAAGCAACTAGCAATGGATGGTTACAGCCTTTGAAAAAGGCCGAATTAAGCCGTTCAATTCGTAAATGCCTACAGGCTTTATTATATAGACATAATTCCTCATCTTGAGGGTGGGCGGTTTTCCGTACATTACACGCTTGAGGGCGATCTATGCAAGATGACTGGGCTTAAGGGCGATCGCCCTTAAGCCTAAAATGATTGGCTCTCAGCCTAAAAAATAGGCCAACGAGTGCGCCGATCGCGCTCCGAGAAACTCCATTTAGAATCTGGATCAGTGACAGAAAAGGAGAGCCTTTAAGGTATTCCTGATCACCTCAAAGGTTGCTTATAGGAACCGTGAGGTAGGGGCGATCGCCCTACCCTCCTTCGAGTCTTAGCCTATGCCCTCAAGAATAATCTAAGCCCAAAGTTCCTTCGGCAACTTTTTCTTGAATAAATATCCGCACAAGGGCGAGTTCTTGTCGAGTGGCCTTGTGATCTTCGTTGATGATGCGGTAAATGCGATCGCGCTCTTGGCGATCGAGAATACCATCGGCAGTGGCTTGGGCGATCGCCAGTTTGAGCTTTTCTAGCAATTGCTGCTCAGTTGCTGTCATCTCCCGTTCGTTGGGATATTCTACTTGCATTCTAAGCCTCCTTTACCTGGAGATCAGCTCTCATAGATATCACTCAGAGTCTCGTCTCCCAAGCAACACAATGATCCCAAAAGCAGTATTTGGCCAGGGAAACCGCATTCATTAATGAGGTTTTGTGTCACCTGCGGGTAGGCAATCGAGGGGATTGCCGATGCGCTGATCCGATGCACTGATCAGAGTTGGGTGTGAATTCTCAGCCATGCATTATTGACCATGAATTTTCGGTTGTGAGGAGAGATTGCTGTTGAGATGTATTCATAGCAACTCTAAAGCAGTCCTAAAATCATTCATAAGAGTTAGATGCTTTGGGATCAAGGGGCTAAAGCCCTTGTCTTCTCTCAACTGAAATGAAATTTCTATAGCAGCGACATCGATCCATTCAGCCATGCTAAATGCCATGGAGTTGTGCCATGGAGCTAGTAATAGGATTATCCCTTCGAAAAAAGTTCCATAGGGCTTGGGAATTTAGGCTTGAGTATGGATTTTCTATCCGTTTCTAGTATGATGCAGGCTCTTCTCTACATACCCCTTTGTAGATATTTCTACATGAGATTAGAGACCCTGAATCAGGGAAATAAAGAGACAGATCCGCCCTCATTTAATCCTCAGTGGCAAAACTGATAGACCAGAATGTCGGGTAGATAGCTGCGTTTCTCCCAAGACATTCAGTAAACTGAAGCTGAATGGACTCACCCGCTGTAATGTGCCCAATCGGGTATGACCGGAGTGAGTCCCGCAGAACTTTGCCGAACCGTTGGATTACGGAGACCCCAAAACGCATGTTGGAACTCTATCAATTTGAAATGTCCCATTACTGCGAAAAAATTCGCTTCATTCTAGATTACAAAGGCTTGCCATATCGCAAAATTGAGGTGACCCCAGGGATTGGCCAACTGGATGTCTATAAGATGTCGGGGCAGCGCCAACTCCCGGTGCTGAAGGATGGCTCGGAGGTGATTGCAGATTCAACGGCGATCGCCGAGTATCTAGAGCGACAATACCCCGATCGCCCAATTATTCCCCAAGACCCTAAACAGCGCGGGCTATGTCTTCTCATTGAGCAATGGGCAGATGAGTCGATTGGCCTCAACGCCCGCAAATGCATGTTAGGAGCGATGGGCAAAGATGCCAGCTTCCGCCAAGCTTTTTTGCCAGCGGACGTGCCAGATATGCTGAAAAGTGTCTTGGGAGCCGTCCCCAATGAATTGTTTGGGTTCTTTGAACTGGGGGCAGGGCTAGCTCCTGACGCCATGAAAGACGCCCAAGAGGCCATGAAGCGCGACCTGATCGCCCTCTGCTTCATTTTGAGCCAGCAAGCCTACTTGGTTTGCGATCAGCCGACCCTCGCTGATTTTGCAGTTGCAGCGCTCAGCATGTATCTCAAGTTCCCTGACAGCCCCGCTCTCGATATCCCCAGCGCCCTAAAAGGCAAAGGAGTTTCGGGGATCGCTGATATTGGCACCTTTGAGCCATTTTTTGAATGGCGCGATCGCCTCTATGCCGATTTCCGCCAAACCAGTGCGACCCACTCCAGCGGCGGCAGTGGCCCAACAGCCATCAATATCGACTAGCACTATCTACTAAGGTATCCGTGTCGCCATCCCCCAGCCAGGGGCTAGGAGATGGCGATTAGGGATGGGGATTAGGGTTGTCATTTCCACGTTCTCTCCATAGCTCTTGCCACAACATTTTTGCCATAGTCCTCTTGCCATAGTCCTCTTGCTACAGTTCGATCTCCTCCCGTAGACCAATTTCTCTGAATCGTCCGGGTAGCTCCAGTAGGCTTAGAAAGATTCCTCTAGAATGTCTCACTTAATCTTTTGTCCTGCCCTGCCACATTTTTCCTAGAAATTATTTAAATATTTCTTGAGAAATTGCTACTATCCCTTAAAAAATAGGTTTTCCATCAGGATTTGACCGCTACCGGCATAGCATTAGCTCAGGCTGATTGAGTAGATAGACTGAAGCAGGGCAGAGCACTCTGTGTTCTGAAGGACACCTGAGTTCTTTGCAGCTTGGTTATTTTCGAACAGACATATCACATTTTATGTAGATATGTTTTGACCAGTAAATTCCAATGTCATATTGTTGATAGCTTGAAAAGCATCAGGGCTTGGATGGCATCAAGGCATTGTCAGTTATGCTCATATCCGGCACAGATTCTCGCTCGTCTATCTACTCCTTGAGCAAGGTAAAAGGTTTTCCTGATAGTCCCTTTTTTTGTGGCTGGCCAAATTATTGTCTTCTTGGCCAGTCTGTAGCTAGTTATTCACTACTCTCCAATAAGGTTCTTTTATGACTGATTCTGGATCACCTTCTGGTGCAGATAAAAAAGTGGTCGCAGGGGTTTGCGGCATTCTGTTAGGGGCATTAGGCATCCATAAATTTATCCTCGGCTATAACACCGAAGGCTTAATTATGCTGGGTGTCTCAGTTTTGACTTGTGGCTTTGGAGCCTTTGTCACGGCGATTATCGGTTTAGTTGAAGGAATTATGTACCTTTCAAAATCTGACACAGAATTTGTTTCTACCTATATTAAAGGGAAGAAAGGTTGGTTCTAGTCGTTAAGCGTTTAGGGAATAGCTAGCCATCTTCAATGTTGCTTTTTTGCACTAGGCTCAGACTCGAGTCTTTCCAAGCTCAAGCTTATGAATTGGCAGACTTCTCCAATTTCAAAACATCCTCAAACAATTGGCCAGGTAGGGCGCAGATTCCGGTTTGCGGGGTTAGGTTTTGCAGGTATTCCCTTGGCTGGAGCCTTTGCTTTGAACTGGAATGAGCACCTACCAAGATTGACCTGCCCTATTCTCTACTTTACGGGAATTCCATGCCCAACATGTGGCATGACACGGTCGTTTATGGCGATCGCCCGAGGAGACATAGAGCAGGCCATCTCCTTTCACTTGCTTGGGCCTGTAGTATTTCTAGTTTTTTTAATTCTCTTTTTTCATGTTTTATTGGAGTTAGCAACTAATCGCAGAATCCATACAGCCTACACGTCCTTTCTAAGTCGCTACTTCCATCGCTACTACGGTGTAGGCTTCATGTTTTTAACGCTATTTTTATATCATGGCTATCGGCTCTATATGCTGAGCAAAAGTGGAGCTCTAATCTCCGATTTTACTACATCGCCTTTAGGACAACTTCAGTTATAGTTCAACCTTCGTATTGATCCGTTTTTGGCTTTAGGCGTTATACAACTATCTTTCATCAATATGCCCAAGAAACCAAAATTTCTTCTGCTTTATTTCGGTTGTTTCTCCTTGGGCTGGCTCTATCTCAGTCTATTTTCTAATTTTGAGTTTTATGCTCCACTCCGTACCTATTTAGCCCTAGTTCCCATCCAAATTGCTATTCTTACCTACTTAGGAATTCGGTGGAACAAATCAGCGGATAATAAGAGTCCTAAGGCTTCTAAAAGTGATGCTCCTTCGCCAGAGCAAAAGAGCATTACTTAGAGCTATTCCGAGTTAAATTCTTTAAGTATCGCCGAATTAACGCTCCAAAATCTTAGCACTCATCTGATCAGTCCGCTGTTTTTTGCGGCTAATTGACCAATAGGCCAAAGCCACAATGGGGAAGGGAACTATGGCTGAAAAAGCTTGCAAAGGAACCTGAAGATCCAGCCCAGAAAAGAACATCAAATAAACAAAGCCCAGCGAAAAACAACTGAGATAGAGAAACAATAATC
>Ga0335395_10002618_pt1 | contig 11180 bp, 8 predicted proteins | sample MAT02_FD_205744 | JGI IMG/M metagenome (GOLD analysis project Ga0335395, IMG submission 205744) | Freshwater microbial communities from Lake Fryxell liftoff mats and glacier meltwater in Antarctica - MAT-02 (spades assembly) (version 2) ...
GTTAAGCGGGAAATAACTTCGCGCCCTTGGGGAACATAGCCAATCCCTAATCTAGCTCTTTTATCTGGGGAAAGATGGTTAATGGGGCGATCGAGAAAATCAACACTACCTTTGCGAGGCTTGATCAAGCCCATAATAGTTTTCAGGAGAGTAGTTTTGCCGACTCCATTACGCCCAATTAAACAAATCATTTGCCCTTCAGGAACACTTAAATCCACATCTCGGAGAATATGACTTTCACCGTAGTAAACATTCAAATTAGAAATTCTCAACATAGGATTAATTATATTTTTTGTATAAGGTATGCCGTGCGTTGTGCGGCATACCTTATTTACTTCTATTCATGTTCATCTTGACTACCTAAATAAACCTCAATAACTCTAGGATCATTTTGAACTTCTTCAAAGTTACCTTCACAGAGGACTGTCCCCTCGTGGAGAACCGTCACCTTCTTAGCTATTTGGCGGACAAATTCCATGTCATGTTCGATTACTACGATCGAATGATTTTCCGCTAGAGCTAATAATAAACTGCCCACATTTTCTGTCTCTTCATCAGTTAATCCTGCCACTGGTTCATCAACTAGTAATAAATCAGGAGACTGGGCAACTAACATACCAATTTCTAGGCGCTGCTTTTCTCCGTGGGAGAGGAGGGCTGCTTGCATATCAACTTTGGCAGTTAAACCTACTGTTTCTAGTAAGCCCCCAATAGTTTGCTTTTCTTGGCTAGGGACTTTCCCAAATAGGGTAGAAAAAACATTTTTATGGCGGTTACAGGCAATCTCAAAATTCTCTCTAGTAGTGAGATTTAGATAAATTCTGGGGGTTTGAAACTTGCGCCCAATACCTAGTAGGGCAACTTGGTATTCAGAGAATTTTCTTAAGTCTTGCCCTTTGAAGGAAACCTTGCCGATCGTGGGCTTAACTTTCCCCGTAATGGTATCCAAAAAAGTAGTTTTTCCGGCTCCATTGGGGCCAATAATTACCCGTAATTCACCGGGATCCATACTGAAGTTAAGATTATTAAGAGCTTTGAAACCATCAAAACTAACCGTAAGATTATCAATTTCTAAGATTTTGTCTGTCATAGATTTAATGATTTTTTGGTAAGAGTATCCTGCTCAATAGACAGAGTATTCCTCATTCTTAAGTACTAACCTACTTGTTTAAGGTTTCTTTTTCCATCTGGATTTCTGGATTTGCTTCGAGGCTAGGGTAGGTAGCAATTTCTTTAGCACCAAAGATTCTCTGTACTATAAATAAACCTTCTGTACGTAGCCAACCAACTAAACCATCGGGCAAAACTGTCACCACAATTAGAAATAATCCCCCTTGAAAAAATAGCCAAATATCTGGGAATTGTTCACTTAATAAACTTTTACCAAAATTAACTACTAAGGTTCCTAAAATTGCTCCTACTAAGCTGGCTCTTCCCCCTACAGCTACCCAGATTACCATTTCAATAGAAAAAGCAATATCCATGGCCTTGGGAGAAATTAAACCAGTTTGTACCGTAAACATAGCTCCTGATAATCCAGCAAGGGCAGCAGAAATACCAAAGACTAAAACCTTAAATCCCGTAGGGTTATAACCAGAAAATCTCACCCGGCTTTCATCATCTCGAATTGCTACGAGTAATTTGCCAAATCTGCCACTAGTTAACCAACGACACAGGGCATAGGTGGCGGCTAAGAAGACGATCGTTAGAGTATAAAAGACATACTGGGTTTGGGTATCACTAACTGATGCCCCTAGAATAGTTTTGAAATTAGTTAAGCCGTTAGTGCCATTAAATAGCTTTTGTTGCCCATTGAAGAAGTTAAAAAAGACGATCGTGGCGGCTTGGGTCAGGATGGAAAAATATACGCCCCGAATTCGGTTTCTGAACACTAAATAACCCAGAATCGAACCCAAAGCTAGGGGAAATAGGAGAACTGCGATCGCACTAAAACCAAAGCTGGCAAAGGGCTGCCAGAAAAAGGGTAACTCTGTCACGCCGTAGAGACCCATAAATTCTGGTAAGGCTCTCGGTGCTAGGGGCGCTAGTTGCAGATGCATGGCGATCGCATAGCCACCTAGGGCAAAAAATACCCCATGACCCAAACTAAGTAAACCTGTGTAACCCCAGATAAGATCAATTGCTAAAGCTGCGATCGCCAGTGCGAGAAATCTTCCTAGTGAATTTAATCTAAACCCTTGCACAAACAAAGGCACGATCAAGATCAGAATTAGGGCAACTCCCGCAACTATCCCCACTTCTAATAACAGATTCTTCCCAGATTTTCCCTTCAACCTACTACCCAGATTCATTGCTACAATTCCTCCTCTAACTTCATTTCTCGTTCCAGAATCCCTAAGAGGATCCCCCCAACCCCCCTTCAAAAAGGAGGCGATCGGAATTTATAACATCTCCTCTGCCTCCCTCTACCTCCTTCCCCTAAGCATCCACAGTCCGCCCCTTCTGTGGAAAGATTCCCCCCGGACGGAATTGTAGGAAGCTAATAATCAAGAAAAATACCATTACTTTCGCCATACTTGCTGTGGCAAAGAAAGTAAAGAAATCCGCTAGGGGTTTGATAGGTTCGACTAATAAAGCGATCGTCCCAGAACCGACAAAGTAGTTAATTGTGCCAATAGCGATCGCCGCCACCACACTACCTGCCAGTTTGCCAACACCACCGACTACTACCACCATAAAGGTATCTACCACATAGTTCTGCCCTGTATTTGGGCCAACAGAACCCAAAAGACTAATGGCACAACCCGCTACTCCCGCCAAACCAGAGCCGAGAGCAAAGGTGATAGAATCAACTTTTGCCGTAGGAATGCCCAAGCAAGAACTCATGGTGCGATTTTGAGTCACTGAGCGAATCCGTAAGCCCCAACGAGATTTTTGTAAAAACAGATAAATTCCCGCAAGGCAACCGATCGTAATAACAATAATAAATAAACGGGCATAGGGAATCTGAAAAGTCCCAAACACCTTAACCCCTCCTCGCAACCATGCTGGAGCAGTGACATCCACATTCTGCGCTCCAAACCAAGGCTTAGTAACTGCTAATTTGAAGGTCTGAGACAGAATAAACCCAGTTACACCGCTGACTGCTAAGCAAAGAGGTAACATGACTGACCACACGAGGGATTTGATGCGATCGTAATCAACTCGTTTAGAAATTAACCACAAACCGCCAAAGAACAATAAACAAAACAGAGCTAGCCCAATAATGATTACCCAATTCACGCTCCGCACAAATTGTTGCAGAATCAGGCTGACTCCCCATGTTGCCAAAAGTGTTTCCAAGGGACGACCGTAGAGATATCGAATTACCCCCCGCTCGAGAATAATCCCAAACCCCGCCGTCAGGAGAAAAGCGATCGGCAGGGCAAAAATAATATAAGCTTCTACCCAAGGACTGCCAAAGGTTTTAAACACATTCTGCACTACAAAAGTGGTATAAGCCCCTAGCATCATAAATTCGCCATGAGCCATATTAATTACGCCCATCAGCCCAAAAACGATCGCTAACCCTAGGGCTGCCACCAATAGGACAGCGCCAATGCTAACCCCATTAAATAAACCTTCTAATAATCCTTGAACAATAAGCACGGGTTTCTCCTGATAGAGTTCCTTAATAGAATGTGCCGCACAACGCGCAGCACATTCTTACTTTCTATTGCTGGTTAAGTAGTCTTGTGCTTACCACCCTTAGCAGGATCAGACCAGTCACAGGCAAAGCCCTTAGTTTCTGTTACAAACTGGTTCCAAGGAATAGGAACTACAGGTTGAGGAGTAGCTTGAACAATGTCAAATAGACCATCTTGACGAACTTGACCAATCCGGACGACCTTCGAGATGTGGTGGTTTGTGTTCATAGTTACCATGCCACCGGGAGCGTCAAAGGTTGCACCGTAAGCAGCAGCCCGGACTTTATCTAGATCATCAGCAGTTTTGGCTTTCTCAACTGCGGCTTTCCATAGATAAACTCCAATGTAGGCAGCTTCCATGGGGTCGTTGGTGACGCGATCGTTCCCGTATTTTTTCTTGAAGGCTTCTACAAACTTCTTGTTAGCAGGGCTTTCTACAGTCATGAAGTAGTTCCAAGCAGCGTAGTGACCCTTAAGAAATTCCACGCCGATCGCTTTTACTTCTTCTTCAGCAATACTCACAGACATAACTGGATATTTATCTGCTGTCAGCCCTGCCCCTTGGAGTTGCTTAAAGAAAGCTACATTAGTATCTCCGTTTAAGCTGTTATAAATTACTCCGCCATTTGGAAGTGCCGCCTTGATTTTAGTAATAATAGCAGTAACTTCAGTATTGCCTAGGGGAATATAATCTTCGCCCACGGTCTTGCCACCTTTGGCTGCTAGCTGAGCTTTGATAATGGTGTTGGCAGTTCTAGGGAATACGTAGTCAGAGCCAACTAGGAAAAACTCCTTGCCTTTCTTTTCTAGTAACCAATCTACAGAAGGTTCAATTTGTTGGTTAGGAGCTGCACCAGTGTAGAAAATGTTACGAGAACATTCTTGTCCTTCGTACTGCAATGGATACCAAAGCATGTGCTTTTTCTCTTCAAATATAGGAAGCACAGCCTTGCGACTAGCAGAAGTCCAGCAACCAAAGACTACGGCAACCTTATCTTGATCGATTAATTTCTTGGCTTTTTCTGCAAATGTAGGCCAATCGGAGTTGCCATCTTCTACGATCGCCTCAATTTTTTTGCCCAAGACACCACCAGCAGCATTAATTTCTTCGATCGCTAGCTGTTCAGCATCTACAACACTCTTTTCACTAATTGCCATAGTGCCACTCAAAGAGTGGAGAATGCCTACTTTGATAGTTCCACCACTACCTGCTGCGGAGGAACCAGCGGGAGATGCTGCGGGGGATGCATCTGGACTGCTACTTGCTGTGGGAGAGCCGCCACAGGCTTTTAAGAAAATGCTTGTACCCACGGTAGCACCACCGTAAAGTAAAAATTTGCGTCTGTTAATGCGCTTTGACATGGTATTTCTAACCTCACTCTTTCATATCGACATAATTCAATCTGTTGATATTAGTGCTAGGTTTATGATATTTTTGTAGTCTAAGATACTATAATGCTTATTTGAATTTTCTTTGTACTTACCCATACCTTAAGAAAAATAAGGGACATATAATTGAGAACAAAGGGCTTAAGCCCCTTGCCTGTCTAAGCATAATAGTGATCGCTATATCCAGTACTGCCCTTATTTTTTATGGAGCGAAATGGCTTTTTTGATTAGATCCGGAATTTGTTGGGGATAATCAGCCACAGGGATTTTAGATTTTTTCAGATTATTAATTTTCATCTTAGCATTGCTTGTAGTAGCCACAGTACTGGCAAACTGACTCGCAATCACTGAGCCAATTTCGGGTACTTGCTTTTCTCCGGGTAGAAGATATCCGGCAACGTAAGCAACAATAGGTTTATCTATCTCTAACCTACTATCTAAATAGAGATTGTTATTACCACTATTACTATGGTCTAGTAGCAGAATGGCTTCCGTGCCAAGATCTGCTTGCAAAAATTCCAAACATTGATAAAAATCTGTACCTAATATATTGTCTCGGCCCAAATTAAGATTCAAGGATATACCCAACCCGGATTGAGTTAAGGTTAGGGCTACTTCATAGGTTAAGCCACTACTACAACTGACGATCGCTACTCCCCCCGGACTAAAAAAATGGGGATTTTGGATACCAAGTAAAAGTTTGCCCGGCATAATCATTCCCGTACTACCAGGCCCGATCACTATAGTTGCAGTTGCTCTAGCTTTTCTGAGGAGGCGGACAGTATCTAGGGGGGGAATCCCTCCCGTGATGACAATAATTTGGCGAATTCCCCCGTCGATCGCTTCCAGTGCCGCATCTAGCACCCCATGGGCAGGACTAAAAATCAAAGTAATATCAATATTATGAATAGCAGCAACAGCCTGCTCTACCAGATCGAAAACTGGGACTCCTCTTAGAGTAGTGCCTCCCTGCCCAGGGGTAACGATCGCTGCCAGATTAGTCCCATAGCCTTGCATTTCGGTAAGATAATGATGCTCTGATTCTGAGATGCCCTGAATTAAAATTTTATTGGTAGTGGCTAAATTCATAGTTCCATCCTACTACTTTTTTCCCTTAGTAAAAGTAGCGGCAGCGGCAATAGCAGATGGTAAATCCGCAATCCAGACTACAGGTAAGGCAGCTAAATCTTCAGAAACGGTCACCTCTTCTGGACTGACTAAACGTAGCACGAAGCGAGGACACCGATTAGCAGTTAGAGGTTTAGAGCGAATCCGATCGCGCACTGAACGAGAAGCAGTGGGTCTTTCTGTGCGATCGACTGCCGTGACGGTCGTGGTGGATTCTCCCCGACTTTGGAGATAGCGAATTACTGCCTGTTGGATAGTGTGGACTAATTCCCTACTCCCAACAATATTAATTAAAATTACTTCTAATCCCTTTAACTGAGTTACCTGATCTAAATCTAAGGGCAAAGTTTCCACAATTTCTTGCAGATGAGTTGATAGATGATTATTAGGTAGAGTGAGATAGCTGATAGGTTTAGTCCTAGCTTGATAGAGGGAATCTAGGGTGGCTAATCCTAGACCATTATCGTTAGAAATTACCGCCACATTTCCTTCTAAATTCAAAATCTTCCAGCGCCCCAGTCCCAGTCTCCAATCACTTACTTGGAGATTACTAGCAGCTAATTCCCTTAAGTTTTTATGGCGAGCGATCGCCTGATCATTCACAGTAATTTTGCCATCCAAGGCCATCAGTTCTCCTGTAGAACTTACGGCCAATGGGTTAATTTCTACTAGCTCTAAATCCTTAGCAATAAATAAGCGATACATTTTCTCCACTAGCTGACTAACAGAGATAATTAAATGCCCTGTCAGCCCCATTTTGATAGCCAGTCTCCGGGCATAAAAAGAGGAAAACTGCTGATCAATAATTACCTGCTGCATCTGCTCCACCACTTTTTCTATATTAACTCCCCCCTGGGCTGAGCCTAGGAGGACAGGTAAACCTAGTTGGTAATCTAGAGCTACTGCTAGATAAATTTCCTGCTCAGTATCGTACTGCGCCTCAGCTAATAATACTTGGGGAAACTCCCCCATAATTGCTAGACTAAAAATGCTACTGGCAGCAGCGATCGCATCAATAGTATTCGCCACAAATTTAATTCCCCCCGCCTTGCCTCTGCCTCCGGCCCGCACTTGGGATTTCAGCACCACTGGGTAAGGAATACATAAGTCTTTGACATCTGACGGCTGATCGATCCGTTGGGATGGCAGAGTAGGAATACCTTGTTCTCTAAATAATTCCTTTGCTTGGTATTCTAATAAGTCCATTTTTAGATATTGGTAATATACTTCTAGCATACCAGTGCTAGGTAATTATAATTCTGCCATAAGGTATGTAAATATAAACAATAACCTCTATGAAATTAGATAAATTTTTACTTGCTCAAAATATGGCGTTTCTAATATCAATTCCTCCAGAAAGCAAATTAGCGAAGTTACTTCCTTAAGGATTTTATTATTAGTTATCAGCAAATTCAAACGAAAATATCTGAACAGCCCTTAGGTGATTATGAGCTAAATTCTGCTTTTACTGAAGGGGTTATTTTACCTAATGGTTCACGATATAAATCTGAAAATTTATAGCATTCATTGTGCAAGTTAAGTTAAATATATTATCTAAGTAGGCAGGAGCATTATTAATAATTTAACTACTCCTCTGATAATATCTCGGCTACTTTCAAACATCTCGCCAATCTGAAAAGTCAAAATAAAGAACCCAGAATAAAACCAACTAGGAGAGTTATCTGCGTATTTCATTAAGGGTTTGGCAACTAGAATTCGCCAATCTAGACGAGTAGCTAATAGGGCAATACCAATACCTAAAAAAGCTCCAGCAATAATATCTGTAGGATAATGCAATCCTAGATAAATTCTGGGCAGACAAACAATAAAAATAGTATGGAAAAAAGCGATGAATCCTACAGGTTTAGAAATTAGCCAGATCCCTGTAGCTAAAGTAAAAAATAGGACTGCATGATCGCTAGGAAAAGAACTCCAAGTCTCTAAAGCTGCATTTCCTTGGACAAACAATGACCCTAATTCAGGATTAACAATCGGCCTAGGTCGGAAGGGTAAGATTAGAGCTAGTCCTCGTGCTAAGAAAATTGCCCCGATCGTGGCGATCATTATGCCTAAGATTTTTTCTCGAATAGGTTGCTGATTAGGAGTATCCTGAAACCAAAGCCACCAAATCAAGATAGCTATAAAACCTCCTTTAATTAGCCCATTTTCACTCACAAAGGCAGCAATACGACCTAATAATCCAAAATGGGAATTTAAGTCATGACAGAGGTATAATATTCCTGAATCAAAAAAGTTGGTAAACATAGTTAGAATTGCCAAAAAGTAAGGAAAGGTTACTAACAAAAGTTTTTTGCAAGACAATATAGACTACGGGAGCGCAATCTCTGTAGACCGTAAGACTTACTCGGTCTGAGTACGGTAATTTTCTAATTTATTTAATTTTAATAATAGATTAACCAAATATTAACTTGCTGTTAAACTTTGATTAAATAAAATACCTATATTAGTGATTAAAGCTACAAAATTAGCTATCTCGCTCTGCCAGTTCTAGCCAACGCTCAGTGGATCGGTCGATCGCTTCATTTAGCCTTGCCAATTGATCAGTTAATTTTTGGACGGCAGTATAACCACTAGGCGAATTATGATACATAGTTTTTTCTAGCTCTTTTTTCTCTGCCTCTAGTTGGGGAATCTGAGCATCAAGGGTTTCATATTCCCGTTTTTCTTTGTAGGAAAGTTTGCGCTGCTTAGGAGTAGTTGCGATCGCCCCAGAGTTTGGCGGCGGGGTTGCTGGGAAAGATTTAGGCGGGTTATCTGCTGCTTGGTTTGCTTGAGCTAATTGAGATTCTTTATATTCCAAATAAAGGGAGTAGTTGCCGGGGTATTCTTGCACCTGGCCGCCGGGTTCGATCGCAAAGATTTTATCTACAGTCCGATCAAGAAAATAGCGATCGTGGGAAACCACAATTACACAGCCATTAAAATCTTCTAAATATTCTTCTAAAACTCCCAAGGTTTGCACATCTAAATCATTAGTGGGTTCATCAAGAATCAACAGATTGGGTGCTCCCATGAGAATTTTTAATAAGAATAGACGGCGTTTCTCTCCCCCAGAAAGCTTATTGATAGGGGCATACTGTTGGATGGGCGGAAAGAGGAATCTCTCCAGCATCTGCGAAGCGGTAATCACGCTACCATCGTTGATTTTTACCAATTCAGCGATACTTTTTAGGTAATCAATTACCCGTTGCTCTTCGTTGATATTTACATCATCGGAATGCTGGTTAAAATAGCCAATATGAATGGTGTAGCCAACTTCCACCTTGCCAGAATCAGGGATAACTTTCCCAGTAATCATATCCATCAGGGTAGATTTGCCCGCTCCATTGCTGCCAATTATGCCTACTCTGTCTTCAGGATGAAAATTATAGGTGAAATCTTTAATTAAGGTTCTATTGTCATAACCTTTGCAAATATTAGTTAGTTCAATTACTTTCTTGCCAATGCGCCGCCCCGTGGTGACAATATCCACCTTGCCTTGGGCTTGCCTAAATTCTTGATCCTGCATGGCATGAACTCGATCGATCCGGGCTTTCTGCTTGGTGCTACGGGCTTTCGGCCCCCGTCTTAACCATTCCATTTCCCGCCGTAAGACCCCGGCGTGCTTGCGTTGAGTATTAACTGCCGATTCTTCTGCTTCGGCTTTTTTTTCTAGGTAGTAGGCATAGTTCCCCGCATAGTTATAAAGTTCTCCCCGATCGATCTCCAGAATTCTATTGGTGACTCGATCGAGAAAGTAGCGATCGTGAGTAATAAGTAATAACGCTCCCTGAAATCTTTGTAAATAATTCTGTAACCATTCCACAGACAGGGCATCTAGATGGTTGGTCGGTTCATCCATCAACAACATATCCGGTGCCGACAATAGGGCTGCTGCCATAGCAATCCGCTTCCGATAGCCCCCTGATAAATTACCAATCTTGGCATCAAAATCTTCAATACCCAACTGAGTCAAAATTATCTTGGCATTGGTTTCTACTTCCCAAGCTCCCGTTGCTTCCATGCGTTCTGATAAGCTAGATAGTTGCGCCATGAGCTTGTTATTATCTCCTAACCCGTGAGCCAACTGGTGAGAAATATCTTCATACTCCCGCACCATAGACATTTGATCGCCACTATCGGCAAAAACCTGCTCCAAAACTGTACAATTCTCATCTAAATCTGGCTGTTGGGGCAGATAGACAATCTTGGCACTGGAATTGATCCAGAGTTCGCCGCTATCTTTAGATTCCAGTCCCGCCATAATTTTCAGCAGGGTAGATTTCCCCGAACCATTGGTGCCAATTAATCCTACCTTGTCTCCTTCACTGAGACTAAAACTGGCATCCCGGAGAATTTCTTTGATCCCAAAATCTTTATGAAGCGATCGAACGGTAAATATAGTCATTAGTTAAGAGAAATAGCAATAAAAATAATAGCAAAATAATTAGAACCCCGGCTTCTTATCAAAGCTAGAGTCCTCAAGGTAATTATAACGGCAAATCGAGAGTAACTCAGGACTTATGCCCTTGAATCGCCCCCTAGCGTTTGCTTAGAGACATTGATATTAATGGAAAGCTGCTGCAAGCTCAGTATCTTTTTCCTTGAGCCATATCATTAGACTTCTTGCAGAATTATCTGAATCCCCCTCATCCCAACCCTTCTCCCACAAGGGGAGAAGGGCTAAGAATTCCTCTCCTCTCCTGCGCTGGGAGAGGGGCTGGGGGTGAGGGTTTCCTTTTATTTACGCAAGAGGTCTATTGCAGGGTGGGCATTGATACAATCAATATTTGGGCAAAACATTGTTAATAATCGCTGTTGACTAGCGGTTATTGTTATTCCCATTCAGGAGGGGACGGATGATCAAGAAACTAGTGCCAAAGGCTGTGACAATGATTAGAAAAATTGCCAGCAACAATACCCAGCCATTGATATCAGAAGTTCTAGGGCTAGTAGACATCCGGCGGTTGCGTCCTTCTTCCTGCTCTGTGACTAGATCGCCGGGAGCGATCGATA
>Ga0335395_10002619_pt1 | contig 11180 bp, 9 predicted proteins | sample MAT02_FD_205744 | JGI IMG/M metagenome (GOLD analysis project Ga0335395, IMG submission 205744) | Freshwater microbial communities from Lake Fryxell liftoff mats and glacier meltwater in Antarctica - MAT-02 (spades assembly) (version 2) ...
TTGCGGGAGCGGCCGGTGGTGGCGAAGGCAGATTTTTTGGAATCGGCAGGTGGCATGGATTAGACGATTTTATTGCGTTCGCGGAGGCGTTGGCGGAGGAGTTCCGCGATGGTGTTCATCACGAAAGTCATGCCGAACAAGACGACAGCGCCGAGGAAAAGGGTGCGGTAGTGGGTGGAGCCGACGGGGGCTTCCGGCAGCTCCACAGCGATGTTTGCCGAGAGCGTGCGCATGCCGCTGAAGATGTTCCACTCGGTGATCGGGGTATTTCCTGTGGCCATGACCATGATCATCGTCTCACCGACGGCGCGGCCGAAGCCGATCATGAGGGCGGAGAAAATCCCTGAGGAGGCGATGGGTAGCATGACGCTCCAGACGACCTGCCAACGATTCGCACCGAGAGCGGTGGCGGCGGCGGTGAGGGATTTCGGGACGTTTGAAATGGAATCCTCGGCGATGGTGAAAATGACGGGTATGACTGCGAAGCCCATCATGAAGCCGAGGATCATCGAGTTTCTCTGCTCGAAGGGGATGCCCATGGCTTGCGGCCACCAAAGGCGGAAATCTGCGATCTCACGGCCGGTGGCGGGATCTTTGTAAACGAAGATCCAGCTTTCCAACACCGGTCCGAAATGCCACCCACACCAGCCCGCAACCGCCATGAAGGGGATCACCACCAGCCATTCGCGGCCATTTTCAAATCGATTCCGAATGGCTAGCGGCAGGCGGCACCAGCAGAAGCCAGTGAGCAGGGCGGTGAGTGGCAGGGCCACAATCATGACCATCACGGAGGGCACGCGCGTTTCCAAAATCGGCGCCAACCAGAGACCAGCTAGAAATCCCAGGACCACCGAGGGCAGCGAGGACATGATTTCCATCACCGGCTTGACCACCCGCTTGACCTCCAGCGGCAGGAAGGCGGCGGAGAACACAGCGGCGAGCAGGGCGATGGGGACGGAAAATAACAGGGCGTAGGCAGTGCCCTTGAGCGAGCCGAAAATGAGCGGGATGAGGGAGAGCTTCGGCTCGAAGTCATCAGTGCCGCCGGTGGACTGCCATTGGTAAACGGGCTTCGCGCCACCTTCATACCAGACTTTTCCGAAGAAGGCCTTCCAGCCGGCCTCGGGGTGCGGGTCTTTGATCTCGTAACGGCGGGCGCTCCCATTTGCGGCAGCGATGAAAAAGTGCTCACCCTTGGCATCCAGCACCGCGATGGCGGGATCGATATCCAATTGGCCCGCCCAGCGGGTGACGCCGGAGGTGCTGTGGCGGATGGAAAGATCACGGCCAGTGCCTGTTAGGAACGTGCGGTTGCGCTGGCTGGCGGCGAAGATCACGGGGCCAGCTGCGAGTTTGGGAAATTGCTGGGTCTCACCAAACAGCCGCTCACCATCTTCCTGCGGGCGAAAAAGGCTCCATTGGGATTGGCGGCCATCTTCACCGGTGACGACGATGGAAACTCCGCCGAAAAGAAAGTCCATCTGCCGAGGAGTCACACCACCGAAGGGCTGGAAAGTCTGGCGCTTGGAAACGCCGCTGGAGTCTGCGAGAAAGTAATCCACCTCGCCATTGGCACAGGCCACCAGGACCATCGCGCCGTTTTGAGAAGCGCGGATGAGGCGAGCTTCGGCAGTGAGTTGAGGGGTGATATCAATTTCATCCAGTAGTGATATTTTCCCCTTGCCCGCGAGGCTGCGTTTCATGGCGAGGCGGAGGATGGAAACGGTGGCGGCGGCGGCTTCACCACGCTTGGCGACGATCACACGGCCTGTTCCGGAATCACCATAACTCACAGCAGTCACCGGGCCGCTGCCGATGGTAAGAGCGAACCATGGCTCTAATGAAACGGAAGGCTCAATGGTGGACTTCCCGTCCGGGGTGAAGTTTCTTTTGTATTCGACGAGTAGGGATCCCACGCGGCCATCTTCCAGCCCGAGGGCGATGCGACGGTGCACGGCATCGTAGGCGGTGGCGGTGATTTTCAAGCCTTCCAGCCCCGGCACGGCGAGTTCGCGGCGTTGGGAATCGAGAGTGTTGATGAAGACAACTTTGTCCGAGCCATCATAGAAAAACGGCATTTCGCCCCACTCGTCCACCCCGAGGATGACGGGCTGGGTAGGGGCGGAAATTTGCCCTGCGGGAGTGACTTTGGCCTCTTTGAAGAGCGGCACCACCTCCTTGCCGATGAAGTAGAAAATTCCAAATACAGCGATGATCACCCCGATGCCGCCGAAGCGGATCAACCAGCCCATGAAACGATCAAACCAAAGCGTGGATCGCGAGACTTCGAAGCGTTTCGGGTCGGGAGAACGGCTTGGAGTTGACATGAAGAAATCGAAAATTAAAAAAAACGGCTCGGGGAGGCTATGGCGGCACTGTCGGTGAGGGCAAGTACCGCTTTTCAAACTGTGCGATCAAGGGATCGCTTAGAGTTATTTCACCAGGGATTCGACCACCTCAGCGGCAAGTTCCGCAGGCATCGGGAAGTAGCCTTCTTTTTCCACAATCGATTGACCATCAGTGGTGAGCACGAATTTCAGGAACTCCAAAGTTAGCGCATCCAGCGGCTGGCCGGGCTTTTTATTCACATAGACGACGAGGAATCGGGCCAGCGGATAATCGCCACTGAGCGCGTTATCGTAGTTCGCTTCGAAGGCAGTGCCATCATCGCCGGAAATTGGCACGGCACGCACGCCGGATGTCTTATAGCCGATGCCGGAATAGCCGAGCGCATAGAGATCGCCGCCGATGCCTTGGACCACGCCGGATGAGCCGGGTTGCTCCTTGACGGTGGGCTTGAAGTCACCCTTGGCGAGTGCGTGTTCTTGGAAAAATCCGTAGGTGCCGGATGCGGAATTCCGCCCAAACAGCGAGATCGCGCGGCCCTTCCAAGCGTCCAGGCCTAGCTGGCCCCACTCGGTAAGATCCTCGCCGCCTTTTTTTCGGGTCTTGGAGAAAATGGCATCCACCTGCTTCGTCGAGAGGGCTTCCAGCGGATTATCCTTATGGGCGAACACGGCAAGCGCATCAATGGCGAGTCTGACCTGTGTAGGCTTATAACCGTGTTTTTTTTCAAAAGCATCGATTTCCTCAGCCTTCATCGGGCGGCTCATCGGGCCGATCTGTGCGGTGCCTTCGATCAAGGCTGGCGGCGCGGTGGAGGAGCCCTTGCCCTCGATCTGGATGTTCACATTCGGGTAAGCTTTTTTAAATCCCTCGGCCCAGAGCGTCATCAAATTGTTCAACGTATCGGAGCCGATGGAATTAAGGTTTCCAGAAATGCCGCTCACCGCCTTGTAGGAAGGCAAGGCTGGATCAAGGTGAGATTTCTCTTCGGCGAGAGCGGGCAACACTGCGAAGAGCAGGCTGCTGAGGCAAATAGCGGTGGATTTCATAGTTTGTTATGGTTGGTTGCAGGTGATTTCGCTCACCGACGTGGGCATTCCGCGTTTTCGCCACGGAACTTCAAAGAATGCTGTGTGACAAAGTTGTCACATTGATGCCCAATCGGCTGCGAATTCGGGTGTGATGTGAGAAAATCCCCAAAATCCCAACACTTTCTAGCCACGCTGGAAAAAGAAATGTGCGGCATGAGTCCTTAAAGACCAGCATGTCGCATCTTCTGTGACATTTTTGTCACACAAATTCGTTCCAGTGTGACGATTTCGCCAGATAAGACCCTCCCCGTCACAGAAAACACACCAAGTATGCAAATTACTCAATCCATTAAACAGACCCTCTACCTCACTCTCGCCCTGCAGGGCTCCGCCATGGCTGGCAGCGAACTTCTAGCCGTAACACCCGCAAATCCAACGAATAGCGGCGACTGGTGCGAATGGCTGCAAGATAAGCCTGGAATGCTGTATAAAAATAAGGAAAACCCGTTTCTCCAATCCTTCCACCTCGGCGGCCGCTTCCAATACCAAGCCGCCTATCTGGATGGTGAGGACGTCAACGGTCGTAATTTCAACGACACCTATGATGAATATCGCCGCGTCCGGATTGAGACAAAAACCGAGTTTCTTAAATACTTCAGCGCGAAAATCGGCATCAACGCCGTAGCCGACGACCGCCGCAGCGCCGGTGACCTCGATTGGGGCTACAGCGACTTCGATGAAGCGTATTTCACCTTCGATATTAAAAAATCCTTCGGTGCCGGACCGCTCGATGCTCTGAAAATCAACTACGGTCGGTTCAAATTCAACATGACCGAAGAGGTCCACATGTCATCAAAAGAAATTTACACCCTCGAGCGCTCCGCCATCGCTAACAAACTTTACGGCGCCAACAATCGACCCACCGGCGTCACCCTGGACGCCGAAATGGGTAAATGGTCCGGCACGCTGGGACTCTTCAGCGGTGAAGACGATTCCGAATTCATCGGTGGCTGGAATGATGGCCTCGCCTACTACATTTCCGCTGCCTACGCCCATAGCGAGCAGTGGCGTTTTATCTTCGATTTCGTGCAGAACGACCCCTCGGGTGAAGACGATTTCCTCGGCTACGATTGGGCCACTGCGGCGAATGCGGTTTATGAGCAAGACCGCTTCGGAGCGCTCGCCACCCTTGCCCTTGGTGAAAATAACGATGAAGCCCCTGAGCGCGGTGGCTCCTTCCATGCCCTCGTCATCATGCCTTGGTATTGGGTGGTGGAAGACAAGCTCCAAGCCGTCGTCCAATATCAATACGCCGGCTCCAGCCAAGGCGAAGGCATCCGCACCAATAGCCGCTACGTCCGCTCCACCCACGATACCGGAGTCGATACAAATAGTGGCCGCGGCGACGCACTTCACACCCTCTACACCGGCCTGAACTACCACATTTGTGGCGATCATTTAAAAATTATGGCAGGCGTCGAGTATTCCGCGCTCGAGACTCCAAAGGGTGATGTGAATGCCCTCACCTACAGCGTGGCCTTCCGCACATTCTTCTGATTTTGATATCGTCAACGAACCGAAAAACAACCGCTCCGCCACGCTTGCAGTTCCCGCCCCCCGCCGCTAGCATCCCGCCATGGCCGCGAAAGCAAAGACAACTCTCCAAAAATCAGACAACTTCTTCGCCATCGTCGGCAGCGATGATGGCCTCGTCCGGGAGAAAGCCCTGCTGCTTTACAATCAACTCACCGGTGGTCTCGATGATGGTTTCACCCACGAGACCATCGATGGCATTGCAGATAATTCGGATTCCGCCTTCCTCATTTGCGCTTCCACCGTCCAAGCCCTGCTAACCCTCCCCATGTTCGGCGGGGACAAGGTCGTCTGGCTGCGCAACGTGAATTTCCTTGCAGACAACGTCACCGGCCGCTCCCAACGCACCGAGGCAGGAGTCGAAAACCTCCGCGCCACCCTTGAGCGCGGCGTCCCTGCTGGAGTGAAATTTCTGATGACTGCCCAAGGCGTGGACAAGCGCCGTGCGTTTTGGAAATTCATCGAAAAAACCGCCACCGTCCAAGCCTACGACCGCATCGATACCAGCCGCGACGATTGGCAAGAGCAAGTCGCCACACTCGTCACCGCCAGCGCCCGCAAACTCGGTCTGACCTTTGACCGCGATGCCCTCGCCCTCTTCGTCATGCTCGCCGGTGAGCAATCCCAACAAATCGCCAACGAGCTCGAAAAAATCGACCTCTACCTCGGCCCCGAGCGCCGCGAAGTTACCGAAGAAGACGTCCACCTGCTCGTCCCCCTCAGCCGTGCCGCCGTTGTTTTTGAAATCGGCAAAGCCATCCAGCTCGGCAACGCCTCCCGCGCCATCCAGCTCATCGATCAACAACTGGAAGCGGACGAATCCGCCATCGGCATCATGCGCGCCTCCATCATCGGAGTGGTCAGAAACCTCTTCATGGCAAAGCTCATTATCGAGATGTTTAAAGTCCCCACCGGCAACTACTCTGCCTTTTCCGGCGGTCTCAATCGCCTAGCCGAAGCCGACCGCGCCTGGCTACCCCAGAAAAAAGACGGCTCCGGGGTCAACGTTTTCCCAATCTTCCTCGCCGCAGAAAACTCAAAAAACTTCGAACTCGCCGGCCTCCAACACGTCATGGAAGCCACCCTCAAAGCCGATCAAGCCCTCGTCACCACCGGTCTTGATCATCGGCTTGTTTTGCACCGTCTGATTGTAGAAATCGCCGCCGCACGTAGGTCTCCGGGCAAACGGAAATGATAATTGGCTAAAGGCGGCATCCATATTCAAGGAGGGGCGGAACGCGTCCGCCCATGCGGATGATCAGCCAATGGAATGTCCAAAAGGGCTTCTCATTGTCACCTCATCCTCACAGCGAACACGTTTCGCCGCTCCTTGATCTTTCTTTCTACGCTCTCGCTAATTTCTGGCATATCAAGCCACACCCCAGAACCAAGATGTCGCATTATCAAAGACTAAGACATCCTGACCTACCCACGTAAAATAGAGATTTAAGGGAAAGGACAAGGAAACACAATGCACCTCAACGGAGCATGATTCAACATTGCAAGTTGAATCACGGATAAACGGCGCAGTTTTCCTAGGGCCAACGGCCTATCGCCATAATAGCCTGGGGCAACGCCCCTGGAAATTGGTCATTCTCGTAATGGAGGGCCAACGGCTCGGTCCACTCCCGGCACCGCAATCAATCGGGCCGTTGGCCCTTCGAATGAATTGGTGATCCGGAATCCTAGGCCGCTGGCCTAGGCTACTATGGCGATGGGCCGTTGGCCCGGAAGAAATGATGCTTCGGGCCACCTTTACACCACCTCGAACTCGGATCATGTAGTTTCCTGCGAGGTCAGGATGTCTGAGACTCTCGCTTAAGCCGACTCCAGAGCCACCCGCGCTAAGAATCCAGAGCGTGATTCCCCATTTTTCAAAGCTGCAGCATCAATGCGGCGGAGGACGCGCTCGGGAAGTGAGATATTGAGTCGCTTGGATTTCCCAGATAATGATGACAGGTCTATAGAAATTAACGCCCAGACCACGCCGGCGAATTCTGGATCGCTAGCCCGGCATTCCAGATCGAGCGGGGCGGGAATTTTTTCTCCCGCATCCAATAATCCCTCGATATGGAACGCGAGCGCCTCACCGGCATTGGCAATGGCTTCATCCAAGGAGTCTCCGGCGCTAAAGCACCCTAGAAAATCGGGAAACCGCACTCCGTAGGCGCTGCCCGGCTCGTGTTCAATAGCGATAGGATAGTTCATGGCTTGTCGATTCCTGCGGATTTGAGAATAGCCCGAGCCGTTCCGATGGGGAGATCCTTTCTCGGGTGCGGCACAGTGATGACGCCGGATTTCCAAAGATGCTTGAACTGGTGGTGGCTGCCCTTTGTTCTGGTCTCCTTCCATCCCGCCTCATTCAGCAATCTGATGATCTCTCGGCTTGTCATCTTGTGTAAGAATACACACGAGTGCCGAGCTTGCAATCTTGAAATTTAGAGCGCCATCGTCTTCCTCTGACTCTCAGATTGCCAATTTAACCCCTCAGCAGTAGATATTCCCATGACTTTGCCATTACCCGATGATCCTGCTTTGGCGGATATGAGCGAAGCCGATATTCGACGGTTCGCGGACGTAGTGAATGTTGACGCAAGTCAGTAAGGAAAAAGTGATCAATCAATTTGGACTGCCAGCACCGTTGAGAATTTCCATGTAAAGGTCTTCCAAAGAACGGCGGATCGGGGCGAAGGCGCGGACGCGGACACCGGCACGGACTAGGCTCTCGATCAATACGGCGGGATCAGAACCATGGTGAAGCCGGATTCGGTTTGGACCTAATACATCGCCACCGGTGCTTTGAATGATGCTAGAGGCGGTGGTCCATGGTTCGAGATCCACTTCAAAAAGGAGTGCATCGTCATGCAGATCATCAATGGTGCCTTCGAAAACGCGTTTGCCTTCGCGAAGGATTGCCACCCGATCACACATCAGTTCCACTTCAGCCAATAGATGGGAGTTAAACAAAACGGTCATCCCGCGCTCGTCCCGCAGCTTGAGGATGAATTCGCGAAACCACTTGATTCCCTCGGGATCGAGGCCATCGGTGGGCTCGTCTAACAAAAGAACTTCGGGTGCAGGTAGCAGCGCTTGGGCGAGCGCGAGGCGCTGGCGCATCCCGTGGCTGTAAGTGCGCACCTTGGAGTGGACGCGGCGCGTGAGTCCTACTTGCTCGATGACTTCTTGGGCGGCCTTGGGATCGAAGCCAAATGAATAACTCATCAGGATTTTCAAATTTTCCCAACCACTGAGGTAATCATAAAACGCGGGTGCCTCGAACACGGCACCCACCTTGGCGAGCGCCTTCGAGCGATTTTTTAAAACAGAAATTCCATCAATACTTACATCTCCAGCATCCGGCATCACCATGCCGAGAATGATGCCGAGTGAGGTGCTTTTCCCTGCACCATTGTGGCCTAGCATGCCATAGATTTCACCCCGTTTGACATGGAAGGAAACATCCGTCAGCGCGGGTTTCCCGCCGAAGGTTTTGTAGAGGCTGGAAGCTTGGAGCATGGGGAAAAGGGAATCAGTTAGTTGCCAACAGCGAAGCGTTCTTTGTTCGAACTTGAGAGATCGGCATAAAGGAAATTAACCCCGTTTGGATGCCAGGATTCCTTGTCGGAAATGAGCGGGATGCGTTCGGGAAATTCATCATTGCCGAAGAAATATAACTCAGCGCGCAGGCGACCATTTTGAGTAGTGTTCCAGAAATAACTTGAACCGGATTTTTTATATAACTCGTTGTCTGCCGGGCAGTGGAAGGATTCTGCTGATCCAACATACTCTAACAAAGCCGTCTCTATCACCGGCACATCTTCGGTCTTGGATGAGCGGGCAAGCATCAAAGTCGGCATGATATTATTATGATCTTGCAAATAACTCTCAGTGGCCACACCGAGTCCTCGTAGATTATTAAGGCAAGTGACCTCGCGGGACTTCGCGATCAGAGAGCGTGAAACCGGCACGCCGATGCCGATGAGCGTGGCCGTGATGGCCAGCACCACCAGAATTTCCACCAGGGTGAAGCCGCGTAATTTTCTTATCATTAGCGTGGGCCGAATTCGGTGCCGCGGAGTCCTTGCATGGTCTCGTTCATCGCCTCCATCAGCGGGGCGAGATCGAGCTTGGTGTCGGCGCTGGATTTTTCGAAATAAGCACTCATGCCTTCTTGGCTGATCCGATCTAACAAGTCGGCACCCAGTTGCTCGGTACGTTCCATTTCCTCCTTGGTGCGGCCTTGTTGGATTTCCTTAAGTCCTCTTTCGACAAAACTTTTCCGTTGTTCAGGCTTCATCGCATCCAAGGCCTGCATGAAGCGGCTCATGGACTCGACGATGGTGAGATCCACAAATAGGGACTTTTCACTGGGGCTGAGGATCCGGAAAAAATTCTCCCCGGAGCGGTTATCGCGGTTTTTTTCGCGCTCTTGGAAATCGAGTAGATTCACATTTGCGGCAATTTCGCGGAGTTCTTTCTCACGGCGTTTGGCCTCGGCGGCATTCGGGACTGTGGGATTGTTAGACCAATCCTGGAATTTTGCTGCAGCCACTTGGCGGTCGATGGATTCTGCGGTGATTCTCTTCGATCCTGCGTATGAACGGATCCCCCAGACGCAGGCCCAGACAAGGGCGAGAATGATGACGGCTCTGAAAATGGCGGTGCGGTGGCCCATGCCGGAATTCTAGCCGAGGCCGCTGGTAGCGCAAGAGGACAATCTGGTATGTAGCTAGCCTCACACCAGCTTCAATCTCGCGAAATCCTGTGTATCCACAAGCCCGAGCGGCATGCCCGCTTCATCCACCACCACGATGTCGTCGATGCGATTTTCCCCGATGGTTTTTAAAACCTCCACTGCCAGCGCATCGGCACGTACGGTGATGGGGTGGCGCGTCATGAGCTCTGCCACTGGCTTTTCACCCAGCAGAGGATCATTTCGGAAACTTCTCGCGAAGTCGCCATGGGTGAAAATCCCGGCCAGTGTGCCGTCGGGATTTAAGACAAGGCAAGCACCCGCCCTTGCGCGGTTCATCGCATCCAACGAGGCAAAGACGTTTGCGGTTTCTGGCACGGTCGGTAATGCGCCATCGGCCCGCATGATGTCCGATACCCGCGTGAGCAGCGCCCGCCCTAAGCTGCCGCCGGGGTGAAATTTTGCGAAGTCCTCTTCGGTGAAGCCACGCGCTTCCAGCAGGACCATCGCCAACGCATCGCCCATTACCAACATCGCGGTGGAAGAGGAAGTGGGCGCGAGATTGAGCGGACAGGCTTCGCGCTGCACGGAGGTATCCAAAGTTACATCGCTCAAACTGGCCAACGTGGAAGCGGGCTTGCCAGTGAGAGCGATGAGTTTCACGGCAAATCGTTTGATGAAAGGAATCAAATCCAGCAACTCGCTGGTCTCGCCGGAATAAGACAGCACGATCACCGCATCCCCGTCCGAAAGCAGGCCCAGATCGCCATGCAGCGCATTTTGGGAATTGAGGACCACCGCCGTCGCCCCAGTGGAGTTGAGAGTTGCGGCAATTTTATGACCGATGTTGCCAGATTTTCCGATGCCTACAACCACGATTTTGCCACGATTTTGCAGCGTATCTGCCAGCAACTCCACGGCCGTGCTGAAGTCATCGCCCAAGCGCTCACCCATCCGGCGCAGTCCATCGGACTCGATTTCTATCACATTCCGCGCAAGGGCTAGGTAATCCATACCCCATCACAAGCCCTCGATGCCCCACTTGGCAAGCGCGAGCTATCCGCATTGACGTAGCTGGGTAAAAAGGCAGTCTTCCAAATATGACTGGCAAGCGAGGACTGACTGAGAATCATGCAGCACGGATTCTTGGAAATCGGTCCTTGAAGGATGCGGCGCTATGTCTGGAATCGGATGTGGGAAACCTGCCTAAAGTACCGCTCGGAAGCTCCAAGGTTTCGCTGAAACGGGCGCTGGCTTTGTGGCAAGAGATTGAAGGAAATCCCGCGTTGCGTCAAATTTTACTCGATGGCGCTGCCGACGATCTGGAACTCTATCAGGGAAATATCGAAAATTTTATTGGCCTACTGCGGCTGCCGCTCGGTATCGCAGGCCCATTGCGGGTCAATGGTCTCGCTGCCAAGGGCGACTATCTGATTCCGCTGGCCACCACCGAGGCCGCCTTGGTCGCGAGTTACCATCGCGGCTGCCGGGCGATCACCGCTGCGGGCGGCTGCTCA
>Ga0335395_10002620_pt1 | contig 11178 bp, 5 predicted proteins | sample MAT02_FD_205744 | JGI IMG/M metagenome (GOLD analysis project Ga0335395, IMG submission 205744) | Freshwater microbial communities from Lake Fryxell liftoff mats and glacier meltwater in Antarctica - MAT-02 (spades assembly) (version 2) ...
GTGTCTTCGGCCACCGGGATGAACTCGCCCGGCATCACCAAACCCCGCACCGGATGCTGCCAGCGCACCAGCGCCTCCACGCCGATGACCACGCTCTGGCGATCCACCTGGGGCTGGTAGTGAACAACAAACTGCTGCTCAGCGAGCCCGACCCGCAAATCGGCGCTGATCGCGGCGCTGGCCCCCATGCGGGCCTGCAGCTCAGGGTCGAAGAAGCACACGTTGTTGCGACCCAGCGACTTGGCCTGGTACATCGCGAGGTCGGCCTGTTTCAGCAGCTCGACCACATCGTCTTTCTGACCCAGGAACGTCGCCACACCAATGCTGGACGTGGCGTGGTGCTGGTGCCCCGCAACCTGGAACGGCTCGCGCAGGGTGGCCAGCACCTTGTTGGCCAGCGCGCGCAATTTTTGTGTGGCGGTCTGGGGATCGGTGCTCAAGTCGTCCACCATCACCACAAACTCGTCGCCGCCCAGGCGCGCCACCGTGTCGGTTTTGCGCACGCTCTTCTTGAGCCGCACAGCCACCAGCTTGAGCAACTGGTCGCCCACATGGTGGCCCAGCGTGTCGTTGAGGATTTTGAAGTTGTCCAGATCAATGAACATCAGCGCGCCATGCTGGCCTGAGCGCGCGCTTTGAAACAGCGCGTTTTGTAGCCGCTCCATGAGCAGCTGCCGGTTCGGCAGGTCGGTGAGGGTGTCGTAGAGGGCGAGGTGGCGGATCATGTCTTCGGCGTTCTTGCGCTGCGTGATGTCGCGTCCCACCGCCACCCAGTGGGTGACCACTTCCTCAGTGGCCTGTACCGCGACCACCTCCAGTTCGACCCAGAACGAGGTCTGGTTCTTGCGCCGCACCTCCATTTCGGTGCGTGCCTTGCGGTTGCGCTTCAAAGCCCAAGACATCTCGCGCAGCTTGGCCATCGCTGGTTCGAGCTCCAGCAACAGGTGGGCTGTCTGTCCCATCACTTCCTCGCGTCCGTAGCCTGTCTGCGTCTCAAACGCCTTGTTGGCGAACACAACGCGCGCCTCATCCTGCGCGGTGGCTGCGGTTTCCACAATCACCACGATGTCGTTGAGCTGGGCCACGCTGGCCTCCAGCAGCATCAGATGTTCCTGGGCGTGCTGCCGGTCGGTGACGTCGCGGAAATACACCGCCAGCCCCTCCGCAAACGGATAAGCCCGCACCTCCAGCCACTTGCTCAGTGTGGGGAAATGGGCATCCAGCTCCACGCGGCGGTTGTTCTTGAGCGCGTTGGTGAGCTTCTCGCGCAACAGGCCTGTCAGCGCCTCACTGAGCCCGTGCCACACCTCCAGCCCCAGCAGCTCGGCGGTGGCTTTTTGCAGCAGACGCTCGCTCTCCTGGTTCAGGTAGGTGAAGCAGCACTGGCGGTCCAGCGTCACAAAGGCCTCGGTGATGCTGGCCAGTGTGGTGGTCAGGCGCATGGCCAAGCGCAAGGTTTCGTCCTGCGCCTGCTTCTGTGTGGAAATGTCTTGCACCGCACCCTGGATGCGAATCACCCGCCCCTGCGGATCGCGCACCGCATCGCCCACGGTGCGAACCCACTTCACACCGGTTTCGGGCAACACCACCTGGATCTCCTCGTCAAATCCTTCACCCAGAGTGGCGCACCGCTCCAGCCGCTGGCGCATGGCGCTTCGCCACTCTGGCGCATAGCGCGAAATCATGAATTCCAGATCCAAGACGGCGTGGGGCTCGCGCAAGCCAAGGATGTTGGCGCAGCCTTCCGAGTGGCGCAGGGACTGGCTGGCCAGATCGATCGACCAGCTGCCCGCACCGGCCGTGCGTTCGGTGAGGTTGAGCCGGCTTTCGCTCTCACTGAAATCTTCTTTTTGGCGGGTATCGGTCGGCAGGTGGCTGCTCGGTGCCCTCTGCTCGGGGTGTTGGGCCAACCAGCGCAATTGAGCCGCTGCGTGGCGGGTGAGAGACGCCAGCAATGGCATGTCGCCAACATCAACCCATGCCGGTTGCGTGAACAGCAGCACCAAGGTGCCGCTGCGGTGTCCATTGCCGGCTGGCAATGGCAGTGTCTTGGCGTGGGTCGCTGCCAGACCTGGGAGGGCGATGGGCAATGTGTCGTGGCCCGGGGCGCTGGGTGGTTCCAGACCCGCGTTGGCGCGTTCAACCACGGTCAACATGTCGCGCAGCGCCTCGGCCTGGGTGGCGGTCAGGCCATGATGGTCGACGACCCGCTCCCCCGCATCGGTTGCCTCCATCAGCAGGGCGGCCGCGCATGGCGTGAGCAGGCTGGCCAGCTCGGCGATCCCATGGAGGCATTCGGCTCGCGACGCACTGGCTGGGGTGAACAGGGCAGACGCAGTCGCCATGGAAGAGTCAAGTGGGTGTGACGGCATGGATGGGTTGCGGGATTTTGAGTGCGCTGCAAAGCAGTTCAGCATAGCGAAGCGCCCTTGCCCACGCGGGTTTCCTGGTGGGCACAGGTGCGAGATGCCTTACATAAGTGGTACACACAGGCGCTTTTACTGCGCGATTTGTAACCTAAATGTAAATATTTGTTGCTTTCGTACTGGTATCGACAACGCGCGAGAAAAACCTTTCTCCGTGTGCGCTGCGCCACTTCTTGAGCAGCACCTCGACCCACTGAACGTCACGACCATGAGCGCATTGGCCGATCTAAGGCGATACAGCGATGTCGCCAGCCTGAAATCTGCGTTGCATGAGCTGTGCAGCGGGTTCGGTCGCATCACCCGGCTGGACATTCTGACCGCCATGCACGAGGGCACCAAACAAGCCATTTGCTTTCTCCGCATGGAGCGCCCCGAGCAGGAGCAGCGCCTGATGAAGACCCTCGGGGTCGGGCGCTTCGGTGGCGAGGTGGTATTCGAGCTCAACCTGAGCGTGCCTGTGATCACCGAAGACTCGGGGCCGTCGTCTCAGTGGGTGGATTCCGGCCCGTATTGATTTCGTCTGGTTCGGTGCCACTGATCGGCAGCGCCACCGGTCTGTGCTGCGCTGATGAACAAACCCGCGGGCCTCAACTCATTTCAGTTCAGTTCGCCGAAAGCCGACACCCGTGCTGCGGGTCCAGGTGACTGAGGCGCGGTCTGGTTGATGTTGATCCAGAACTCGCACACATGCTTCATGGCGCTCAGGAACTGCGAAAACTCGGTGGGTTTGGCGATGTAGGCGTTGGTTCCCGCCGTGTAGGCACGCAGCAAATCGCTGGGTTCGGTGGATGAGGTAAGCACCACCACCGGAATGTTGTGCAGCTGCTCGCAGCCCTTGATTTCGTGCAACACACCGATGCCATCAAGCAGTGGCATTTTCAGGTCAAGCAGGATCAGCGAAGGATTGACACTGGTGCGAGACGCAAAAGCACCCCGGCAATGGAGGTAGTCCAGCGCTTGCATGCCATCGGACACATGGGTCACGCAGCCATCAAGCCCGTGACGGGCCAGTGCCAAGCGGGTCAGTTCGGCGTCGTCGGGGTTGTCTTCAACCAAGAGAATGGATTCAAAAGTTCGGTTCATCGGCTTGGTGTTCCATACATCTACTCGCCCGGAGAATTCGCCGCAAGCAGGCTTTCAAACGGCAGTGAAAAGGAGAAAACGCTGCCCTCGCCCAGTTGGCTCTCGGCCCAGATGGTGCCTCCGTGTCGCTCAATGATGCGCCGGGTAAGCGCCAAGCCAATCCCGGTTCCTTCGAACTCGCTCGCGCGGTGCAAGCGTTGAAAAACACCAAACAGCTTAGCCGAGTATTTTGTATCGAAACCGACCCCGTTGTCACGCACATAAAAAGTGTGGCCCTTGGCTGGGTCCACGCCCCAGCCCACCTCAATACGGGCGCTTTCGCGCGGACGCGTGTATTTGTAGGCGTTGCCCAGCAGGTTGGCCCAGACCTCGCGCAGCAGCAAAGCGTCACCCTGCACCACCGGCAAATCGCGTGCCACCACCCAGTCGATGCTGCGTCCTTCGGTGTCGTGCGCCAGTTGGGCCACCACGGTGTCCACCAGCAGGGTGGAGTCCACCGGCGCGATGTTGACCGCTGCGCGCCCCAAGTGCGAGAACGCCAGCAAGCCGTCGATCAGCTGGCTCATGTGGCGCGCCGAGGCGCCGATGGTGTTGAGATAGCGCGTGCTGACCTCATCGCAGCGGTCCCCCAGGTGCTCCTGCAGCAGGCTCACGAAGCTGGCCACATGGCGCAGCGGGGAGCGCAGGTCGTGTGAGACAGAGTAAGAAAAAGATTCCAGGTCTTTGTTGGCGGCCAGCAACTGCGCGGTGCGCTCGGCCACCCGCTTTTCCAGTTCTCCGTTGATGTTGCGCGTCAGATCGTCGAGCCGCTTGGCGTCGGTCATGTCGCGGGTGATCTTGGCGAAGCCGCGCAGTTCACCGTCGTCATCGAGCAGCGCAATCAACATCGCATGCGCCCAGTAGCGAGAGCCGTCTTTTCGCTGGTGCCAGCCGGTGACTTCGTGTTGGCCGCGCGAGGAGGCCAGCCGCAGCATTTTGTCCGCCTGCTCGCGCGCGTTCTCTTCCTCCGAATGCTCGCACAGCAGCCGGTAGTGCCGTCCCAGCATCTCGGTGGGCGAGAAGCCGTCCATGCGCTGGGCGCTGTCGGTCCAGTCGGTGATGTATCCGTCTGCATCCAAGAAAAAAGCGCCGTAGTCGCGCATGTTGTCGACCATCAGTCGGAAGCGCTGCTCGCTCTCCAGCAACTCAACCGAGCGCTCGCGGATGCGCAACTCCAGCTCGGTGTTGAGCCCGATCACGCGCTCCTCAATCCGCCTGCGCTCGGTGATGTCAATCACCTGAATGAAGATGCCTTTGACCTCTCCCTCGTGAAGATCAGGGAGGTAGGTTGCGCTGACGAAGACCGGTTGTCCTTGGGCGAATTCCCGCCAAGCCTCAAACCGCTGCGCCTGCCCGGTCAGGGCCGCCTGCAGCCGGGGGTTGATCTCACCCCATATGGCTGGCGAGATGCACTCGCTCACCGCTCGGCCCAGGATCATCTTGGGATCCATGCCCATCAATTGCATGTGGTTTGCGTTCGCAAAGCGAAATCGAAGATCGGTGTCTAGGTAGGCAATGAGCCCGGGCACGTGATCGGTGATGGCCTGAATGAACCGCTCGTTTGATTGCACGGCTGTTTCGGCCGCCACACGATCTGAAATATCGACCACTGTGGTGTTGCTGTGCAGGTACTCGCCGTTGGCGTCCCGCACGGCGGTGGATGAGACCAGCACAGGAAACGCACTGCCATCTCGCCGACGCATTTCGTACTCGGCTGGCTCGATCAAGCCATGGGTCATCAGGCGCTGCAACCGGTCTTCCACCATCTCGGCGTTCTTCAGGACCATCAGGTCTTGGTAGGTCAACCGACCCACCACCTCTTCGCGCGAATAGCCCAGCCAGGCAAGTTCTGTGTCGTTGATGGAAACGTAGAAGCCGTTGCGGTCGATCGAGTGGTAGCCGCACGGTGCCTGGTTGTAGAGATTTTGCGCCCGCTCCAGCGCGATGTGGAGCTGCTGGTTGACCTGCTGGACCTGGTCTTCGGCCGCCTTGCGATCGCTGATGTCGACCAACTGGATCACGATGCCCTGCACCTCTCCTTCCACGCGATACGGTGTGCATTCGATGTTGGCGTAGAAGCTGGTGCCGTCGGGAAAGGTGCGCAGTCCTTCAAAGCGCTGGGCCTCGCCCGCCAGCGCAGCGGTGAGATGGCCCTGGGCCTGAACGCTGGCGAAATTTTCTGGGCGCGCCACTTGGCTCAAATGCAAACCAACCAAGCTGGCGGGTGGCAAATTGAGCCAGCGCGCGTAGCTGGCATTGGCAAACTGGCAGATCAAATCGCGGTCGTAGAACGCCATCTGCACCGGCACGCTGTCGGTGATGGTTTGCAGGAAAGCACGCTGGGCCGACAGCGCCTGTTCGGCGCTGTGGTGCGCGCTGATGTCCACCAAGGTGTTGTTGGTGTGAAGAAAGTTGCCTTGGGCATCGAACACGGTGGTGCTGCTGAGCAACGCGTTCAGCGTGCTGCCATCGCGCCGCCGCAAGCGAACTTCGATTGGATCGAGCGGCTGGCCCAGCTTGAGCTTCTTCAGGCGCTGTTTCATGCTGTCAACATGCTCGGGCAGCATCACATCGCGAAAGTGCAGCTTACCGATCACCTCCTCAAGCTGATAGCCCAGCCAGTCGAGCGCGGTCTGGTTGACGCGCACAAACACACCGTCGCCATTGACCGAGTGGTAGCCACAGGGCGCTTGGTTGTAGAGCGCTTGGGCGTCTGTCAAGGTCTGGCCGATGCGCTGGTTGGCTTGTGCCAGTTCCTGCGTTCGAAGCTGTACCCGCGCCTCCAAGCTTTCGTTGAGTGCGCTGATTTCTTCCTGCTGGCGGTGCAGCTCGCTGATGTCGCGCGACACTGCCAGCAGCATCACCGGCTCACCGGCCGCGCTGCAGATCGGGTTGATGACGGTGTCCCACCACTTGGGCGTGCCTTTGAAGGTGGGGGCAAAGCCAACAAAGCGGGCGGACTCGCCCCGGGCTGCGCCTTCCAATGCAGCGCTCGCCAGCAACGCGCCTTCGTCGCGCCACCAGGTGCGCCAGTCGGCGTGGTGTACGTCTTCAAAATGGTCCACTTCCACTAGGCGACAGCCGAGTGCCGTCATCTGCAGCACCCGGCCCTGCAGGTCAAGCACCATCGTGCAATCGGGGCTGCTGGCGATGATCTGCCGGTTGAGCTCTTCCTTCAGCCTGGCGTCGGCCTCCAGCTCGCGCTGCTCGGTGATGTCTTGCACAAAGCCGAACTGGCCCAGAAATTCACCCGCTGTACCGAACCTCGGCGCATTGCGCATCAGCACACGGCGAATTCCACCGTCGCCACGCAACAGCCTCAGTTCCATGCTGTGGCTGCTTGGCTGCATGGCGTACGCAAACCAGCTTTCTTGAGCCCGCTGGCGGTCCTCTGGGTGTACCGCGGCGAGCCAGCCAAAATTGGCAAAGCTCGACAGTTCAAGCCCGAGCATCTGTTGCAAGTTGACGTCAACCTGGATAAGCAAGCCCGCGGCATCGGTGCGAAAAATACCAATCGGAAAGACGCTGCTCAGGGCGGTGAGCAGAGAGGCGCGAGCCGCCGAGGAATCGTCTGGCCGGGCGCCCGCCTCGGCCCAATTGAACTGCACGGGGAGCCCTGGGGCTTCATGCGATGTCGCTGGTGACTCGGTTGCTGCTGGTGGCGCTGTGTTGGACAACTCAGCGGCCAGCGACCGGCGCAGGTGCTCGTTTTCCAACATGAGCGCTGCGATCTCGTCACGCAAAAATTGAACCTCGTCGTGACCCTCCGCTTTGGCAGAGGACGCGCCGGGCAAATTGGCTCGAAGGGGAACGGAAGCGCTCATCGTGCCGCACTTTACCCCAGCCTATCCATCCCTTTGTGTGAAATATGTCAGCTAAAAACGCGGCAACTCCGGGTGGGGCAGACGTCCGCCACGCACCAGCATCTTGCCGTACTCGGCACACCGCTGCAGCGTTGGGATGACCTTGCCTGGATTGAGTAATTCTTTGGTATCAAAGGCCCGCTTCACGCCGAACATCAAAGCATTCTCGGCGGCTGAAAACTGCACGCACATGCTGTTGAGTTTCTCCACCCCCACACCGTGCTCGCCGGTGACCGTGCCGCCCATCGCCACGCTGGTTTCCAAAATATCGGCGCCAAACAACTCGCAGCGGCGCAGCTGATCGGCGTCGTTGGCATCGAACAGAATCAGCGGGTGCAAATTTCCGTCGCCGGCGTGGAACACGTTGGCGCAGCGCAGCTGGTACTTCTTTTCCATCTCCCCAATGGCCATCAGCAGCTCGGCTAGGCGCTTGCGTGGAATGGTGGAGTCCATGCACATGTAGTCCGGGCTGATGCGGCCAGAGGCCGGGAAGGCGTTCTTACGGCCGCTCCAGAATCGCAGGCGCTCGGCCTCGTTTTGGCTCACGGTGATGGCGGTGGCGCCGCAGCGGCGCAGCACCGTACTCATGCGGCCAATTTCCTCTTCCACCTCTTCTGGGGTGCCGTCGCTCTCGCACAACAAAATGGCCGCAGCGCTCAGGTCGTAGCCCGCGTGTACGAAGCCCTCCACCGCTTCGGTCATGGGTTTGTCCATCATCTCCAAACCAGCCGGGATGATGCCGGCCGCGATCACACTGGCCACGGCGTCGCCGGCTTTCTGGATGTCATCGAAGCTGGCCATGATGCAGCGGGCCAGCAGCGGCTTGGGCACCAGCTTGACCGTGACCTCGGTGGTCACCGCCAGCATGCCCTCACTGCCGATCACCAGCGAAAGCAGATCGAGGCCCGGTGTGTCCAGCGCCTCACCGCCGAAGGTGATCGGCTCGCCCTCAATGGTGAGGCCGCGCACCTGCAACACGTTGTGCACCGTCAGCCCATATTTCAGGCAGTGCACACCGCCCGAGTTTTCCGCCACGTTGCCGCCGATGGTGCAGGCGATCTGGCTGCTCGGGTCGGGTGCGTAATACAGGCCGTGCGGCGCCGCTGCGTCGCTGATCGCGAGGTTGCGCACGCCGCTTTGCACCACCGCTGTGCGCGAGCGCTGATCGATGGAGAGAATGCGATTGAACTTGGCCAGCGACAGCGTGACGCCCATCGCATGGGGCATGGCACCGCCGGACAGACCAGTGCCCGCGCCACGTGCCACCACCGGCACGCTGAGTCGGTGGCAGATCTTGAGCAACGCCGCCACCTGGGCTTCGGTCTCAGGCAGTGCCACGACCAGTGGCCGTTCGCGGTACGCGGTGAGGCCGTCGCATTCGTAGGGCACCGTGTCCTCCGTCTGCCAGAGCAGGGCGTGGCTTGGCAACACCGACTGAAGTGCGGTGACCACCTCGGCTTGGCGCACGCTGCGCGCGACCTGGGAGAACTCGGGTGGGCTGATGGGTGCGTTCATGGCGGTGGGGCGAGGGCTCGCCGGTGCGTCGGTGGAAAACCAGTTTAGGCCAATGCCTTGGCACGCGCATGAAGAAAACTGCACGCCCTTGTGAACAGCATGCTGGTTGTGGACGGGCTGGCGGTCGCGGCAGTGCCGCTCGCTACGGGATTGGGGCCGATGCTTGCTGCGGGGGTCGCGGCAGTGCCGCTCGCTACGGGGTTCGGCAACCATGCGCGGTGGCGGACGCGCGGGTTTTTGTGGGAGCGGCACTGCCGCGATGGCGTGGGCAAAGCGTTGCAGTGAAGCGGCGTGGCCTCAGCCCACCGCCTTCTTCAACCACTCGGCAAACGCCGCACACTCCCAGCGCTCCATCATGCCGGTGCGCCAGCACAGGTAATGCGCGTGCGGGCTGGGCACGTGGCGTTCGTACAGGCGCACCAGCGTGCCGTTTTCCAGCCATGGCGCGCCGAGCTTGAGGCGCACCAGCGCGATGCCCATGCCAGCGGCGGCGCCGTCGCACATCAGGCCTATATCGTTGAACTGAGACCCGTCAACCGGCTCTGGCCAGTCGAGGCTGTGCGCCGCGAACCAAGTGCGCCACGGATCGAGCGGGCTGCGCAGCAGCGGCATGCCTTCCAAATCTTCCTGTAAGTCGAAAGGGCCGTTCTCTCGCACAAAGGCGGGCGAGGCCATGGGCGTCACCTCGTCTTTCATAAGGCAGACGTGTTCCACATCGGCGTAGCGCCCAGTGCCAAAGCGCACCATGAGATCGGCGTCTTCGGCCACCACATCGAGCAGCGGAATGCTCACTTGCAGAGTGATGTCGATTTCTGGGTAGGCCTCGCTGAACTGTTTGAGCCGCGGCAGCAGCATGGAGCGCGCAAAAGTCGGCGTCACCGCCAGACGCAGCTTGCGGCGCCCGGGCGTGGCGTGGCTGCTGGGAAATTTCTGCAGCGACGCCAGGCCCTCGCGCACATGCGCCAAGTATTCGATGCCCTCGGTGGTGAGCGAGAAGTCGGCGCGACCAAACAGCTTGGTGCCCAGAATCTGCTCCAGCTGCTTGATCCGGTGGCTGACCGCGCTGGGCGTCACACACTGCTCTTCGCTGGCCTGGGTGACGCTGCGCAGCCGAGCCAGCGCCTCGAAGGTCAGCAGGCACTGGATCGGGGGGATGCGCAGCGTCATGGTGGTGAATCTTTCAGCTCAGCGACCCGCGCAGCGGTGGAGCAACGATTCGCCGCCGGGCCGCCCCAAGGCGAATCAACCCCCCTGAGGGGCAGCGACCCGCGCAGCGGCGGAGCGTGGGGGCATGTTCTTGCCGCCGGGCCGCCCCAAGGCGAATCAACCCCCCTGAGGGGCAGCGACCCGCGCAGCGGCGGAGCGTGGGGGCATGTTCTTGCCGCCGGGCCGCCCCAAGGCGAATCAACCCCCCTGGGGGGCAGCGACCCGCGCAGCGGCGGAGCGTGGGGGCATGTTCTTGCCGCCGGGCCGCCCCAAGGCGAATCAGCCCCCTCGGGGGGCAGCGACCCGCGAAGCGGCGGAGCCGCGAACGACACCCGAAGGATGGCGAGCGCAAGGGGGCACAATTCACTTAAAAATGACTGTCTTGTGGCCGTTGACCAGCACGCGGTGTTCGCTGTGCCATTTCACCGCCCGCGCCAGCACCTGGCTCTCCGTGTCGCGGCCCAGCGCGGTCAGGTCTTCCACCGCGTCAGTGTGGTCCACCCGGGCCACGTCCTGCTCAATGATCGGGCCTTCATCCAAGTCGGCGGTCACGTAGTGCGCGGTGGCGCCGATCAGCTTCACGCCTCGGTCGTGCGCCTGGTAGTACGGCTTGGCGCCCTTGAAGCTGGGCAAAAAGCTGTGGTGGATGTTGATCGCGCGGCCCGAGAGTTCGCGACACAGGTCGTTGCTCAGAATCTGCATGTAACGCGCCAGCACCACGAGCTCGGCGCCTTCGTTGCGAATCACCTCCAGCTGCCGGGCCTCGGCCTGCGACTTGGTCTGCCCGGTCACCGGAATGTGGTGAAACGGCACGTTGTAGCCAGCGGCGAGCTGGTAAAACTCGCGGTGGTTGCTGACGATGGCGCGAATGTCCAGCCGCAGCAGGCCGCTTTTCCAGCGAAACATCAGGTCGTTCAGGCAATGGCCTTCCTTGCTGACGAAGATCACGGTGGGCATAGGCTGGGCCAGCGGGTGCAGGCCCCATTGCATGGCAAACGGCTCGGCAAACTGCTGCAGCTGCAAACGCAGGTCGTCGGGCGTGAGTT
>Ga0335395_10002622_pt1 | contig 11174 bp, 9 predicted proteins | sample MAT02_FD_205744 | JGI IMG/M metagenome (GOLD analysis project Ga0335395, IMG submission 205744) | Freshwater microbial communities from Lake Fryxell liftoff mats and glacier meltwater in Antarctica - MAT-02 (spades assembly) (version 2) ...
GGTCCGCGTCGACGTCGGTGTTGACCCAACGGATCGTGCCAGTGGTGCTGCGCAGCGCGAGGCTCTGCAGGTGCAGGCGGGACCCGATCCGGCGCACGCCCTTGAGCAGGGGCCCGGTCGTCACGCCGGTGGCGACGAACAGCACGTCGCCGCGCGCGAGGTCGTGGACGTTAAGGATCTGGTCGGGGTCCTTCATGCCCATGCCGATCGCACGCACGCGCTCCTCGTCGTTGCGAAACTGGAGGCGACCCTGGAACTCGCCGCCCATGCAGTGCACCGCCGCGGCCCCCAGCACGCCCTCCGGCGCCCCGCCGATGCCGTACACCATGTCGATGCCGCTCTTGGGGATGCAGGTCGCTACGACCGGCGCGACGTCGCCGTCGGTGACCAGCAAGATGCGCGCCCCCGCGGCTCGCAGCTCCTGGATCAGGCTCTCGTGGCGGGGTCGATCGAGCACGACGACGGTGAGCTCGTCGGGGCGGCGACCCTTGGCAGCAGCGAGCGCCCAGAGGTTGTCGCGCGGCGACTTCTCCAGCGAGATCTTGCCCCTGCCCTCGGGGCCGCAGGCGATCTTGCTCATGTAGGTGTCAGGGGCGTTGAGCAGGTGACCCTTGTGGGCCACGGCGAGCACCGCCAGCGCGCCCGGCAGACCGTTGGCGCACAGGTTCGTGCCCTCGAGCGGGTCGACGGCGATGTCGACCTCGAGCAGGAGCGGGTCGCTGGGGCCGACCTTCTCGCCGATGAACAGCATCGGCGCCTCGTCGCGCTCGCCCTCGCCGATGACGATCGTGCCGCGAGCCGGCACGCGCTCGAACGCGGCGCGCATCGCCTTGACCGCCGCGGCGTCCGCCGCCATCCCGTCGCCGCGACCGATCTGCGCCGACGCGGAGATCGCCGCGGCCTCGGTCACGCGCGTGTACTCCAGAACTAATGTGCGATCCATGCAGGTCTCCTGTGTCAGCCAGTAGGCTCGGGGTTGGCGAGCGGCAGCAGCGTCGCTCGCAGGTCGTCAGGGAAGCGGGTCGGCCGACCGTCGGCGAGGACGATGCAGCAGTGACTGGTCTCGGCGAACAGCACCGTCAGCGGCTCCACAAGGCCGACGCGGTCACCTGGCTCAACGGACAGGTGATAGCCGAAGCGCAGCCGCGCGAAGCTCAGCTCGACGACCCCGACCTGCACCGAGACGATGTCGTCGTAGCGCGCAGGCGCCATGTAGGCGATGCCGAGGTCGGTCAGCGGCATGCCGAAGCCCTGCGCCTCGGCCTCGGCGTAGGTGTGGCCAAGCGCGCGCATGAACTCGACCCGCGCGGCCTCGAGGAACCGCGGATAGGTGCCGTGGTACACGAAGCCCATCTGGTCGGTGTCCGCGTAGATCACCCGCTGCCGCAGCGCGAGCCGCATGGCAGCAAGAGGGCGGGAGATCCGGGGCGGGCGAGCCATCGCGCCTGCGAGGCTACCGGAGCCCGAGGGCGCGCGCAGGAACCGTGATGGCGGTCGCAGTGAGTTAGGCCGCGGTCCGCAGACACTTCAGTCCGAGCCGGTCACAGCAGCGAGGCCGGCAGCATGCGGATGCGAGTCGGCGGCGCTGCCACATCGGGCGACGCCGCGAGCTCCGCGAGCGCGGCCTGCATGGCACGTTCATTGATTGCCTCGGTGAGGATCACCATCGGCACCGGGCCACGGCCGGGCCGGTCCTGGATCATCCGCGAGATACTGACGCCGTGGCGCCCCAGGCAGGTCGCGACCCTGCCGAGCACGCCGGGCACGTTGGGCACGTGCACGCACAAATAATTCTCGTGCTCGAGCAAGTCCATCGGCGCCGGCGCGACCTCGCGGACGGCGGGGGCGACCGGCGGGGCGACGCCAGCGACGAGGTCGCGCGCGAGCTCGATGAGGTCGGAGACGACGGCGACGGCGGTCGGCATCATGCCGGCGCCGCGTCCGTAGTACAGGCTGCGGCCGAGCGCGCGCGACTCGACGAGCACCGCGTTGTAAGCCCCGGTCACGCCGGCGAGCACGTGGCTGCGCGGGACCAGCGTGGGGTGTACGCGCAGGCACGGCCCGGCGGCGGTCTCGTGGGCGATCGCCAGGCTCTTGACGACGTAGCCGAGCTCGCCTGCGGTGCGGATGTCGAGCGCCGAGATCCCCGTGATGCCCTCGGTGACGATGAGGCGCGGGTCGACGCGCACGCCGAAGGCGACCAGCGCCAGCACGGCCAGCTTGTGCGCCGCGTCGCCGCCCCCGACGTCGAGGCTGGGGTCGGCCTCGGCGTAACCGGCCGCCTGCGCGCCGCGCAGGGCCTCCGCGAAGTCGGCGCCGCTGCGGGTCATGGCGTCGAGGATGAAGTTGGAGGTGCCGTTGACGATCCCCGCGACGACGTCGATGCGGTCGCTGGCGAGGCCCTCGCGCAGGCTGCGAAGGATCGGGATCCCGCCGGCGACCGAACCCTCGAAGTACACCGCGCGCCCGTGGGCCGCCGCGGTCGCGAAGATCTCCGCGCCGCGCTCGGCGAGCACCGCCTTGTTGGCGGTGACCACGTGCTTGCCGGCCCGCAGCGCCGCGAGGATGTACGTACACGCCGGCTCGACCCCGCCGACCAGCTCGACGATGATGTCGGTCAGCGGATCGTCGATCACCTGGGCCGGGTCCGTGGTGAGCAGCTCCGGCGCGAGCTCGACCGCGCGACGGCGTCCGAGGTCGCGCACACACACCTGCCGCACCTCGAGCACCGCGCCGAGGCGGGCCTCGATCGCGGCGCGCCGGTCCTGCAGCAGGCGCACCGTGCCCGCGCCGACGTTGCCGAGCCCGAGGATGCCGACCGTGACGCTGCGCATGCCCGGGCGAAGTTAGCGGTGGGCCGGTGGCCCGGTCAACTGCGCCGTGGCGGTTTACAGTGCGCCGCGCATGCCAGCCCCCGCGACCGAGATCCCTCAAGGCAAGACCCTCGTCACCGGCGCGGCCGGGCACGTCGGCGCCAACCTGGTGCGGCGACTGCTGGCCGACGGGGTCGACGTGCGCGTGCTGGTCCACCCGCAGCACAACAACCGCGGCGTCGAGGCGCTACCCGTCGAGCGCATCGAGGGCGACTTGCGTGACCTCGACGTGGTTCGTCGCGCGGTGACCGGCTGCGTGCGCGTGTATCACACCGCGGCCAAGGTGTCGGTCACCAGCCCGACGCCGAAGCAGACCCGCGAGCTGTGGGACATCAACGTGATGGGCACGCAGCACGTGATGCAGAGCGCGCTGCGGGCGGGGGTCGCCCGGGTGTGCCTGACCAGCTCGTTCTCGACGGTCGGCTTCCACGCCGACGACCCCTCGCGGCCGTGCGCCGAGGACCTGCCGTTCTACCCGTTCATCGATTGGATGCCCTACTCGCGCACCAAGGTGCTCGCCGAGGTAGAGACGTTCAAGGCGATCGCCGACGGTCTCGACGCGGTCATAGCGATCTCCACCGGCGTGTGCGGACCGCACGACTACCTGCCCTCGCGGACCGGCAACGTGCTGTTGAACTACGCCCGCGGCAAGTTTCGCGCCTACATCCCCGGCGGCTACGAGGCGGTCAGCGTCGACGACCTCGCCCGCGGTCACGTGCTGGCGATGGAGCGCGGCCAGACCGGCCAGCGCTACACGATCTCCACCCGCTACGTGACGATGGACGAGATGCTCGACCTGTTCGCGGAGGTCACCGGCAAGCGCCGTAACCAGCGCAAGCTGCCGCCGAAGTTGATGGCCGTGGTAGCTCGCGCAGTGTCCGGCACGATGACGGCGCTGTTCCCCGACGCGCCGCAACACCTGACCCCCGGCGCCGTGCTGGTGCTGTCAATGCAGCGCCGCGCCGACATCACCAAGGCGCGTGAGCAACTGGGCTACGAGCCAGGCCCGCTCGAGCCCGCGGTGCACGCGTGGCACGAGTTCTTCGCCAGCGAGGGCATGATCGCGGGCAAGCGGCCCTGAAGGTGTGTACCGGCTCACGGCCGGGCGAGCGGCACGCAGGCTCGAGATGGCGCATGCATGGCACATGCGGCTGCTGGCAAATCTCCTGTGGTTCGTGCTCGCGGGCCTGTGGCTGTTCCTCGCGTACATCGGCGCGGGCGTCGTGCAGTGCCTGACGATCATCGGCATTCCGTTCGGGATCCAGTCGTTCAAGCTGGCGATCTTCGCGGCGTGGCCGTTCGGACGCGCGGTCGTCTCGCTGCCCGGTGACAGCGGGGGACTGTCGTGCCTCGGCAACATCGTGTGGCTGGTGCTCGGCGGCATTTGGATCGCGCTCGGACACCTGTTCGTCGGTCTGCTGCTGTGCCTGACGATCGTCGGCATCCCGTTCGGCGTCGCCTGCATGCGCATGGCCGGCCTGGCCCTCGCGCCCTTCGGCAAGACAGTCCTCACCAGCGAGGAGCTCGCGCGACTGCGCGAGCCCTACACGCTCGTCGTGCCGGCGCTCGGCGCACCGCGACGCTGATCCGGGTGGCGACGAGCCCGCCGCGGGCGACGCTCGAGCCCGCGTTGTGGCGCGCGTACCACAGCGGCGAGATCGAACGTTGACGCGCTCCGACCTTGGTTGATAGAGCTCTCGGTTCGTGCGCTGGGAGGGGTCGTGGTGACGGATCTGGAGGGCATCGCCGAATATTTCCCGCGCCGCGTTTCGGGCTCGCGTGTGGATGCATTACCGCGGGTGTCCGCGACGGGTTCGCAGGACGCCGAGGACGTGCGGTCGCTACAGACCTCGCTCGATGGCGAGGCACAGCGCAGCTTCGTCGCGCGGGCGCAGGTCCTGGGTGCGAACGCCTGGCGGGCGGTCGAGCTCGGGAGCGGGCTGGGGGACATTGCGATCGGGATGGTGCGAGCGCTGCCTGGCCTGCACCTGATCGCGGTCGAGGGGTCGGCGGCGATGCTGCGGCTGGCGCGTCGCAAGCAGGGGGTGATGCACACCAACGTCGCCTTCGTCGGCGGCGACGCGGTGGTGACCGGCTTGCCCGGTCAGTCCTGCGATCTGGTGCTCGCGCACGGACTCGTGCATCGCCTGGCCGATCCGCTGGCGCTCTTCGCAGAGGTCGCGCGGCTGGCCCGCGACGACGCTGCGATCTACATCTGCGACCTCCGGCGACCAGAGTCACCGGAGGCGCTGGAGCGCGCTGTCGCGGACCAGGACGAGGCGTGGAGCGAGCGCCAGCGCCGGCAGCTTCAGGCCGCCCTGCGGGTCGACGAGGTGCGAGCGCTGTGCGTCGCGGCCGCGTTGACCACTGTCGAGGTGCGTGCGTGCGGCGAGCACCACTGGGAGGCCGTGCGGGCGCGTCGTCGTTGATGCAATCGTAACCGCGCGTGGCGAATGCGGCGCGCGATCGTAGCGGTTGCCCGGGCCCGGGCAACTGGGCGACGCTCGCCGCGGAGGACCTGCGGTTTGGTTGCAGCGACAACGACGATCACGGTCGGCGAGCGGGACATCGCGCTCACGAGCCAACACAAGTTGATGTTCCCGGCCGACGGTATCACCAAGGGCGAGCTGGTCGACTACTACCGCGAGGTGGCGGCGGTCATGCTGCCGCACGTGTCTGACCGGCCGCTGACGCTACAGGCGTACCCCTCGGGCATCGCCGGCATCAAGTACTATCAAAAGCAGATCGGCGAGCGCTTCCCGGAGTGGATCGCGCGCGCGACGATGATCAGCAAGGACGAGGGCGAGACCACCTATGTGCTCGCCAACGAGGCCGCCACACTGGTCTATCTCGCCAATCAGAACTGCATCACGTTTCACGTGTGTTCGGCGAAACCGCCGCGCGTCGACCGACCCGACCTGCTGATCCTCGACCTCGACCCGTCGGACGGCGACTTCGAGAAGGTCCGTGAGGGGGCGCTGGCGCTGCGCCCGATGCTGACGGAGCTGGGCCTGGTGCCCTACGTCAAGACTTCGGGCTCGCGCGGGCTGCATGTGGTCGCGCCGATCATCGCTCGCGACGATCACGACGCCGTCCGCCACGTGGCCAAGGCGATCGCCGAGCGGCTGGTCGCGCTCGCGCCCGAGCACTTCACCGTCGAGATGACGAAGAAGCGCCGCGGCGACAAAGTGTTCGTCGATTATCTGAGGAATGGCGCGGCCCAGACCGTCGCCGCGCCGTACACGGTGCGTGGATTACCGACCGCGCCAGTCGCCACGCCGCTGCTGTGGGACGAGCTCGACGACCCGGCGCTGCACGCCCGCAGCTACACGCTGCGCACCGTCCGTGAGCGCCTGGCAAAGCTCGGGGATCCCTGGCGCGACATGATGCGCGACGCCCGGGCGCTCGAGGATTGAGGATTGAGGATTGATGGCATATGGCGCCGTGCATTGATGGCAGACGGCGTTGGGGCGAGCCGGTGGTCGAGTCGATAATCGAGCGCGCGAGGCCGCGCTATCGCGGGTAGCCGTCGGCGGAGCTGGCCGCGTAACGCGGTCGGCCGAGCGCCGGCCACCTGCCGGAATGGGAGAGCCGCTGCGCGGGAGCCCGAGGGCGGCGAACCCCAGTGTTCGCGTCGCCGCCCTGTGATCGACCCGCCGCTACGGAGAGCGACCGGCAACCGTCCCGTGTGATCGCACCCGAAGTTGGCCATGCTCCGCGTGGTCAGGTCCAGGGAGGGCAATGCCCAAGAGGTGCCTGTGAGATCCGTGTCCTTCACGCCGTTCAGACTACCAAGTAAGTGGCCTCAGAAAAATGTCAAGGCTTCGGTTTCATCCTCACTGCCCTGCTCGGGCTCGCTGCGGGGGGGTGGATTGCCAAGACGCCGATCGCCAATGCTAGTTGTGGTGCACTTCCCTTGTGCCAGTGTACTTCCACTCACTCTTGTGCTCGCTTGCGTAATCAATGCATCTCCGCCGGCATGAATTTCACGTGTAGTGATGGCAGTACCTACCCTGCTCCGTGCGGAGGAGGTAGCTGCTCCATCTAACAAGTGTCCGTCGGGCCGGCTCGCGGCAGGCGACCGAATCGGGGACCTCTTGAAAGGCCGTGGGTCACGGCGAATGGAGGCGTGGGAATTTCCCCGATTCTACAGTCTATTCTCTCAGGCTCTCTGAGAGTCTGCAAGTTTCAGCGGGCGCACCGAAATCCGACGGTACTGAAGCTCGATATCGGATTCAAGGCATATCGGTACGCAGATCGCAGTGTTTCGGGCGCGTCATAATAACTGCCGCCACGTACGCCCCGGACCAAACCTGCTTGGGCACCGATCGGGTCGCGGTCGCGAAACATCTTGTAAATGTCGCGCGCGTACCAGTCATGCACCCACTCGGACGCGTTGCCGGCAAGGTCGTACACGCCCTCGGGTGTCGCACCCGCCGGCCGCTCACCGATGGGACGCGTGTGCTCGCCGCAACCATCGAAATGCGCCCGCGTGCAGTCGGGCTTCGCGTCGCCCCAGGGAAAGCGTCGACGCGTAGTGCCGGCTGCCGCTCGTTCCCACTCGGCCTCGGTTGGCAGGCGTCGGCCATGCGCCGCGCAGAAGCGCTGTGCCTGATACCAGTTGACGCATACCATTGGGTGCTGCGGATGCGTGAGCGGGACGGGGATCGCCGCTTGCTGCATGAAATGTTCACCGGTCCAGACATAGCAACGGTCGAGATCGACCGGTTCGCACGCGCCGTTTGCCACGCATGCCGCATAATCCGACTGGCTGACCTCGAAGGGATCGAGCTGAAAACGCGAGACGTACACTGCATGCGACGGCAGTTCATCCGTCTCGCAGTCCGTATCCCCGCGGGATGGACAGCCCATGCGGTACCGCCCCCCTTCCAGGCGCACCATCGGATCCCGGCTCCAAAGCACTGGCTCTTTCAACAAGACCGCTACCGGATAGGTACGAGCGATCTCCGGCGGCAACAGCCCTCGCAAGTCCGGGGCTTGTTCGGCGATGCGCCGCGTGATCGTGAAGTCGGCGCTGTACGAACTCGGCGCTGGCGTCGGCCCGGCCAACCCGTAATGTGCGGCCCGCAGCATCTCGGTCGTCTGGGTAATGAGTTCACTCGCGCTGACCGATCCATTGCCGTTGCGATCGGCCCAGCCACGCAGGCCGCCCAGCAAGAGGTAGGAGAGCGCAGGGAAGTGGGTGCCGGGCAGGTCCTCGACGCAGCCGGGACCATGACCAGCAGAGAACACCGCCACGTCGACAGGCTCGCCCCTGCCACGAACTGCGTCAATCTGAGTCTTGATCTGGGCCAGCGCCAACTCACCTTGCCAGGTCGAGGGTACATAGCTGTATTCGACCGGGATCTCGGGGGGCGGTTCCGCCGGGGGACGCGGAAGTTCGGGGGTCTCGGTCCCCGAACGCAGTGTCCCCGAAGTCCGTCCGTGACCTGCCAGGCAACCATCGAACACCGCGACTGTGCGCGGTTGCATTCCATACCCGAGCCGCGAGAGCACCTCCTCCGCCGAGAACGCCTGCTCACGAAGCGTCCCCTTCGTACCGTCTCCTTCGCGCAGCCAGAGCGCGCCGTACTTGCCCGGGGCGGCCCCGCCGACGTGCCCAATGAACACGAACCATACGGTGCCCCGACGTCCGACTGCCTCGTGTGCATCCTCGAGAGCTGCATGGATCGACTTCACTGTAGCTTCGCTATTGCGCAGCAGCGAAATCCGCCATGGCCTTATCCGTCGCGTATCACGAAAGTATCGGTACCATGCGGCCGCGATCTCTTGCGCGTGAGCGCGGTCCGCCAGCCGCGTATAATCCTCAATGGCGATGATGATCGCAGCATCCTGTCGTCCCTCCGGCAACTTTACGGTCGGGATACGCAGCGTTGGATACGCCATGCCGCTGCGCATCAGTCCCGGAGACGTAGCTTCCGGGAGATCGCGCGGCCAACCGCAGGCGACGAATAAGAGTACGAGTACCCATGTACTGCGCAACGATTGCTCACGCCTCCGCGGCAGTCGCTCCACTGGCATCATCGGGGCTAAGGGGCGGTGTGTCATCCGTACACGAGGGCGTCGCCGGTGCTCGCGTCGACCGCCGTGCCAGTCGCGGCGGTGATCGAGGTTGTCGCGTTCGTACTCGTCGGGTCGACCCTCGTCGGGCTAAATGTCGCGGTGGCGGTCGGCGTGTTGCCGCCGCCGCCGCCGCATGCTAGGGGGCGCGGTGCGGCACGAGGTGGAGGCGCGGAGAGGAGTCGACATGCAGGGCCAGACTCTCCCCAAACGCCCTTCCTGGCCACCCCAGGACGAGTGCGGATTCTCTCGGGCTGCTTCGGTCCGGTGGCGAACATTGCGTGGGCGGTGCCGCTGCGCCAGGGCGCCTTGAAAGAGAATCGGACGGGCCGGGGATCGCTGTGACGGTGTCGTGGGCCAAGGTCGGGTGCAGGGGGTCCGTGCCGTGTCCGTTGTTTGCGTGGCCAACCTGTGCGAGCCGAACCAGGTGGTGTGCGAGGGGCTCGGTCAGACCAAGAAGTGCAACGCTCAAGGGGATGGCTTCGAGCCGCCGGTCGCGTGCGGGCAGACGCAGGAGTGCAGCCTGGGGGTGTGCACGGAGCTGTGTGAGCTGGTGAAGAGCAACCCGAGCAGCGTCGGGTGTGTGTTTCGCGGCAACAAGATGCAAAACTTCCAGGAGGAGCCGAGCGCGGTGACGGTCGGCAACGTCTCGAAGACGCTGACCGCGAGCGTGACGATGTACTTCTTCGAGGGTGGGGCGGAGAAGGTCGTGACCGGGCCGGTCAACGTCGCGCCCGGCAAGAGCGCGCAGTTCGACCTGCTCAAGCCGCCGCAGCCGGGCATCGGCAGCGTGCTGCGCCCGGATTCGACCTTCAAGATCGTCAGCAACGTGCCGCTGGTGGCATATCTACATAGCCCGATCAAGGCGATGGCGCACAACGACTCGTCGATGCTGCTGCCCGACCACGCGCAGCAGAAGAATTACATCATCCCGGCCTACGCGCCCAACATCGGCGGCAACCCGGCCTACTTCAACGTCATCGGCCTCAAGGACGGCACCGTGGTGTCGTGGACCCCGCCGGTGGCGACGCTCGCCGGCAACGGCGTACCGGCGGTCGCCGCCAACATGACCGGGATGGTGACGGTCGGCGACTACGACCTGTTGCAGATCAGCTCGGGTCAGAGCGACCTCTCCGGCACGATCGTCAGCCTGTCCGAGCCGGCCTGTGTGGTCGGCGCGGTGCAGTGCGTGAACGTGCCGGCGAACCTGACCTTCTGCGACCATATCGAGGAGCAGGCGATCCCGCTCGAGTACTGGGGGAAGACCTACGTCGGCGCGCACGCGCCCAAGCGCGGCAACGAGAACTACTGGTGGCGCGTGTACTCCGGCGAGGACAACACCACGATCAATACCATGCCGCCGCAGCCCGGCTTCCCGGTCACGCTCGCCAAGGGCAAGTTCTTCGAGTTCAAGACCAAGGAGAGCTTCATCTTCGACGCCTCCGGGCCGATCATGCCGGTGCAATACCTCGAGGGCCAAAACGGCGGCGCGGGCACCGGTGACCCGGCGTCGTATCAGATGGTCCCGGTCGAGCAGTTCCTCGACCGCTACGTGTTCGTCACCGGCATCGGTTACAACCTGCACTTCGTCCAGGTGGTCCGCGACAAGGGCGGCCCGGACATCCTCGTCGACGGCGCGCCGGTCACCGGTTACTACACGGTCGGCGCGTACGAGGTCGCCGACTGGAAGATCAGTGAGGGTACCCACCTCGCCGAGAGCGACGCGTCGTTCGGTATCTATCAGGTCGGCTACACCGGCGTGACCTCGTACGCGTACCCGGGCGGCCTGCGCCTCAAGGTCATCAATCCCCAGTGATCACGAGTGATCGGCAAGCCGCTATGCAAAGAGGCGACATTGCATGCATCGACCGCGAGGTTGATGCTGGCCATGCCCTCGCTGGCGGCCTTCAACAGATATTCGGAGGCGGGCTCGCTGCGGCCGGTCGGCTTGAAGATGCCGCCGTGGCGGAGCAGGTCGCGGACGGCGGCGCGGACGTGCTCGTCGCTGTGTACCGGGGCATCGGGGTAGCCCGGCGCGAGGCCGGCCAGGAGCGCCGGCGGCGAGGGCAGCTCGCCGAGCGGACCCGGGAAGGTCGTGACGAACGCGCACAGGTCGAGCAGCGGATGCGGAGCGACGTTTAGTGGGTACACGGGAGATCCGGGGTGATGCGGCGCAGGGCCTCGGGGGCGTCGGAGACAATGTAGATGTATTCGGTGTTG
>Ga0335395_10002623_pt1 | contig 11173 bp, 11 predicted proteins | sample MAT02_FD_205744 | JGI IMG/M metagenome (GOLD analysis project Ga0335395, IMG submission 205744) | Freshwater microbial communities from Lake Fryxell liftoff mats and glacier meltwater in Antarctica - MAT-02 (spades assembly) (version 2) ...
ATCTAAAATTCGGTCAATACTAATAATTAAAAAACAGTATAAATTTAAATAGTCTTTCACTTGTCGATCGCTGACTATAGGCAAAAACATATAGCCGAGTCTCATAAAGATGAGGTACCCGACGTGCACAGGGCATAGGGCATAGGGCATACCTCACTTTTTTGAGAACTGCTATACGTAAAATAAATCAACACAGCAACAGCCGCGTTGTCAAGGTTGATGGTGCCGATTTTGTTTTTGTAGCTGATGTTTAATCGCGTTTATATTTCGCCAATTCTATATCTGTTGAATTTGAGATTAAGTATAAAATTACCAGCTTAGCTAAAGTAATAAAATACAAAAACTAAATATCTTTGCTCATTTCCGGTAGCATCGGAAACGAGCTAAGATCAAATCCGGTAAGCTGCCGCGCATTTAAATTGTATATTCATGGCGGGATCTCCCACCCACCCCACAAGACTTTGATTGTTTTTTGACTTACTGTTTAAATATAGAACAGCTTAGCATTGGAATTAATATTACTTACAGCCGTGTCATCTAGATCATTCCGGTGCAACGGGAAATGACTTAACAGTTGACAGTTGACAGTTGACAGTTGAGTGCGAAGTTTTTAGGCTGGGGATTTAAGCCCCAGCCTAAAAACAATCCACTTAAAGGTGGGGGCTTAAATCCCCTGTGATGCAGGTAAAATCCCCTGTCGCCAGAACGACGGAGGGGAAATGATGAGTGACATTACTCCGCCCTAAAAGGGCAAAGCTTCTAAACCTCACGATTTAGATTTTCTGGTTGTTTCCTTACGGTTTTTTACCCACTATCTGGATATGTAGTTACCCACATATCCCCGACGCACGGAATTGCCCAGACAGTTTCCTTTCCCGACCATCCATCGGTACAAATACCAGGAGAGTTTATATCGTTTGCCGGAACCGGCTATAGGCCTGACTTTTACTCTCAAGATATCCGTTGTTTGCTCTCGGTATATACATTCTCACACAAAGCCGTCCTACAAGGACGGGGTTTTAAACCCATTAATTTTGATAATTTCCTGGTGGGAAACCAGGAAATTATCCACAAATCAACCTTTCTTCTGGCGTTCCAGCTTAGTTTTCCAATTGCCGATCGCCTTCTGAGCCTGCTGATAACTCTGCGTACCCGACGGAACCAGCGAAGCAGCTTCAACTGCCTCTTTCAGCTTTCCTTGAGAAGATCGCAACTGAGCAATTTTGAGAATAGCTTCGCTCCACTCTCCAACCAAAAGCTGAGCTGATTCATACTTCGGCTGACCAGGCTGAATTTTATTAGCTTGCTGGATGGCTTTACTGTAAGAAGAGGCAGCCCCCCGCTTAATTTTGGCCGCAGCCGCTGATAGCAAAGCAGCATTTACCTCCTGGTCTTTGGATAGCCCCTGCCATTGAGCGATCGCCTGTTTCGACTGATTGTAAACCGGTTGATTGACATCAGGCATCAATTTAGCAGCCCCGATCGCCCCCTGGAAATTGCCCCTAGCAGCCCGCCCGTTAGCGATATCCAAAATCGTCAAACTCCAGCGCTCAATATCCTGCTGAGCCTGCGGGTAGAGCGGATCGCTAGGCGGAATCGTTCGAGCCTTAACCACCGCTCGATTAAAACTAGAAGCCGAACCATCCTTGAGGAAAGTTTTCGCCTCAGCCCAAATCTGCTGACTCGACGGCGGCTGCTTGCTATCAGTCGCTGCTTGCACCGCGCGCGGTTGGTTCTGCGCCACTCCACCACCAGCAGATTTTTGAGGGCCGGGGTTTTGGGCATTCTCAGTAGTCGATCGAGGATCTGCTTCCTGCTGACCAATAAAAATTGATCTGTTCGTCAGAAAAACACCCAACAGCAGCACCAAAGCCGTAGCTCCGCTCCACAAAATTAGCTGCTGCAAAAATGACTTGTCCGACCCCCCGTTATCCGTATCATCAGGCTTTTGCAAATTCGGTCGATCGTCCCCTCCGCCAGCAGCAGGACTCACAGCAGCATTCGGCTGCGACACCGGCGGCATCTCAACCGACGAATCCTGAGCATTGCGAGTAGCCTGTGGCAGCTCCATTCGAGCCGTAGCCGCCATTTGCGGGCGATCTAACCCATCAGCCGCACCAACCGACATATTGCCATTACGTCCCGCCAACGCAGCAGTTGGTATCCCAGCAGCATCCGGCAAAATCACCAAATGAGCCTTTCCCGGAGGATTCACCACCATCAAAGGTTCTTGTTTCGGACGCAAATGGTGATCGCATAGCTCCGGGAGTCGATCGCTCAAGAAACGATCTAAACCCTTAACCGTCGTACACTGTCCCGATCGCAGCCCCTCCAAAAGCGCCGTCGTAAAAAAGCCCTGACGCAGAGCAGAAGTTTCCCGCGAAACTTGATTCGGGCGGCAAGAAAGCACCGTCGGGATTTCCAGTGCCCGCGCCACCTGGGCCGTTTGAGTGCCGATCGTTTCCCCCGCCTTCACAATCTGGCTGCGGTTCATATCAACCAGCACCAACACCGTTTCCGTAGGAGCATTTTTCAGAGTATTCAACAGCAACTCTACCGGAATCCCCGTACCCTGAATATCAGCCGGATTGCCGTCAACCGGCATCAAATAATCCTTGCCTTCATAGCTGACACCGTAGCCGCTAAAAAAACACCAGAGTAAATCTCCCTGTTGCAGATGTTCCGCGCACAGGGTTTGGGTCAACCTCAGAATATTTTCCCGATTCGGATACGTTGATTGACCCCACAGCGACGGCGAACTATCCGTCATCAGCAGACATCCATCCGGCGCAAAACCAGCCTCCTCAGTCAAAAAACCGTACAGTGCCTCTGCATCCTCTTGGGCATAACTCAAAGGCTGGAGTAACTGATATTGATTGATCCCTATTGCAATACAAGCGTGATGTTTCATCCCCATATGCCCTATATATATAGTGGACAGCTTGCACAAAACGATAACACATCGCCGTTTAACGTTATACCGACTTTCGCCTCCAAGCGTCAGATAGCAATTGTCCGCAGACAGAAGTCCCAACCAGCGCCCAAATTCAGCATCGTGAAATTTTCACATTTTAATATTGCAGTAAAAATTTATCCCCTGTGCCTGCATTCAGAAAAATAACGTTAAATTGGATACACAGGTAAATCTATTTCTTCTATTTGACCCTATTTTTCAGCAACTACACCAAAAAGGAGTAATCGGCTAAATGGTCTCTACCGCCCAAAAAGAAATCTCCACCTACAGCGAATCCCTACTGAAGCAAAAGCATCCTAAAAGTCACAACCATTATCGGTTTCAGGATTTTTTTGCCTTCGATCGCCAGTTTGGTACAATTAACGACTGGAACGAGTCGCGCAACATTTTTACCAGCGAAGACTTCATCATCGGTTTGGTAGAAGGACTCGAAGAAGAAGTAGGCCCGGCTTCCTCTGTCATCATGTATACTATTGGTTGCCAGTGGGGGCTGCAAGATTCCGAATTTTTCCAAAAATGGTTTAGTGCCGAATTCAGCCAGAACATTCGTCAGTCGAATCTCATGTTTCTGCTAGAAACTTGGTGGTGGCCTTTCACAGCTCAAGGTTGGGGTCGCTGGGAAGTTGACATGAGCGATCGCAAACACGGCTGCATCTTCATCAACCTCTTTGACTCAGCAGTTGCTCGCACTCTGGGCGACGTAGGCAAACCAGTCTGTCACCTATACGCCGGTTTGTTCGCCGGTTTCTTCGGATCTCTAGTCAAAAAGCCTCTCAGTTGCATAGAACTCCAATGTTACTCAATGGGAGAAACCTATTGTAAATTCCTCCTTGGCAACCCAGATAAAATTGACGCAGCAGCATTCTGGCTCAACGAAGGTGCCAACGCCCGTGATATTCAAAATCGACTCGAACACGGTGAAATATTGCGTTAAACAACCTGGAAAGGCACATCCCCTGCCCTGCCTTTCCTCCCACCAATTTCGCGATGTACAGTGATGGTGGGCCTCTCCAGGCAGGAAGAAAGATGAAAAGTCAAACTTCATGGTTGGACAAGTCTGTCCAAGACTTCTTTGGTCACTACAATTGGCTAGGAAAACCTTTAGAAACCCAAAATGGCTCGACTCCTGGTCAAGTCCTGACTTTAACCCGATCGGTAGCAGACTTTTTTCAAGCTATTTCTTGGGAAGGAATTCCCGAAGTGGGCGCCCTGCCCCTACCGCCACCCTTGCCAGTAATTTCTATTTCTGAACCCGCAGAAATCACCATTGACGACCTATTCGACCTATTTTAATCCGTTTGGGGGAAGAGAAAACAAAAAATAGGGCAATCCTTTTTCCCTCTTCCCCCCAAAATCCATTGGTTAAATCCGTTAAATCCGTTAAATCCGTTCCACAATCTGTTGCCGAACTTCCTTTTATCAATTACAAATTACCACTTAATTAAAATCATGCACCCTGAGATTGAGACTCTGCTGGATCAGGCAGAAAATCGCTTTCTAAAAGGCGAAGAACTCATAGCTTTTAAGCGTCAAGTTGCAACCCTGTCCCAGCGCTTAAAAATTTACGAATTTTTGCGAGAGAAGGAAACAAGCATCTTCCAACCAGTAGCCAACAAGCTACAAGAAACATTCCCCGACGAAAAAGAAGAAACCTTAGAACGATCGCTCAAACACTGGCTATTAGTCTTGCGGTACTGCGGTATGGCTATGCTGCTCAACGATCAACAATTTCTCGAACAGCGACTACTAGACTGGGTTTCGGGCATCGTCGAAGCTCACCAAACTCACAAGATCGAAGCAACTGTTTGCAATCTGCTACAAACTCGTTTAAAAGAAATGCTTTCCGAGCAAGCCCGGGCTATATTGCAACCATTTTTTGACCAAGCACAGTCAATGATTATTGTTGATAATAAAGAGTAGGTAACAGGTAGCTGTTCTCAAAAAACAGTTGTTAGTTGTTAGTTGTTAGTTGTTAGTTGTTGGTGACTTTAGAGTTGTTATTTGTCATTTCAATTCCCAATTCCCAATTACCAATTCCCCATTCCCCATTCCCCATTCCCCATTCCAGATTACCAATTCCCAATTCCCAATTCCCCATTCCCCATTCCAGATTACCGATGATTAATATTGCCGACTTGCTCAAACAGCCCCGACTCCCTGGAAACTACTTTGCTAGCGATGCCTATGTCCGAGGCGACCTCGAACTCGGCCTGCTCGAAAACCGCCGGGGCGATCGGCTCATAGCCCTCCCAGAAACACTCATTCAAGCCATTTACATCGGCTTAGAACAAGAAACCGGTCAAGCCTCCCGCCTCGTACTATTCAACTGCGGCCGCTGGTGGGGGAAAAACTTCTACGTGCGTTTTTGCGAAGAAGTTAGCGAATACTACGGTCAGCCAGTTTCCGAAATGGAAATGGTAGAATTTATTCAGGCCTTGCAACAGTGTTGGAAAACTCACGGATGGGGAACATTTGAACTTGACCCGAGCCATTCCGAACAGGGATTTTTAATCGTCAAAATTGCCAACTCTGTTTTTGCTAAAACAGCTCCCAAATCGAAGCGACCAGCCTGTTTTCTAGAAGCCGGCATCTTAAGTTCGTTCTTTAGTAAGCTCACAGGTCGAGAACTCCACTGCCTGCAAACCTCCTGCGAATCCTTGGGCTCCGACTGTAACCGCTTTATTTTAGGGCTGCGCGATCGCCTCCAACCAGCAGATTCTATGGTCGAAGAAGGACAAGATCACGAAGCTATTATCAGTCAACTTTGCCAAAAAAACTGACTTATTTGACAGCTATTAGTTTGTTATTAATAGCTGTCAAATCGACCAAAGAATCAAAACTGAGAGTTAAATTATAAAAAGCTATAAAGTTTGAAAAACGGGTTTTAGCTATTAACAAAAAAACTAATTATAACTCGCAGCTAGACAATTCATCATTCATCACTTACTCTAGAAACTCATAAAATTTAAAACCAATCACAACCTCAAACTTTTTGATCGAACTTAATGGATGCCAATGAACTTCTAAATAGATATGCAGCCGGCGAAAGAGATTTTAGACAGGCAAACCTGCGCGGCATTGTGTTGAGCCAGATCGATTTATACCGTTCCAGCGATGCCCCAACTCTACGTTTGGACAACCTTAACGAACAGCAGCGACCCTACTTAATCGGTGCCAACCTCAGCGGGGCCGACCTCACCAAAGCCCACCTGAGCCGAGCCAACCTCAGCAAAGCCGACCTCAGCGGAGCCAATCTCACCGGTGCTAACCTCATGGCCGCAAGTCTCAGCGGAGCAAATCTCACCGGCGCAAATCTCACCGGCGCCAACCTCGCCGGAACTCACCTGAATTGGGCAAACCTGACAAGAGCAATTCTCGCCAAGGCAAATCTCATCGGTGCAGATATGAGCGCGGCAAATCTCACCAAAGCCAATCTGGGCGAGGCAAATCTCAGTAAAGCCTATCTGATTAAAGCCAATCTCAACGGCGCAAACTTCAAAGATGCAGACTTGACTCTAGCAAGTCTCAAAGAGGCAGACTTGAGCGAAGCACAGCTTACCGGAGCCGAATTGTCCAAAGCCAACCTAGCCGGAGCCAACTTAACCCGTGCTAACCTCAGCAAAGCCAACCTCCGTAAAGCTAACCTCAGACGAACTAACCTCACTCAAGCCTATTTAAACGGCGCGTGTTTGAGCGAATCAGACCTCAGCGAAGCTTGCTTGGACAGAGCCAATTTGTGCAAAGCAGACCTGAGCAAAACCTACCTGAGAAAGATTACTTTGAATGGCTGCCACTTAAGCGGTATCAACCTCAGCGGTGCAGATCTGGGCGGTGTAGACTTGAGCCGCAAACTTTTAACTGGAATCAATATGGCAGAGGCTTTGTTGAACGAAGCAAACTTCAGTGGTGCTTACCTGATGGAAGCTAACTTGAGCGGGGCGAACCTCAGCAAAGCCAACTTGAGCCTAGCCTACCTGATCAGTGCCGACCTTTCTAATTCTTGCCTGCATGAAATTGACCTGAGCAAAGCTAACCTGAGTAAAGCCAACTTGCGGAAAGCTGACTTGACAGGAGCCAACCTCCGGGGAGCCATTCTCAGTGAGGCAGATTTGACGGGAGCGAAGTTGATTGGAGCCATTCTTCCTAACGGCACAATTTATCGCGGTTAAGGTGATACCAGTTTCCCCAAAAAATGCAACTGTATGCAAGCTCCAAACCCATAGTTCATCATTCATTCCCAATCTCAAATCTCAAATCTAAAATGGTATGACATTCGCCTTGATTATTTGCCGAGTAATGTGCGGTTGATGTCCAGAATCGGAAAAAATAGGCTAGCTTCTTCAGCAGTGAGATATTGTTTGAGTACCTTTTTCATGACATCGTAGGTCACGGTCGAACTATTTCGAGCTTGAAAAGCGCCTAAAATAGTTTGAAACCACAGCAAGAGCCGATCGCGCAACCGTTCAGTATCATTAATCAAAAGTGCTGCGGCCGAGTGCCTCAACACCCGCAGAGCATCTACGCGCCACTTTGCCGTCACATCTTGAGACCCCCGACGAAATAAACTAGGGTCGAGAGACTGCATTTGTGCTTCCACTTGGCGAATAATTTCTTTCTCAGCCGCTTGAATTTTTTTATAAGCACTCATTCGGTGATTCAAAGACTGAAAATAGTCTTTCAAAAATTGGAGTTCTTCAGCGGTGGCGTAGCGTCCATCTGCTTCCGTGCTCAAACGCGCAAGTTGGCTCAACATATAACTTTTTTCTTTTGGGCAACAATCTGTTCAAATCCAACATATCAAGTTTTAACTTAAAGTGGCGCCCCCGTCCCCATGCGCAACTATATTAGGGTGGGTAATTTAAGCTTCTTTAGTCCGAACTAAATACTGTCCTACTTGGAAGCGAGTTTCATTAAGCTGTGTAACGACCGAACGAGTGATCAACTTTCCTGATTCCACAACTACTTGACCGGTAATTGGGTGCAGCAAATCTTGCTGGGCCCGGCGGCCGATCAGAGCTTCCACATTTTCGATAGCATTAATGTACATCCCCGCAGGTATCTGTACAACTACACCCTCGCCCATAATTTGGGCCTGACAAGCAAGTCGCGAATTGGCTTTAGCTGTAGTAATGACTTCCAGCGTCCTCTTTTCCCGGCGGTTCATGTCAGACAAGCCTTCCATGCCCTCTTTAATATAAACGTGGCAGGTAGCGCACATTCCCCGCCCGCCGCATTCCTTAAGAACATCTAAGTCTTTAGAAAGTAAGGCAGACAGGATATTCGATCGGGTTTCCACTGCCATTTCTTCGGCAATTGGATCTAGTCTAATAATTTTAACCATATTGATTTTTCATCCTGTCAAGTTCTGTATGCAAGCAAGCGTGAGATTTTGAAAGCTAAAACAATTTTCGGTCTCCACCCAAAAACGTTAAGATGGCTTGACAGTATCGGCTTCCGGCTCTAAGACCCAGATTGCATAACCGCTAGCTGTTTTGGTAATCGCTGTTGAGTCGCCCCTATTCCCCAGCTTAGCTACGATGGCTAAAACCTTAGACGGTTCTTGGACGGCCTTGAAAAAACTGTAATACTCGCGATCGACTAAAATAGCAGCCACAGGCAGTTCCAGATCCGGCACACGAATCCGGCAAGATTGATACTGATTCCGAAACTCAAGGATTTTAGTAGGTGCGATCGGCTGAGAATGAACCTGAGATAACATAGCAGTACCTGGCGATCGATTCAAAAACTTGAATTTTTGTCAGAATTCTTTACATATTTTAATACTAGCTCAAGCATTTCCTATAATTAGACCGATGCAACATTCTAAGTACCGCATATTAGGGCTAGTCGGACAAGGGCAATTTGGTCGGGTATTTTGTGCCAGCGTTCGAGAAACTCCGGCTAAGGACTCGCGCCTCACCAGCCAACTGGTTGCTCTCAAAGAACTCAGCCATCAAAAAGCCCCAACTAGCGAATTCTTGCGAGAGTTGTGGTTTCTGATCACCTTACAGCACCCCAACATTGTCACCTGCCGAGCTCTCGAACACACAGCTACAGGCAGGTACTTGGTTATGGACTACTGCGAAGGAGGAACCCTCCGCAACCTGCTCAAACAAGACCGCCCCTTGCGGCTGCTCGAAGGTTTGCAGCTAGTCATGGAAGTTTTAGCAGGTTTAGACTACGCCCACCGCCGAGGCGTAGTTCACTGCGACATCAAACCCGAAAATATCCTCCTAACTTTAGGCTCCAAAGGTTGGTCGCCCAGGCTGTCTGACTTTGGCATCGCGCGTCGGCTACCAGAAATCGGTACAACTCGCCTCCACCAAGAACTTTCACCCGACGCTACCGTAGGTTCCCCCGCTTACATGGCTCCAGAGCGGTTTTACGGTCTTTATTCCCCCATGTCAGATATATATGCAGTGGGAATTCTGTTGTTTGAATTGCTAATGGGCTACCGCCCTTTCGGCGGAACCCCCGGAGACTTAAGGTGGGCGCACCTGAATCAACGCTTGCAACTTCCCGACGCTATTCCCGAACCTTTGCAAGCAATAGTCAAAAAATCTTTGGAAAAGCTGCCCGCCCGCCGTTTTGCCAGTGCTTCCCAAATGGCTCAAGCTCTGCGACTGATCATGTATGACCCCGCTGTCAGGCAATTAGGCGACTGCATTGTTCCTTGGGAAAACCCCGCCACCAGTGGCGCTAAAAGTCTGAAGTCGGAAACTGACTCTTTGGCGGAAGTCGAAGAGGAAGAAGCCTCACAGCCGGCGATTAATTTACTTCGGACTGTGCATTATTCAGTTTCGCAGCCAAAGCCCCTAATACTTCCTGCACCGCTGACCGCTTTAATTGCCACTGAAAAGTATCTCTACGCTGCTGTAGGTACAGAGGTGAAGGTTTGGTGTCAGCCGGAAAAACAGCTAGTTACAGAAGAAATGCCGACTTCTATATCTATATTTATGCCGGAAATCGTACGTGGCATTTTACCTGCTGCTGACGGCTGCTGCGTTCTCACTCCGCAAAAAATTTACTGGCAGGGCGATCGTTCTTTGGAACCTCAGTGCTTGCTGGACATGGGTTTAAGGCAAGGTACAGATGCTTTTAAAGCTGCTGTTGATGCTCACGGCCGCTGGTTGACAGTAGCTATTCCAGGGGAACTGCGGTTTTATGCTTTAGATGCAAACAGCGCTGCGGGCGATCGGGAAAAAGCTCTGAAGCCGATCGCTACTGTGCCATTACCGGAACATTATTTACCAGAATTAATGTTTTTGGATCGGCGACACGTCTTAGCAACTTGGTCGGACAACGAACCAAAAAATCCCCAAACTATTTTTAGAGTTTATACTCGCCGTGGCACGCCGGTCGGATCGGTTCGGTTGTCAGCCAGCGTTGGACAAATGCTACTGACACCTGAACCGTATACCTTATTGGGAATTCCTCAATCTGGCAAAGCGGCTGTGCTGTTAATGAAATTGTGGCCGCTCAAGATAGCGCGAATTCCTCTTGAAAGTCTGCCCGTGTCTGCTTGTGTAGCTAATTGGGGCTGGGTATTGGCTCCAGTTGGAGGAGAGATTCTGGTGCTAAACAGTCAAGGTATTCAAGTAGGGAATTTTAGCAGCCCCGTCACACCCCGGGCGATTGCCCCTTGGGGAAAGACTGGTTTGGTGATTGCTACTGATGCTGAGAAAGAGAGTCACTTGCACTTTTTAGATGTGAACGTTGAGGAGACCGACTAGCGTTAGCGAAGCTTGCAGCAGAGGATCGAGCCTCAACGGCTGATAACTGGCGTAATTTAAGGTGTTTTTTTGGGGTTGCTGTAGTTAAGGAGTGTGTAGCTGTGGGCGATCGATTGCTGAGAATGCGATCGGAGTGAAAGTACCGTGTTGTGACGACTTCTGGATTTTGGAGCGTAGAACTTGCAATCGGGCGATCGGGTCAACGCCATACCCCACCCTCCCTTAGTAAACTCCAGAGAATGCAGACACCACTTATATTACGACTCATGCACCAATGTCCTCCTGTCATCCTGAGCCTAGCCATGCAGCCTCACATTCTCAGTTTGTCTGACTCTATATAACCCACATTCCGCACCCCAACTGTCACATGGGGTGTGGGTGGACTGAATCTACCCCAACAATGGTGATAACTACAAGATATCTTCAGTATAAATGCTTAAAAGAGTGGCATTCGAGACACGAGTTT
>Ga0335395_10002624_pt1 | contig 11172 bp, 12 predicted proteins | sample MAT02_FD_205744 | JGI IMG/M metagenome (GOLD analysis project Ga0335395, IMG submission 205744) | Freshwater microbial communities from Lake Fryxell liftoff mats and glacier meltwater in Antarctica - MAT-02 (spades assembly) (version 2) ...
TCAGGTGTCCGACAGCGGTATTGGACGCCGGCACATGATAAAAACGATGCGCCACATGGGGTTTTGCGCCGCCCGCCATGTCGGCCATTGCGCCGCGTGCAATCAACCACATGACCAATTCGATGCCCTCGGAGCCAGCCTCGCGCAGGTAGTCGATATGCGACATCAGCGCCAGGCCTTGCGGGTCTGCGATCAGACGATCCAGAAAGCGGTTGTCGAACACCGCGTTGATCAACCCGGCCCTGGGTCCCTGCAACTGGTGGCTCATGCCGCCCGTGCCCCAGATCTGGACCTTGAGCGGCTTATCGAAGCTGCGGATCGCGCGACCGATCGCCTTGCCGAGCTCGAAACACCGCTTGCCTGAAGGCACCGGGTACTGCACCACATTGACCGCGAACGGAATCACCGGACACGGCCAGGCGAGCGGCTGGCCGCACATCAGCGACAGCGGAACGGTCAGGCCGTGGTCGACCGGCATCTTGTTGACGATGGTCAGATCGAAATCGTCCTGGACCACCGAATGCGCAATATGCGAGGCCAGTTCCGGATGCCCGATCACCGTGGGAACCGGACGGGGCCCCCAACCTTCATCGGCCGGCTGGAACTCGGCGGCAGTGCCGATGGCAAACGTGGGAATCATCTCCAGGCTGAATGCCGTCGCGTGGTCGTTGTAAACCAGAAAGATCACGTCGGGCCGGTTCTCCCGCATCCACTGTTGGGAAAATTCGTACCCCTTGAACACGGGTTGCCAATACGGCTCCTGCGTTTTGCCCAGGTCGATGGCCGCTCCGATGGCCGGCACATGGGAGGTGTAGACGCTGGCAGTGATGGTGGCCATCAGAGGGCTCCTTTCTGTCCGGCCTTGCCTTGTGGCTGGCGATGGGGCTGGGCATCGCCGTCTTCACCGAGACGTCGGTTGCCATCGGGAGAGCGGCCACCGCCAACCATCATCGCCCGGTACTCGTCCTCGGTCATGCCGGTCATGCTGCCAGCCATTTGCTGAAAGCTCTTGCCATCGGTGGCACCGATCTTGGCCAGAAAATAGATGTTCCCACCAGCGGCAATGCAGCGGTTCAGGTCACGCGCCAGCACGGCCTGTTTCTGCTCTTCGGTCATCGGCCATTGGTCCAGGTAGGCGCGCTCGTTCGCCTTGAAGCGGGTCCGGTTGTCGGCCTGCATCAGCGACATGCAGAACTGATTCAGGTGATAACCCAGCCGCGACTGCTCCGCGTCGAAGATGGTCGTTCCGGGTACGTCCTTGTAGGGTTTGTCCAATGCCATGGGGTTGTTCCTCGATCAGGCCCAGTACAGGCGCAGCGGATTGTCGACCAGCAGCTTGCGCTGCAGTTCGGGGGTGGTGGCGATCTGCGGGATGGTATCGACCAGCAGGCCATCGTCGGGCATATGGTCCTTCAGGTTCGGGTGCGGCCAATCGGTGCCCCACAACACCCGATCCGGGAATGTCTCGACCAGGGCGCGCGCAAACGGCACGACATCCCGATAGGCCTGCTGTTCGCCCGCCAGCGCCTTGGGTCCGATGATCGACATCCGCTCGGGACAGCTGACCTTGCTCCAGACATTGGAATGCTCACGCAGCATTTTCATGAAAAGGCTGAACTCCGGGCCATGCACCGGCTTGGACACGTCAGGCCGACCCATGTGGTCCACCACGACGGTGGTCGGCAGGGCGGTGAAAAAGTCGTACAACTCGGGCAGGTCCTGCGCCTCGAAATACACCACCACATGCCAGCCCAGCGGCGCGATGCGGTTAGCAATCTCCAGCAGCACCTCGCGGGGCGTGAAGTCGGCCAGGCGCTTGACGAAATTGAACCGGGTGCCGCGCACGCCGGCGGCATGCATCTCCTGCAGTTCGGCATCGGTCACATCGCGCTTCACCGTAGCCACACCGCGCGCTTTGCCATTCGAGGCCTGCAGCGCGTCGACCAATGCCCGGTTGTCGCTGCCATGGCAGGTCGCCTGGACGATTACATTTCTATCGAAGCCCAGATGGTCGCGCAAGGCGAACAACTGCGCCTTGGAGGCATCGCACGGCGTGTATTTGCGCTCGCTCGCGTACGGGAACACCGCGCCGGGCCCGAATACGTGGCAATGCGCATCCACCGCGCCGACCGGCAGTTTGAAGCGCGGCTTGCTCGGTCCGTCGAACCAGTCGAGCCAACCAGGGGTTTTTGAAAATTCCATGGGTATCGTCGGTGGTCGTCAGTCGATGTATTTCAACCCGGCTTGTTCCAGCGCCGCACGCATGTTGTACATGTCCAGGCCGAGCACACCGGCGGCGAGTTTGGCGCGTTTTTCGGACTCATTGGCTTCGCGGGTGGCAGCCGCGTCGGCCACCTGCTGCGCAATGGCTGCCGGCACGACGACGACGCCGTCGTCGTCGGCCACGACGACATCGCCCGGGTTGACCTGGGCACCAGCACAGACCACGGGAATGTTGACCGACCCCAGCGTGGCCTTGATCGTTCCCTTGGCATGTACCGCCTTGGAAAAAACCGGGAATTGCATTCTGGTCAGGTCCTTGATGTCGCGCACGCCGCCATCGATGACCAGGCCGAGCGCTCCGCGCGCCCGAAACGAGGTCGCCAGCAGATCGCCGAAAAATCCATCGGCATTGTCCGAGGTGATGGCTGCGACCACCACGTCACCGGGCTGCAGCTGCTCGGCTGCGACATGCATCATCCAGTTGTCACCCGGGTGCAGCAGCACTGTGACTGCGGTGCCGCAAACATGGGCACCGGTGTAGATTGGCCGCATATACGGCTTCATCAGGCCGACCCGGCCCATGGCCTCGTGAATGGTCGCGACGCCGAAAGCCGAAAGCTGCCGAACGGCGGCCTTGTCGGCGCGCACGATGTTGCGCTTGACGATACCGAGGCTACCGAGGTTACCGAGTTGTGTCATGCTACTTGCCCTTTCGCTTCAATGCGGCATCCAGGCGCGGAAACACACGCCGTGCATTGCCTTCGTAGACCTGGAACCGGTCGTCGTTGCTCAGCAACTTCGACGCCTCGATGTAACGTTTGGTGTCGTCGTAGTAGTGGCCGGTTTCCGGGTCGATACCCCGCACCGCACCAATCATCTCGGATGCAAACAACACGTTCCTGACCGGTATCACGGTATGGAGCAGATCGATGCCAGGCTGATGGTAGACACAGGTATCGAAGAAGATATTGTTCAGCAGATGGTCCTGCAGCAGCGGCTTTTTCAGCTCTTGCGCCAGACCTCTGAATCGGCCCCAGTGGTAGGGCACTGCACCGCCACCGTGCGGTATCAGAAAGCGCAGGGTCGGGAATTCCTTGAACAGATCCGAGGTCAGGCATTGCATGAAGGCGGTCGTGTCCGCATTGAGGTAATGCGCGCCGGTAGTGTGGAAACACGGGTTGCAGCTGGTCGACACGTGAATCATCGCCGGGATGTCGTACTCGACCATCTTCTCGTAGATTGGAAACCAGTGCTTGTCGCTCAGTGGCGGTGAAGTCCAGTGCCCGCCACTGGGGTCCGGATTCAGATTGATGCCGACGTTGCCGTACTGGGTGACGCACTTTTCGAGTTCGGCAATGCAGGTCGCCGGATCGACACCGGGCGACTGCGGCAACATCGCCGCACCGATGAAGTGGTCCGGGAATAGCGTAGATACCCGGTAGCACAACTCATTGCATATGGCTGTCCAGGTGGATGAGACCTGCAAGTCGCCAATATGGTGGGCCATGAAACTGGCGCGGGGCGAAAAAATCGTCAGATCGGAGCCACGCTCTTTCATCAGGCGCAACTGGTTGGTCTCGATGGATTCGCGCAGTTCATCGTCGCTGATCGTGAGTTCAGACACCTTGGGCATGGACGCAGGGTCCGAGATGCCGGCAATCTGGCGATTGCGCCAGGTCTCCAGTGCCTTGGGTGCGGTGGTGTAGTGGCCATGGCAATCGATGACCAGGGGCTTTTTCATGGAAAACGTCTCCTCGGATTGCGGGCCGGTACCCAGGCAGTGGGCCCAGCGTCCATGCGCCCGGCCAGCGGCGCACGGCGGTCACGCCGTTGCGCCTATTGTGTGCGCACGCGCAGCTACCGACGAAGCCCTCAAGCGCACTAGCAGATATAACAATACGGCATGACTCCTACAATGTTATTCGGGTTACAAAGTTGACTGTGGCTGTTGCGATGGAACTCAAGCAGATCGAATATTTCGTGCGGGTGGCCGAGTTGGGCGGTTTCACGCGCGCCGCAGCGGTCCTGGGCGTGGCCCAACCGGCGCTGAGCCGACAGGTGCGGCAGCTCGAAGTCGAATTGCGCCAGACTCTGCTGGCGCGCGATGGGCGCGGTGCTGTGCCGACCGAGGCTGGCCGACTGCTGCTGGCGCATGGCCGCGGCATCCTGCACCAGGTCGAGCGGGCACGCGAGGAACTGGGCAAGCTGCGCGGTGCGCTGGCCGGTCGGGTGGCGGTAGGACTTCCCACCAGCCTGGCGCGGATGCTGACCGTGCCGCTGACACGCGCATTCAGCAGGCAGATGCCCGAGGCCAGCATCTCGATCAGCGAGGGCCTGTCTGCGGCATTGCTGGAATCGCTGGTCAATGGCCGACTCGATATTGTGCTGTTGTACAACGCCCGACCCAGCGCGGACATCGACATCACGCCATTACAGGTAGAAGAATTGTTCCTGGTGCAGGCCTGTGCACACAGTGGCGACGCAGGTCCGATCCGGCTACACGATGTTGCGCAGTTGCCACTGGTCATTCCCAGCCGTCCCAACGCGATCCGGATGCGGGTCGAGTCTGAAATGGCGGCGCAGGGTTGCAGCCCGCGCATCGCGCTGGAAATCGACGGTGTGTCGGCGATCCTGGACCTGGTGGCAGAAGGCTTCGGCAATGCGGTGCTGTCGCGCAATGCCGTCGAGCGTTCGGTCCATCCGGGTCGGTACCGCCTGCGTCCGATCCGCGAACCGCAATTGCTGGCGCAAATAGCGCTGGCGGTCAGCGCCCAACGACCCGCCACCTTGACGCAAAAAGCCACCATGGCCTTGATCATCGACAGCCTGGCGGCGCATTTGCCTGTCGTCAGCGCATGCTCCCCGATAGCGGCGACGCTCGACGTTTAAGATTGGGCGGATACGACGGATACGGCAATGAAGCTGATACGCCCGCATTCGCGGCAGCCCGGCCGCCCGCACAGGAGCACACAATGAGTTCACTGGTCGTCACCTTGATCGGCCCCGATCGCCCCGGCGTCGTACGTGCCCTGTCCGACATCGCTGCGGCACACAACGCCAACTGGAGTGACAGCGTGATGGCGAATTTTGCCGGTCAGTTTGCCGGCATCGTGCATCTGCAGGTTGCAACTGACCAACTGGCTGCCCTGAAGACGGCTCTTGGTGCGATCAACTCCGACGACCTGCAGATCCTGGTCGCTGTGGCCGATGGCACACGCGCGTCACCCGCAGCGCGTCGCCTGCATCTGAAACTGGTCGGACACGACCGACCGGGCATCATCCACAGCATCTCGACCCGCCTGGCCGGGCAAGGCGTCAGCATCGATACGATGAAGACGCAGATCGCCAGCGGCGCGATGTCGGGCGAAGCCATGTTTCATCTCGATGCACAGCTAACCGTGCCGCAAGAACTGGACACCGATGCTCTGCGCGACGCGCTGGAAAGCCTGGCCAACGAACTGATGGTTGACATCACCTTCGATAGCGGTGCCGACGCGCCCGCGAAAACGCCTGCCCGGTGATTCAGCAGCCTGGTGATTCAGCCTTTGCGCTGGGCGATCAGGCGATCGGCGTAGGCTTGCCAAGGGCTGTTCTTGGCATCGATACCCTTAAAGGCACCGGCCTTGGCCTGATCGGCCATCCACTGCTGCTTGCCGGCGATGGCCATTGCCATGGAGGGCTCGAAACCGGCCTCGCGTACCGTGTTGGCAGACTCACGCATCTCCTCGGCTCGGCGCTGACCGTGTTGCACCACACGCCTGAAAAAATACGCGCCAACCTGCGGCCAATCGATGCCGGGGAAGGTCTCTTGCAGCGTCGGAATCATGTCATCCTCGACGCCATACGCTCGTGCGGCAGTGTAGCTCTCGATCACCAGCGCCTCCAGGCCCTTGATCATCACGCTGCGGCACATCTTGATCGCACTGGCCACACCGATCCGGTCCGACACCACCGTGGCAACCATGCCCCAGGCTGTCAACATCGGTGCCAGATCGGCCGCAGTGCCACCACCAAGCAGCATCGGTACCTGGATGCCGTGCGGGGGCACCGAGGTCATCACGCCGGCTTCCACATAGCGCCCACCGGCAGCCTCGATGCAGGCGCAGGCCTGCTGCTTCGTGCCAGGCGAGGCAGAGTTCAGGTCCAGGAACACGGTGCCCGGGTGCAGGTGTCGCGCCGCCTCCTCGGCGACCTCCAGGGTATTGGACGCCGTGACGGCTGAGATCAGCAGATCGGCACCGGCACACACATCGGCCATCGACGCGCAGGCTCGCACCTTGGCATCCCGCGCATGGGCCTGCTGCGATTCGCGGCAGAGCGGGTCAGCGAACGTCAGGTCCCACGCGCCAAGCGCCTGGACCTGAGGCCGCAGACCGGCGCAAAAGGTCCGGCCAACCTCGCCGTAACCGATCACGCCTATGCGCTGTATCGGCATGGCGCTTGCCCCCGGTTGCACTACAGCCGTCATTGCGTGGGAATGTTGGCGCGGCGCCCAAGCGTGTCGCCGCACCCGGCGTGCAGACGACACCCACCGTCCGATTGTGCGACCTTATCCACGACAAATGAAGGCCGCTTCAGCCGCGCAAGTGCCGCTGGAAGAAACCAAGCGTCCGCTCCCAGGCCAGTTTGGCTGCGGCAGCGTCGAACCGTGGCGTGGTGTCGTTGTTGAATCCGTGTTGCGTGCCGGGATATTGGTGTGCCACGTAGTTGGCACCGGCCGCCGTCAAAGCCGCCTCGTAGGCTGGCCAAGCCGCGTTGATGCGCTCATCAACGCCGGCGAAATGAATCATCAGTGGCGCTTTCACCTTGACGGCATCAGCAAAGACTGGGTGGTTGCCGTAAAAAGGAACGCCCGCCGCCAGGTCGGGTAGCCGAGTTGACAACATATGCACCACACCGCCGCCATAACAAAAACCAACGGCTCCGACCTTGCCGGTGCATTCGGGTCGCGCCTTGAGCACCTGCACCGCAGTCACGAAGTCTTCGCGGGTCTTGGTCTGGTCGAGTTTGGCGAATTCTTCGCGCGCTTTGTCTTCGTTTCCAGGGTATCCGCCCAGCGGTGTCAATGCATCGGGTGCAAATGCAACGAAGTTATCCAGGGCCAAACGCCGGGCAATGTCTTCAATGTGCGGATTCAGACCGCGGTTTTCATGCACGACCAGAATTCCGGGCAGCTTGCCACTGGCGTTGGCAGGCAGCGCCAGATAGCCCTTCATGGTGCCGGAGCCGTTGGGCGACGCATAGTCGAGCCTCTGAGTCTTGATCCGCATGTCGTCCTTGGGTACGACCTGCGCCGCAGCGAAATTCGGACTCAACGACGCCAGCAGCATGCTGGCCGTCAGGCCACCCACGGCGAACTTTTGCGCGCGGTCCAGAAATCCGCGACGGTCGATACTGCCGTGGACATAGGCATCAAACAAAATCAGCAATTCCTGGTCGAAGTCGGCGGCCGTCTGGCGTTGCATGGGGTTTTCCTGGTTGGTCACTGAAAAAATGCGGGCCTCTATGTGGAGCCCCTGCACCGTCAGATGGACTTGCAATCGGTTGCGTCTCCCTCGCGCGCATCATCACTGGAGTTGGAACCCGGGTCGTCACCATGCAGGACTATGCGGAAAGTTTACATTCGTTCGAACAAGTCAGTGAGTTCGCCGGAATACCGTTTCGGTAACTAAATTCGTTGTATCTATTACGATAGCGAATTTCCGGCTTGGCCGGCCTGAGCGGGTCCGATCGGACTAGGCTCATACCCGCCATGCCGCCTACACTGCGCAATCGGACATCAGGCGAAACTCCAGGAGAAAACACGATGGTTGCAAGACAGACGGCGGCGACCAGCCAATTGCTGAGTTTGCTGGAATCGCGTTACGCCATCCGCGTGTTGTGGGCACTCAAAGACGGACACCCGCAGACCTTTCGGCTATTGCAAGACAGTGTGGGCGGAATCACGCCCAACACACTCAATACCCGTATCAAGGAGTTGCGACAGGCCGACCTGATGTCGCACGGACCAAGTGGTTATATAGTGACGACTTCCGGTGCCGACCTGCTCAAGCGCTTGGCCGATGTGCCAGCGTTTGCCAGCCGATGGGCCGCCAACCAGGCCAAGAAACAAGCCTTCCTCCATGTTCCCGATCCTGTCCCGAGACGAGTCGCTGCTGCCGCATGACCATGATCGCGCCCTTCTGATCGGGCGCATCTGGTCTGAGGGCGCTGGCCCCAGTGTGGTGCGTGTCACCGCCAACGATGTCTTTGACATCAGCGCTCTGGCTGCCACCTGTTCGGATTTGCTGGAGTTGCCAGACCCGGCCGGCGCGGTAAGCGCCTTTGATGGCTCGCGCGTAGGTTCGACCGCCGACCTGCTGGCCAACTCCGACGCCGACCTGCGCAAGCCCGCTCTGCCGTGGTTCCTCGCGCCCTGTGACCTGCAGGCGATCAAGGCTGCTGGCGTTACCTTTGTTGCCTCCATGCTCGAGCGCGTGATCGAAGAGCAGGCACGCGGCGATGCGACACGGGCCGAAACGGTGCGCAGATCGGTGGTGGCGGTGATCGGCGACAACCTGCGCAACATCCGGCCAGGCTCGCCCCAAGCCGCACAGTTGCGGGAAGTGCTTATCGGCCAGGGCGTCTGGTCGCAATACCTGGAAGTAGGCATCGGCGAAGACGCTGAAATCTTCACCAAGGCGCAGCCGATGAGCGCGGTCGGGATGGGTGCCGAGATCGGTCTGCATCCGAAGAGCGTCTGGAACAACCCAGAGCCCGAGATCGTGCTGGCCGTCAACAGCCGGGGCCAGACGGTGGGCTGCACGCTGGGCAACGACGTCAACCTGCGCGATTTCGAGGGTCGCAGCGCGTTGCTGCTGGGCAAGGCCAAGGACAACAACGCGTCTGCCGCAATCGGGCCTTTCATCCGCCTGTTCGATACGCATTTCGGCATCGACGATGTGCGCCAAAGTGAGCTGACGTTGCGCGTCACCGGTGCCAACGGTTTCGAAATGCAAGGTGCCAGCAGCCTGGCAATGATCAGCCGCGATCCGCTCGATCTGGTCGACCAGGCCATCGGGGCACCCGATTGCCGCACGCACCAGTATCCGGACGGATTCATGCTCTACTTGGGAACGATGTTCGCACCGACGCAAGACCGCCATGGACCCGGCCAGGGTTTCACCCATGAACTGAACGACCGGGTTTCGGTGTCCACACCGCGGCTGGGAACGTTGGTGAACCGGGTCAATTATTCCAACCGGATAGTGCCCTGGACCTACGGCGTCACCGCGTTGATGCGCGACCTGTCACGCCGCGGGCTGCTGGCATAATCTGGCGCTTTCCTGGCTGGCGCCCCGCGCGCGCGGCTATCCCGCATTGCACCGAAGGCTTCGTCCCCAGCGGCTTCCTTCGGCGTGCTGCCTGTTCACACTTCGAATGGAGCCTCCCATGATCACCACCGCTTCGGGTCTGCAATTCCTCGACACCACCATTGGCGAAGGCGCGCTCGCCGCATCCGGTCAGCAGGTGACCGTGCACTACACAGGCTGGCTGTATGCCAATGACACCCAGGGTGCCAAGTTCGACTCCAGCAAGGACCGCGGCGACCCGTTCGGTTTCTCGCTGGGGGCCGGCATGGTGATCCGCGGCTGGGACGAAGGCGTGGCCGGCATGAAGGTCGGCGGCGCACGCACGCTCATCATCCCGCCCGAACTCGGGTACGGTGCCCGCGGTGCCGGCGGTGTGATTCCGCCCAATGCCACGCTGAAATTCGACGTGGAACTGCTGGGCGTATCGGGCTGAGAACCCGCGGCGCAACCCGACCAGGTGCCCCAGGGCCTGGGTCGGCGGCACACGACCCACAGATGACAACCGTACGCGGCTGCGGGCCTTGAAATCCGCACGGCCGGCACCAAATGCGGGCTATTGCCCATCACCCACCGCATAACCTGCGATTTCCAGATTTCAACGCATGTCTGATACCACCCAACCCGAATCGCCCCCACAGCCTCAGGATTACTGGAGTACCGAAGACGCTGCCCACGAATCGGGCTTGCTTGCGCGCACCCAGGCCGACCTGGCTGCCTTGCAGGCCAAAAGCGCCGAGCTTGCCGACCAATACCTGCGCGCCAAGGCGGAGGCTGAGAACGCCCGTCGACGCGCCGAGGAAGAAATCGCCAAGTCGCGCAAGTTCGCCATCGAGAGCTTCGCCGAAAACATGCTGCCGGTCCTCGACAGCCTGGAGGCCAGTCTGGTCATCAAAGACGCCACACTGGATCAAATCCGCGAAGGTGCGCAAGGCACGCTACGACAGCTATTGACCGCGCTCGATCGCAGCAAGGTCGTTCAGATCGACCCGAAAGCGGGCGAAAAATTCGACCCACACCAGCACCAGGCCATCTCGGTGGCACCCAGTGACCAGCCGGCCAACACCATCGTCAGCGTGTTGCAAAAAGGCTACCTGATCGCCGAACGGGTGTTGCGCCCGGCGCTGGTGGTGGTGGCTGGCCCCAAGTAAACCCTTGAAAAGCACCGGGTTAACCACACCTTCGGATCAGGAACGATTTGTCAATCACGCACGGCGCTGCCTACAGGCACAACCCGGGCAAATTTGGAGAAGAACATGGGAAGAATCATTGGCATTGACCTTGGCACCACCAATAGCTGCGTGGCCATCATGGAAGGCAATACCCCCAAGGTCATCGAAAACTCCGAGGGCGCACGCACCACGCCGTCGATCATCGCCTACCAGGAAGACGGCGAGGTACTGGTGGGCGCTTCGGCCAAGCGGCAGGCGGTCACCAATCCGCGCAACACGCTGTATGCGGTCAAGCGCCTGATCGGACGCAAGTTCGTCGAAAAGGAAGTGCAGAAAGACATTGCCCTGATGCCCTATGAAATCGTGGCCGCCGATAACGGCGACGCCTGGGTCAAGGTGCGTGGCAAGGCCATGGCACCCCAGCAGGT
>Ga0335395_10002626_pt1 | contig 11168 bp, 7 predicted proteins | sample MAT02_FD_205744 | JGI IMG/M metagenome (GOLD analysis project Ga0335395, IMG submission 205744) | Freshwater microbial communities from Lake Fryxell liftoff mats and glacier meltwater in Antarctica - MAT-02 (spades assembly) (version 2) ...
TGAATTTTTCCAGTTGCTGTTTTAGGTAGACTATCGACATCAATGATTGTGATAGCATTAGCGGCGCTCACTCCTAACTCCTGAGTAGCTTGTAAAACAGCTTCTCGCAACTGTTGTTTGTCAACCTCCATATCCTTTGTTACAGCAACCAAAAACCCATCACCTCGCATTGGGTCAATTTTTCGGCAAATGGCTAAACCATTGCTGTATCCAATGCTGGCATAAATCTTTGTCTCAAGAGTTTCGGGATGCACTTTGATGCCGCCGCAGTTAATCACATCATCGGCTCGCCCCTTATAGTATAAGTAGCCGTCTTCCAAGCTTCCCAGATCCTTCGTCAAGAACCATCCTTCGTCATCTTTAATTGGAGCTTCCTTGCCATCAATCAGGTAACCTTTAGCAACATGCTCCCCTCGAATCGCAATTCGTCCCTCTTCAGTTAGCTTGACGGCCACGCTTCCAAAAACCTGACCGACCGATTCCAGAGCATCTCCCTCTACCTCATGAATCTCCAGCAATGTAGTTCGGGATGCCTCAGTCAAACCGTAGTGTTGAACAATTCTGGCTTCAGGAAAGAGGGTTTTCAGGTCCTCTTTTTCCTGGCGGCTCATATATTGGCTCCCAATTTCAATCCAACGAACTCGCTTGCCATAGCTGCCAAGTAAATCTTTGTTGGACAGTAAGACGCGCCACAGGCTCGGAACCGCTGAGATGGCGTTAATTTCCCCATTCTTGAGCATAGCTCCAATCTCAGATGGGTTAAAGCCATTACCTGGAATGAAAAACCGCCCACCCGCTGTAGCAACGGCTCGACAGCGACCAAACCCAAATGAATGGTAAATAGGTATCCCAATGTACTCACTGATGCTGTCATCTAACTGCATCAGTGAGTTTAAGCGCGTGACAACCTCAGCTAGGTTGTTATGGGTCAGAATAACCCCTTTGGGAGATCCCTCTGTGCCTGAAGTAAAGGAAATAAGCGCAGCGTCATCTCTTTTTGGGGCAGTGAACTGTCTTATCATCCAATTTTGACCAGGTTCATCAGGTGTTACAACCTGGTCTACACTCGCTGCAATGATGCGATCGCGATCGTCTGTTGATCTCAGTGGTACCGCAATGTTCCCGGCCTCCATACACTTAAATATTGCCTCAACATAGCCAGTATGGTTAGCTGAAACAATCCCTAACCAGTTAGAAGTCATTGCCATTATATTCGTCTACCTAATTCACATCTGTTTCTACACGGTAGATGCGATCGTAACTTGCCTCTTTCATCAACAATTACATTCACCTATCTAATTAGCCAACACGGCTTCTCAGGTTTGGCTCAATCTTTACCCACTTAATAAAGATATGAATTTCTCAAACAAAATCCTTTAAATATTTGACTCTTCTAAATAGCAAAGTTAACAGGACAGAAGCTACTGAAGTAATGAAGAAAATAATCAGGATATCCAATCCAGGAATGACCTTTGCTAAAGGGGTGAAAAGGTTTGGATACTTCTCAAACACTCCATGGGTAAAGAAGAGGTGAAAGGTGTACAATCCCAGCGAACATCCAGAAATAAATTGAACGGCCGCAGGTACTTTACGGGTTGAGAGTAAGGCAAGGTACAGCAGCAGCCAGGAACCAAAAACAAGAGAAAGTCTTGAATAGTGCAGTAAGTCTTGCCTTAAGTTCCATTCGTAGATTGCGAACGTCATAAACAGGGACAGCAGGACGTAGAGCCTGGTTTTGATCCCAGAATTCATGCTTTTCAGTTGCTCTGCATTAAACTCCTCAACGACCAGTACCGTTGTGAAAATATAAGGCAAAAAATTGAGGGGATTGTAATCCCATTGAGCAATGCTGGAAGCCACTCTGACTACCCCTGTTGCATTTTCAATCGTGCCAGGAAGCCTGAGCAGTGAAAAGATGAAGACTAAGATGCAGGAAGCGACCAGTGAGGAGTAAATTATAATCCGTCTTAATAATGTTTTTTGGGTTCTTCTCAAACCGAAAATTACCACTTCAGTCAGACCCGTGATGAAGGCGATAGAGAAAAAGAAGTAGAGAGGGGAGTTACCACCACTAACAATGAATTCGATAAATGCTCTAATCGATGTCGTGCTATTTTGCAGGGACTCAGACTTCCCAGTTAGAAGAATATCAAACACAATTTTGGAAATGACCCAAAAAAGGTATAGCGAAACCAGTTTGAGCAGCCGTTTTTGAAAAAAATAACTAGGACCTACTTTCTCGCTTTTAATGTAGAACAAAAACAGAGAGATCTGAAAGAAAACGGGAACTGCAAGATAGGCCACATTCGCACTCAAAATGCTTGCAATAGATGAGGAGCCTATCTTTAATGTGAAAAGATTAGAATGTATCGCAATGATTAAAAGGGCAAAGACGGCACGTAAAAAATCAAATCCTTCAAACTTCTGGCTCTGTTTTTTATTAGGATGAGAATCAGTTCGTTGCTGGGGGTCAGGGCTATTTGAAAACTTGGTCATTATAGCTTAAGATCCAATTAACAATGTTGATTTCCGAATCTCTTTTTCTTGATATTGTCACTTTCGAGTATCAGAACTAGAAAAAAACTTAGACGGTCGGGTGCGACGACGGTAGTACCAGACTGAACTTGCAATCAACAGCGCAACCAACGATAAAATCAACAGGAGTGGTCGGTAATCGCCTGTTGTAATCGCTTTCAAGCCAAAGCTACCTAGTAGTACAAATGGAAATATGCCTGGAACCGTACCTAGGGCAGTACCAATGAAAAAATCTTTAAAGCTAATAGAGGTTAATCCGGCGACAATATTTACTAATCCACAGGGAATGATCGGTTGAAGCCGGATAGCAAACATATAAAATAATCCCCCTGTCTGAATTTCGGCATCTAAAGCTTGCCAACGACCAGCAATGCGCTTGGAAACTATATCGCGTCCAATTGTGCGAGTGAACATAAAGGCGATTACAGCTGCAACTACAGCTGCCATGCTAGTCCAAAGCGTTCCCAGCCACGGGCCAAAAATCGCTCCACCAAGTAGATTCAATGCTGTTGAAGGAAGTATTAGAACAGTTGCCACAACATAAATCGCAATGTAAGCGATCGGTGCCCAAACTCCTGCTTGTTGTAGAGTTATCTGAAGTTGATCCGGTTGAATGGCTCCAATGAGGTAGATTCCTATAGCTGTTGCAAGCAAGCACAGACTAATGAGCAGACGAATCATCGGAGTTCTCCATTTTCAGTTGGACGAGTACGCTTTAACTCTCTGTTTCCACCCGAATTCATTCTAGGTTCACCAACGGCTACTGTCGTGGGCGAAGCAATTCCATAAAGATCTCGAACAAGATACAGTGGGCGGCCTTTGACTTCCTCATATACCCGCCCCAGGTATTCCCCAATAACTCCCAACGTCATTAGCTGAATTCCACCTAAAAACAGAACGCCAATCATAATGGAGGCATAACCGGGCAAATCTACTCCATAAATCAGTGTCCGAAGAATCAGAAAACTTGCATAAATGAGAGCCAGAATCGATAAACTTAGTCCTACGTAACTCCAAACCTTTAAAGGAGCAAGGCTGAAAGAGGTAATGCCATCAATGGCAAAGTTCCATAGCTTCCAGTAATTCCACGTCGTTTGGCCTTTATAGCGGGGAGCACGATCGTAGTAAATTGCAGTCTGTTTAAAGCCAACCCAGGCAAACAATCCCTTCATAAAGCGACTGCGTTCTGGCAGTTGTTTCAGGGCATCAACAACCTTTCGATCCATCAGTCGGAAATCACCTGTGTTGTGCGGGATCGATACTCGACTCATCCTGCTAATGACTCGATAAAAACTGTCAGCCGTAAATTTTTTCAGCCAACTTTCACCCTGACGCGATCGCCTTACAGCATAAACAACATCGTAACCATTCCGCCACTTCTCCAGCATTTCTCCAATCAACTCTGGCGGATCTTGTAAGTCGGCGTCAATAGGGACAACCGTTTGCCCAGTTGCATAATCAAGTCCCGCTGTTAACGCTACCTCCTTACCAAAATTACGGGATAGATTGATGACCTTAATTGAAGGATTTTGATGATGATACTTTATCAGATAACACAGGGTTTCATCCCGACTACCATCGTTAACACAAACGATTTCGTAGCTTAAATCAAGTTGTTCACAAACAGATTCAAGTCGCTCGAGCAAACAGTCAACATTAGGCGCTTCGTTATAGAGCGGCACAACAATTGAAACATCCACCGGCTTTAATGAAGAAGAAATGGAAAGCATATCTAAACTCCGTAATGAGTATTTTGTAATCCAGGGTTAAGGACATTATGTTCATTTTGACCCTGTTAATTCAGTGGTGGAATAACACAAACATGGTCAGATAAATTAATTTGTACGTTTTTCATCAACTGCTCATCTCGGCGCAGTTAGAAATATGCATTTATTTCGCAAAGCGCTTTTCAGCTTTCCAAAGTTCAGTGGGCTTTCCAGATACTGGACCAGGATCCGGAAACTGAGCAAGCAATTTTATATCAAGCAGAGGAGCGAACTCTGACTTTAAGGCATCACTAGGATTCAGCAGAAAAATACTGCCGTCCATCTGGGAAGGATCGACCTCTAACTTCTGATCAGAAACAAATAGAAGTCTTACGTCTGGCTCAAACTCATAATATAAAACTGAGGCTGGACGAGAGCGATTAACAATAACGAGTGGATCTTCAGCCTGATTCACTAGTTGGGCAATCTGAATTATTACACCTCCTTCATACTTATTCCACCAAGTGTTAGCCTGGGCAATCACTGAGGAAAAAAGAATTCCAGCCGTCACGAAAGTTACTGTTATTAGTAACCAAAGTCTACGTTTCCGATTTGTATGAGCCAGGTCTAAGGAGAACGTTTTAGTTGCTAAAAGATACGAGACACTAATCTGAACACCAATAAAACATGGAATCAAATATCTAGGCCAAATCTGTCGATTTCCTCCTAATATTAAATCCGCAACAATTAAAGGCAGCGCTGTGGAGGCAAATAGAGTAAGCACAAACAAGTAAGCGTGCTTGGACGTTTTAGTACAGAGGAAATACAGAGAATAGATAGCCAGGATGACAATAAATGGAATTAAAAAATAAAGCCCAAATCTTCCAAAACCGAAATATTCGCTAGCACGGGGGTCAACAAATGAGAGGCTAATATTCTCAGACCATAAGCGAACTGCACCTAAAATAGAGAGCTTATGATTAAGGATCCAAGAAGACTTATCTTTGAAGTTGGATAGATGAATAAGAACAGTAATTAACCAGGGCAGAAAAGCAGCAAAACCAACTAAGTTTGCTAGTAGAAAGCTTTGAATTCTTTTTGTAAATCGAAAAGATTCAACTGCAAAGACGTAGATCAAATAGCCAAATATAACAAATAAGAAGAAGAATTGTGAATATAGACCTAAAGCTACAGATGCTGAATAGACAAACCATGGGAGTCTTCTCTTCGTTCGCATTGCCCACAATAATGAAGCACCCGATAACAGAACTACCAAAGTAAACAAACTATAAGGTCTAGCCTCTTGGGCATATAAGACTTGAAAAGGGGAAACACAAAATAGTGCAGTTGCTACTTGAGCGACTGATGATGATTGAAATAGCTCTAAGCAAAGCCAATAAATAGCGGGTATGGTTAAGATACTTAGAAAAGCAGACGCGCTTCGCAGTACTTTTACTGAATCTCCAAACCAATTAACAAAAGTACGGGCTATCAAAAAATAGAGCGGTGGATGTACATCGGTATAAAGTTTATAGAAAGAATCACCCAAATTTTTGTCAGGGTTTGGATACTGATATTTTAGGAAAGTTTCAACATCAACAGATGTTTGACTAGAAAATTTTTCGATGACTTCCGAATCGGCATAGCCTGAGATAACAGAAAATGTATGTGTTTCATCCATCCATATAGGCTTTTTGTCAAGATTGATGATTCGGAAAAATACTCCAATTAATAATATGGTGATGAACAAAATTTTTAGCCAATACTTAGCTGAAAAACTTCTATCTAGAAGAAGACTCTGTTCTCTTAGTTGCTTGGTAGACATTATTCTTTCCTATAGAAAGTAGAGGTATTATGAACCTGACAGATTGGCGCAAAGTTTGGTAACTTCCCTGGGAAATGGAGAGTAGAAAACAAGGTTACTCAACTCTTGCTATCGCTAATTGACTTTATAACGTAGACCTACCTAAATAGGTTCAGAAATTTGTCCCTGTAAAACAATTTCTTGGTAACTACCAGATCTAACAACTCTTCCCTTTTTCATTTCATAAATGCGATCGCAATGTGCAATTGTCGTTAATCTGTGAGCTATGATAATTATGGTTTTTTTACCACTTAATGATCGGATAGAACGGCTCACCAATTCTTCAGTCTCATTATCTAAAGCAGAGGTTGCCTCATCTAAAACTAAGATTTCTCGTTCATGGTAAAGAGCACGAGCAATACCGATTCTTTGCCTCTGACCTCCAGATAACATCGTTCCTCGTTCACCAACCACTGACTGAGCACCTTTCGGCAACTGCTCTATTAACTCCGAAAGCTGTGCTAAATCAATAGCTTGCCTTAGCTTCTGCTGGTCAATGAGATGATTAGGGACACCAAAAGCAATATTTCTCTCAATTGTGTCATCAATCAGAAAAATAGACTGAGGTATATATCCTATTAAGCCTTGCCAAGCCCTTAAATCACTATAGATGGAGAAACCATCAACCGAAATATCTCCAGACTGAGGAACTAGTAGGCCCAACATAATATCGGCAAGGCTAGTCTTCCCAGCTCCTGACCTGCCTATTAAAGCAACCGACTCGCCTTTTTTGATTGTCAAAGAAACTTTTGAAAGCGCATTCGAAGCTGCTCCAGGATAGCTATAGCTAACCTTATCAATGACTATTTCTTCCTCAAATTTCAAAGCCTCTCTTTTGAGTACATCAAAACCTGGAAAGTTTTCAGAAAGATTTTCGACGGAAGTTCCGTTGAACATACTTAGATAACGAACAGCTTCTTCACTCTTTAACTCCCTAAGGTCTAAACACACTCTGTCGAGAGTTGGTTGAGCATTGCGAAGAGTATTTATACAAATCGTCAACTGATTCGCTGAGGGCAATATTCGTATTGAAGCAATGGCAAAAATGCTTAATGCCGATATAATGCTTCCCGAACCATCTGAGAAAACTAGATATATCGAAACAAAACCTATGATAAAAGTCATCAAAGCTGTCTCAATGATAATGCGTGGAAGTTGCTGAACTGCATGGAAATTACTTGCGGCTCTTGAAAACTTATTGGTTTGAGCATTTAGCTGGTCTTCGAAAAAAGATTCGCATCCAAAAACTTTTACTTCTTTAAATCCTCCAATTGCATGATTTATTACCCTGACTGTTTCAGTCAAAGCATCGATATTTACTTTGCCCCATCCGCTTATCTTATGTCTGAAGTAGTGGAAGGGTGCTATTGCAAGTAGTAAAAGTGCTAAAATGCTGGCTGTTGCTAAGAAATTTGTTTTCGCTAAAAGCAGAAGCAGAACGAACAATATAAACGAATGAGCAACTGCGTTGAGTAATGGTATCAAGATTGAGTAAGTAAAGTTTGCCGATTCATTGACGATATTCTGAATTATGTTTGCCGAATTTGTCCTCAGGTGAAATGTATAAGGCAATAAAAGATAGGTGTTTAGAAGCCTGAGCCTCAGTTTGACTTGCTGGGCATAGCAAAACCTGAGGACGTAAAGTTGAATGCGAAAATAAGAAAATGACTTTAAGTAGAAAATAATAAGGATAACAAACCCCAAAAAAGCAATAAAGTGATTGAAATTTCTGAGGCCTGAGAATTTATAAAATTCAAACAGCCAAGGATTAGACTGGATCAAATTTGGGTTTGCTGCTATCGCAATGAATGGCCCTATTAGGGCTATGCCAATGGCATCTAGTGTAGAGACCAAAAGGAAAAGAAATAGCAGCACCAATAGCCTGCTTTTCTTCGCTGACATAATATACAAGAATTTAGATAAATATGCCATAAAGCAAAACCTCATTTCTCAAGATTTGGAGTGGGTCTGACGATATCGAAGCAACATACAGATTCAAAGTTATTGATCAGTTGCCTCACACTTAAAATTGAATTATATGCTTTGGTCGGCCTCTGAACCCTCTGCTATAAAGGGATTAACCTCGCAATAATAAGCCGCGTGATGAACTACTGAGCCCAAAAAATAGCTTTTAGAATGGAAATTAGTTAGCTATAATAACATGTTCTTTGTTTTCAGTGTTTCATACAGCAATAGATGACGTTTAGCTTGGGCTTCTGAGGTAAACAATAGCAAAATTTCTTCTCTGGCATTATAGCGAAGCTTTTCCTTATGCTCCCTGTTGTTTAGTACCCATTTGATGCCCTGAGATAAATCCTCAACATCGAAAGGTTTCGCAAGATAGCCATTATACTGATGTTTAACGACATCCTTAATTCCAGTTGCATTAAAAGCAACCACTGGTGTACCACAGGATAAAGCTTCAGACGCTGTTTGGCCAAAAGCTTCTTGTAATGAAGGGACAATCATTACATCGGTTGCCGAATAGACTAACGCAAGAGAAGTATCATCATTTAATCGACCTACATAGTGAGTTTTGAATCCCAAGTCAATTGTATTTTCGGGCTTGGATGTTCCAAAAATTACTAATTCAATCTCCTCTTTCCATCCAGCGATACTCAGTTTTTGTAATGCGGGTTGGAGGAGGTGAAATCCTTTTCGCCTATCACTCGTCCCTCCAATGGCTCCAAATAATATCAGATGCTTATCCTGAGGTAAGTTGAATACTTCACGAGCAAATTGCTGATTGTATGGTTTGTATTTCTCTGTATCTAGCCCCAGAGGAATGGTTTCGATGCGAGTGTCTCTAAATAGAGAACTTGCGCGGGCACATTCGGCCATCCAGGATGTTGTTGCCACAAGAGTTAGATTTAATCTTTTCCATGCACTAGCTTTACGCTTCCAAGTCCAATGAGATAGGTCTTGATGGCGATCGCTCCCCAACTGAGGGCAAGAACCGCAAGACTCTTTGTACTGCTCACAATCCTGGTTGTAATGGCATCCTCCCGTAAAAGGCCACATATCATGCAACGTCCAGACAATCGGTTGGCGAAACTTTTTCAGGGTTTCGATTTGCAAGTAGCCGTTACAAATGGCGTGGATGTGAACAATATCAGGATTGTACTGTTTGACACGGTGAGCTAGAACATCGGGAACCCATTGGGGTGAAAACATCCCCCCTGGGCGCTTGGGGTAATGGCGGAGGGGCAACCCGGAGAGGGGCGGAGACACTTTCGTCAGGAGTGATTGCTCGCGGATGACCGCGCTGTCAGTACCAAACTTAGCCCGTACCAACATTTGGGAATGGCAGTCGAGCGATCGCAATCCCCGATGCAATCGGTAGGCCGCCCTTGCGCCCCCATTGTCAACGTCAGACTCACTCAGATGTAAAACACTGATTTCACTCATAGCCCGACACCTAGCCCCGCTTAGATAGTAACAACCCCGTTCGCTCCATCTCTTTAAACGATGCCTGGAGAATCTCCTGGCTCAAAGGTTCTTGGCCTAAATACCATTCCAGATATTGGGACAAGCCTGCTTTAAGAGATGTGGGAGACCATCTACCCAGCAGCGTTTCGTAATGGCTCATATCAGCAATGGCATGGCGCACATCCCCCACGCGGAAACGTCCAGAAACACTGTACTGTGCTGTCTTACCCACTAATTCTGCGATCGTTTCAACGACATCGATCAGGGTCACCGCTTGACCTGTCCCAACATTCATAATTGATGACAGGGGTGCCTCATGCAGGGCACATTGCACCACGGCTGCTGCTACATCGCCGACAAACACAAAGTCTCGGGTTACCAGACCATCTTCAAATAGTTCTAAGGGGTTACCCTGGGCGATCGCGTTCGTAAAGATGCCAATGATGCCCGTGTAAGGGTTACTCAGCTCTTGCTTCGGGCCATACACATTTTGAAACCGCAGCGTCACCAAATCAATTTTCTGGCTCTCGCAGTAGTTTTGCATCAACTGCTCTTGCCAGAGCTTCGTTAACCCGTAAACAGAGGTTGGTTTCGTCAGATGACTTTCGTGCATCGGTAGGGATTGGAGCGGTTTGCCCTGATCATTGCAAACCTCCCAAATGCCTTGCTGTAAATCTTCTACACGTCGCCCTCTAGAATAGTAAATTTCTTCACTATCTGTATAAGCGCCATCACCATAAACGGCTCGGCTCGATGACAAAATCATCCGACGCGGCTTATGCTTCAACTTAGAAATTAGTTCTAACAGTTTTGCTGTACCGTTTACATTTTGCTGAACATAACGGCTGATCTCGTACATCGACTGTCCCGTGCCAGTCTGGGATGCCAGATGGATCACAACATCGGTTCCCTCAACCGCCTCTATATGTTCCTCTATGCATTGCACATCTGCTTTGATGCATATTGCCCGAGCTTTCAACTCAGGAGCAAAATCATCAGAGGATTGATGCACCTGCTCGTCCAAAGAATCAATCACGACTATCTCTGCATCAGCAGGCAGCTTTTCAAGCAACCACTTCCCGATAAAACCGGCTCCACCCGTTATCAAAAATTTCATGGGCATTCATGTCCTCCGTTCTTAGTGTCTCTAGGTTGATTAATAGTTTCGGATCGAAAAACTGCTCATGCCTAACTCACCCAGCTGATTATGCTTGACTCTAAGATAGACTTTCCGAAAGAAGTAATAAGGGAAAAGGATAGCGATCTTTGCCTGCTCGATCAAAAATGGAACTGTTTTTTCTTGATCTTCCGGAGCGTTGGACTGAATTGAAAAATTCTCTAGGACTTTACCTGCTGGAATCCTAAAGCCACGACGGTACACGTTCATATAATTGGACCCGTGAACTACCTCAATCCAAACGGGCTTACAAAAAATCTTTTTCGCCGACTTACAGACTTCATAGAGTTCTTTGTGGGGTCTGCACAGGCAGGTGTTAAATGACTCAGGATTATATTTCTCAATCAGGCTAATGAAGTGATTGGAAAACTCAAAGTCGAAATAGAGCTTGCCATTAGCTAACTGATAGCCAAAGAAGAAGTTGATGGTTTCACTGTCCTGCTGTTTAAAGTTGTCC
>Ga0335395_10002628_pt1 | contig 11164 bp, 7 predicted proteins | sample MAT02_FD_205744 | JGI IMG/M metagenome (GOLD analysis project Ga0335395, IMG submission 205744) | Freshwater microbial communities from Lake Fryxell liftoff mats and glacier meltwater in Antarctica - MAT-02 (spades assembly) (version 2) ...
TCCTTGGTGGTAGAAAAGCTAACCGAAAGAATGGATGGTAAATTGGGCATTTTTATTGGCGATGGTAGTGGCGGAGATTTTTATCGAATTACTATCACCAATATGATGTAATAGTATTGGAGATTTGCGGGGGTTAGTGGCAATTTTTATAGACGCCTTTTAAGTTAAGCAGACAGACAAATGCTATGACAAGAATATTCACACTGGTGATATTACATCTCCGACAAGACAGATAATGCTATATGAAATTTAAAAACGCTTTGCATTAGGAAGCCGTCTGTCACCGTGTAAAGAAATGGTATCTTTACCGTCATTCACAATAATTGAAACTCCGACTAATGCGGAAACAATTTGCTGTATTTTATGTCGCAATGAGGCTTTAAAACGGGACGTATTTTATCATTAGTATTGTTGTAACTGAATCAAAGGAAAGCTTTGACGCAAACGAGAAAATTATAGCTGATATTGCAAAAGCAACGCATGACTTTTACACAGCTCACGCTAGTTGACCGGTTCCATCAATGTGGTGAAGTAAATAGGACGGAACGCCAGCGTCTGACAAAATGCTGATGTAATTGGAGGTTGTAGTAGTAGGCTTGAGTTTTTATCTTCGATCAGTATTTAGTCTAGAAAAAATTTTAGAGCATGTCACACGGTGATTGGAAGGATATGTTTTTAGGGGTACAGAATAATGACCTTGAATTGGTACAGTATTATATTAGAGTGGGTGTGGACATCAATTATCAGCACCCTGAATTTATGACTAGCCCGCTTATAGAAAGTATACGTTGTTGTCACCCTGAAATGACAACTATGCTGTTGAGAAACGGTGCTTCGCCAACTCTTAATGAAGGAGAATCGAACAAAAGTCCTTTAACTATTGCGCGTGAGGTAAAGAACGTTGGCGCAATTGAGATTCTGAATCAATTTTTGGAAGTTGGGAAAGGAAACACACCCACTACTGCCCAGGATCACTTAGTCAAAAAGGACACTTTAATTTTTAGGTTAATAAAGAAGGTATTTAGCCGCAGATAAGAAATGGCACGATAGTATTGGACCTTGTTGATACGAGAGGGGAACCGTTCTCCTCACTTCATTCGAAGACATGTCTTTTGACACCCGTTAATGTTAAACCACGCTTCAATAATCAGTTAAAGGTGGGACACTTTTCATTTTCGACTTTCGGAATCTCTTTTAGGTAGTGTCTCAGTACACAGAGCACAAATTTTGGCTGGCTTGGGTGCGGGTCGGCCGTGTTGCCTGCTATTGTTTATGCGGCTGTAAGTCTCCTGTGAGTCTGCTCCAAATCGTTGTCTAAATCCTAAAATAGTCAAATGGCGGGTAAATGACGGGCAAAATGATTGGCTTCCACATGGCACGTGCCCGTATTATGCGGTAACATTGCACCATAAATTTACTATTTCATGCATCAACCAGACCTTGGCAACCGGCTTATCGCGTTGCGTAAAGAGAAAAATCTTACCCAGGAAGAATTAGTAGAGATGAGCCACGTGAGCGTCCGCACTATCCAACGGATTGAAGCAGGTGAAGTGGTGCCTCGCGTCTCAACGGTCAAAATTCTGCTAACTGCTTTAGGGCAATCAAATGAACAATTTTTTAATTCAAAAGAAGAAGTTATGCAAAATCGACCCACTCAACAATTTAATCGCAGCCAATTACTGATCGCAGTTATTGCGGGAGCTATTTATTTAACCGTAGAGATTATTTTAAGTGTAATGGACTTTGCTAGACTCACTAAAAAAAGCGAATGGGATCAATGGATAAACTTTGTTTACGTAGGGCTAACCATTACCATGATAATTGCCTACATCCTATTTATGCGGGGCTTTATTAAGCTTAGTACTGTGTTTGAAAATGGCTTGCTTAAGGCAGGAAGTTGTTTGATGATAATAGCAGTTTTGGCAATGGGTATTCTTGATATTTCCACCCTGTGGGCCGAAGATACCGAGAGTTTACGATTGCCATATATAGCAGCTTCTGTGATAGTTGGTACACTTACACTGATTTTTGGGATAGGCCTTCTTCGTCTGCAAGATGGTATGGGTGAACTATCGCGTGCAGCTGGGGTACTAGAGATTGTTATCGGTAGTGCCCTGATTACCGTCATTCTTTTTTTTATCGGATATGTAGTTATGGTACCTGCCGTAATTGTAGAGATACTAGTACTATATCGTGGATATGAGTATTTGTCTAAATCCGAAGTTAAAACTAATTAAGAAAAATAAACGACTTAAATATGCGAAGGGTATTCAAAATTGTAGGGCTTTTAGTGTTAGCCATTGTATTAATTATGGTCTACATAGGCTGGCATACACCATCACTTTCTGCCAATCATGGTAAGATGGACACGCACCTATATCTAAGCGATAGCGCAAGCCAACCCTTAGTGGTGGCATTTGGCGGAGGCTCAGGCGGTAATGATTGGGAACGAAACTACTTAAAGGATAAGCGCGATCAATTTCTTGCGCGCGGGTTTGCCGTGTTAGCAATCGGATATTTTAAAACAGATCAATCACCAGGCTCGCTTGATCGCATTTCGCTCAACGCCATTTCCGATACTATTCTCCACATCGCAAGTCGGTACCCGCAGCTAGATACCAGTCGCATAATTTTAATGGGCGCATCCAAAGGTGGTGAGTTAGTTCTTAACCTTGCCAGTCGATTTGCACACTTTAAAGGAGTTATTGCACTCTCGACTTCGCACGTAAGTTTTCCTGCTCTAACCATTGCAGCAAACACCTCTTCATGGCAATTCAATGATCAGGAAGTTGTTTACGTTCCAGCACCTTTTAAAACAATTATTCCTGCGCTGAAAGGTGATTTATACAGTGCGTTTGCCATGATGCTGGAAGACGAAAAAGCTGTGGCACTTGCCGAGATTGAAGTAGAGAAGATAAATGGTCCTATCTTGATTTTATCAGGCACACGGGATGATCAATGGCCTGCCACCAAAATGTCTCAACAGATAATAAATCGATTGGCTAAGAATAATTTTAAGTACAGCTATCAGCACCTGCCCTTCGAGGGCGGACATATAGAACCACTAAATCACTTCGATAAGATTTTTAATTTCTTAGAATTAGAGTTTAGGAAATGATATACTGACTTAGTTACATTTAGTGGAATATGAAGGAGACCCTTTTAGTTGTTGGTGTCGATCGGTAGCTAACTACGTGCGTTCAGCGCAAATCGTGTAGTTTCCTAAAATATAGTTGCTAGAGACCTGTCGGTCGCGTGCAGTTCATTAAAATTTTTGATAGTTAAGATATTCGTATAAAAATATTCAATGATATTGCGCCAGATTTTCGGTGTACAATGGCTTCGTTCTTCGGTGGCTTTGTATAAATAACTCATAACATTATCTTTATTTGAGCAAAGCAATCCCGATGCCCAGTCCGAAACCAAATCCTGCTATTTTGTTTTTTGGTAACGATTTAATCGAGCTAATGGCTAGCATAGCTCCGTCTGTGTTTCTTTCGGTTTTTGCATAGTATACACTAGGCATTATCGTAATACCCACTTTACCAAACTTTCGCATCAGACCGAATCTGATGTGATAGGCATTTGCAGACTTCTCGGAATCAAACGGGTTGTCAGTATAATTATAAGCTACTACTTCAGGTTTAAGGTACCAAACGCGACTAATAGCAAATGCCCCTCCTAAACCCAATCCAGCTATTTGAAGGGGTGAGTCAAAGTAATTATAGCCAACTGTAAGAATGGAATAGAGATGCTTCGTTCCCGATTTATAGCTGACCCCAATATTCTGATAATCAGACGTAGAAAATTCAACTTCACGGTATCCATTCTTCCTTACAACGTTGATCAAACCAATCGATCCACCTTTTTTTACAGAGTCTGCCACGTTAATCAATCCAATCTGAAGTCCACTTATAACTTTGGCTTTATTTAGAATACCGCTCACCTGTACACCTGCTACATCATCAGCGATGTTGGTGATGCCTGCTAGTTGCACGCCTCTCACATTTTTCGAATAGTTATTGATTCCACTTTGCTGTAGGCCTATCACTGGACCCGAAATATTGCTTATACCTGCAATTTGATAACCACTTACGCTGTCTTTTGTAATATTCAATATGCCAGAGATTTGAAACCCGTCCATTTTGAGTTCATTTCTATTGTAGAAAGAGCCGATTTCAAAACCTTCAATACTTCTCACGTTACTTACGAATAGATTGAATGAAAAATTATAATCAAGGTTTTTACTTTCCTCACCATCAGTAGCAATAGATGGCACAATCGAAAAATGTGAATGCTTAATTTTTTGACCAAAGCTATTGGTAACTGTTAATACGATGACGATGAAGATAGCTTTTTTCATGATTTAATATTTAATATTTTATGATTTTATTATCAGATACTTTTTAATTTATCAATACGGGATAGTGAGCAGAAGGTTTCCTCTTGATTAAGAAAGGGTAACTCAATTGTGTCACGTTTTCTAAGTAGCAATAGACAGATTATTAGCTTTGCTACACCACTATATAAGTCGATTGATTGATAAGGGTGTCTTTAATAACACTTATATTTTTTTCAAGGTTGTGCTTGGATTTTCTTTTCTGATTCTTATTAGTTGGGAGCTTACTGTCACAGCAACAGTACAAAGCATAACTAGCACGGCAACAATAAAAGGCAATGGCTGCGTATTTTGCGGATTCGGATAGATCGCTTGAATAAGCGAATTGATCAAAAGAAAACCGGCTGGCGCACCTACTACAAAGGCAGTGAGTAATATGGTCACATAGTCCCTAGTCATCAATCCGAATATCTGTGAAAGATTGGCACCCAACACTTTGCGGATACTGTACTCTTTCATTCGTCTAGTTGTATTAAAAGAGATCAGCCCAAAAAGCCCAAGACTTGCCAATGTTATTGTAATTGTACTGATGAAAACAAGAAGTTTGACATTCGCATTGTTGTCGCGATTAAAATCTGTAAAAACATCATCCTGAACGAAACCTTCATAGGGTTCATTTGGGGCAATGCTTGCCCATACTGATTTTATTCGTTGATGAGTATCGTTTACGTTAGCTCCCGCTGTTTGTATAGCTAAATAGTTGAATTTATCTTCGTCTGTAAGCCTTAGTATTACAGGTCCGAGTTTGTTAAAGAACCCCTGATAGTGAAAGTCTTCAACAATTCCGACTACAGTGAATTTTGTACTATCGAGTTCAATTGACTGACCTATTGGACTGGTCCATCCTAACTTTTTTACAAGGGTCTCATTAATGACCAACGAGTGTTGTCTGTCGGACTGGTTTTTTTGATCGAATAATCTTCCTTCTTTCAATCTAATGCTCATCGTCTCTAGGTAATTGTAACCTACCTGAAAATCAATAGCCTCAATACGCTGCTCGTGATGGACAAACGAGATACGATTATCTGACCGCCCAATATGCCCTTCTGCTCCAGCCATTTTTACGATTTCAGGATCTGTTAATAGTTTATCGCGTAATGCCAGGTAAGACGATTTTTCTTTCACGCCTACCGTAATGATATTAGAATGTGTGTAACCCCAATCTTTATTTTTTAAATGAATGCTGTTATCGATGAAGACAAAAGAACCCACGATAGTTATAATTGCTACGATAAATTGTAAGGTTAACAGTATTCTGCTAAACAAACTTTTTTGTCCAAATTTCGCTCGGTCTGCTAGAATTTTAACAGGTTGAAAGGAAGAAATGTAAAATGCAGGGTAGGCTCCAGATAATACTCCGATGAAAAGAAGGAGCGCACCGAAAAATAGAAAAATGACATTTCCTGATGAAAACCCAAAAGATAAGTTTACAGGGAATAGAGAGTTAAACGCTGGTAAAAGAAATAAATAAGAGAGGAAACTACCAACCAAAAGAGCTACCGAGCACAATGCAAAGTTTTCAGTAACGAATTGTGCCACGATTTCTTTTTTTTGTCCTCCAATAACTTTGCGTATTCCAATTTCTTTGAGCCTTGTTGCGACAGTTGCGACAGAGACATTCATATAATTCAACGAAGCTAGCGTTAGCAACAAAATTGCGATTACACCAAGAGAATACAATGCAGCAGGATCGGGGCCAGCTGACACCGAGCTAATAATGCCAGAGCTCTTTAGAGCTAATCCATCAAGCGATTGAAATTGAAAGTCTTTTACAGCCCATTGAGGGGAAGCTATATTTTGCAACGCCACATATCGATTCATTTCCTTTCTCAACTCATCAAACCCATGGTTCTGTTTGAGTAATATAAACATCCCATCTACTTGGTAAGCCCAATCATTGGCCTTGTCTGGCATTTGATTGTTGAATTTTGACATGGGCAAAAGGATAGTTGCATACAGACTTGAACCAGTTGGTCGTTCAATGACTGCGGTCACTGTAAAATCTTCCCTTACGTTGCCATTTAATACGAGCGAGAGACTTTTACCAATTGGATCAGCGTCTCCAAAATACTTCTGGGCAATTTTTCTTTCTAGTACTATGTTGTTTCCGTTTGCCAATGGATTTTTGCTCCCGTTGACGATGGGAAAGCTAAACATTTCTAAAAAGGATGGATCCACAAACCAAAGTGATTCGTTAAATACATCATCGTTATATTTAACTATTGCTTGTCCATTAAGAATGCGGGTAGTGGCTTCAATAATGGATTGTTCCTGTGACATCATGGGTGCTAATAAAATAGGGGAGTCACTCCATTCATCTATTTGCCTATCAACCTCAATCCGACTCGTTACCTGATAAATCCGATTGAGGTTGGTGTGGAAATGATCAGCATGTAGTTGACTATCAATAAAAATGAATGAGGTGATGGCGATGCCCAGCGCAAGAGAGAGCGCTAAAATATTAATAGAACTATTCAGGGGGTGTCGAATAGCAGTTCGAAAAGCGGTTATTAAATAACTTTTTAGCATAGCAAATGAGTTAGATGAATAGGTTGTTGTTGATCTTCTGATATTTTTTAGTCTAAAAAAGCGCACCACATTCCACACAAATTGAAGTTTTGCCATCTGCGCATTTTCTTTTGCTTTGCGGAAAAAAAGTTCATGTGCGTCTCCCTGTATTTCCTCTAATAGAGCAGGATGGCAATACCATTCTAATAGTTGATCAGCCCACTTTGGTGGATATTGTTTCATATTTTCAATTTGTTGCTAGCTCGCAAATGACAAACGCTGTAAGGGGACTTTTGTCAATTATCAATTAGTTAAATCTAAACTGCAACGCCATTTTTGGTATTTGATTGAACAGCTGCGTACGAAGTTCGTTTGCTTCTTCTAAAGTGCATTTACCGGCTGCCGTTAGTAAGAAAATTCGTTTGCGCCTGCCACCACGTTCTTCTGTAGGGTCGCTCATTTTGGATTTTAAGTAACCCTTTTCCTCCAATCGCGTGAGCACAGAATGCACCGCGCTGATGTTCAGTCTGCGCCCGGCTTGCGTTTCGATCTCGTCCATCACGGCCACACCGTATGCTTCTGGGTATAAAATGCCCACGGTCAAAAGTACAAGTTCTTCTAACTCACCAATGTTGTTTCCTTTCATATCCAAGCTCTAATTTAGTTTACAAACGTGAAAGTAATTAATATGTTTCAGTTTTGTAGGGGTAATTTTGGAGATTTGCTATCTCCAGCAAATATTGTCAGGCTAGTGGCCGGGAATGCGGCAAGTAAATACTAATTGCGATAAGTGCTGCCTACAAATAATTTCCAAAAAAATATTGAAAGCAAGTACTGGAATTTATATTATTCAGTGTGAATGTAGTAGTTTGTTTTGGGCAAAAAACTAGCCGATTTGAGCCATGATTGTTAACTCGGAAGTAAGAAGCTGTCATTAAAAAATAACCCAAATAGCGGTATCTATATTTGCCTGAAATACATCAAATTTGCGATACAGGTACGGATGAAGTTCATTATTGCTTTTTTGTTGGTTTCTTTCGGGTATACTTATCCTGTTGCGGGTCAGCGATTTTCACTGCGTCATTATACCGCAGTTGATGGATTACCTCAATCACAGGTGTATTCACTCGCAGAAGATGAAAATGGATACTTGTGGGTCGGCACTTTTTGGGGTGGCTTGGCAAGATTTGATGGAACAGAATTTAAGGTCTATAATTCAACAGATGGTCTTTCTAGTACCGTTATTACAGGCCTGGTGCTGGATAGCAGAAATCGGCTGTTCGTTTGTCATCCAAAGGGAGTGAGTAAAATGGAAGGAGGTCGTTTTAAGAAACTTCAGTTAGAGAATCGCGGCTTGAGGTTTAGTAAAATGTATGAGTTGCTAGATACATTGTATTTACAGACATGGGATGATAAGTTAGTGGCTATACCAACGAGCGAGAAAAGTGATAGCTTAATTCAAGTTTCGCAAGCACCGATTAAATCAGTCACCTATTCTGCTGCTAAGGATAAGCTAATTTTTTTATTGGGTGATAACAGTCTTATCATCAAGGGAAGGTCAGGAACCAAACATCAATCAGTTTCAAATTACGCAACTAAGATAACTGACTTGATTAGTGTGTCGGGTTATTTTATTTTAGAAACGGACAAAGGCTATTTTCAGTTGAATCCTGATAATGGTAGCATTCGTCCAGCTACAATATGGGCGAGGAATAGAGTTGTGGCCTATGACACATCCCAGCAGGTTTATTGGACTACAACCGAACGTTATTTGTTTAGGGAGCATAAAGTTGCGAATGGCGTTAGGATAGATACAGTTCTCAAAGATGTTGAAGTGGCGGAGATTTTGTTTGATCGTAGTGGAGATACATGGTTGGGAACCAACACGGGGTTGTATAAATACTTCCGACAAGACTTTAACAAACTGGAAATTGGTGAAGTGGGATCTGTTATGGCCATAGAGAAGGATCACTCGGGGGCTATTTGGCTGGGCACAACTAATGGATTACGAAGAATAAGAAACGGAAAGAATGATTTGTTGTCGGTTGGAGCTTCGGTTGTATCCAACGAGATTACACAAGTCAAAAAAGACCGAAATCAAAAAATTTGGATTAGTTCCTACAATGGCTTGGCGAAGTTTGACGAAGAGACTAATAAGTTCCAGGTTTATACTATCGAAGATGGGTTGCTTTCTAATGAAATTAAATGTTTTGACTTTGATAGCAAAAGTGGAATTTGGTTAGGCGATTTTCGTAATGGTGTATCTTATTTTAATGATGGACCGGTAAGAAGGAGCTATTCGGTAAAAGAGGGATTAGCTAGTAATTTTGTTTTTTCTATTCATCACCATTTGCTTGGCAATATAACTTACATAGGAACTGATCTTGGATTGAATGCAATTAAAGACGAGAAGGTTGAAAAAATTGACATTGAGGAATTGTCAAACTCAACCATTCTCTCGATTAATACTTTTCGCGATTCGCTATTGTTGATAGGTTCCGATGGGGCTGGTGCAGCGATCTACAACCCAACCACTAAGAAAAGTAAATTTTTCAATTTGGCAAGTGGCTTACCGTCTGACTTAATTTATTTTGTTGCAGCAGATTCAACGGATTTGATTTGGATAGGGACTGAAAAGGGTATCAGTACCATTCGCGTAAATTCTGCTTTGGAGGTAATTGAGAATTTTACTTTTGATCAAGATAATGGCTTACATAATTTTGAAACAAATCACAATGCCTTCTATCTTGGTCGCGAAAAATATTTTGGAATGGTGGATGAAGTTTATCAATATAATGATTTACCGCAACGTCCTAGTTCTAATTATGCCAGCCACTTAACGGGTATTGATCTTTTTTACCAACCTGAGTCAGCGAGAAAATACTCTTTGAAAGCGGAGGGTTTTTTTCAACTACCAGTAAATCCTGAATTCCCCCACAATCAGAATCACTTAACTTTTCACTTCAATCGCGTTGACAAGCGTTATCCTCACTCTATATTTTTTCAGTATTATTTGGAGAATTTTGATACGAAGTGGTCATTGCCTTCTAAGCAGACGCAGGTAACGTATAGCAACTTACCTCCAGGTAGTTATACATTTAAGTTAAAGGCTTCTGATCATCGAGGGGCATGGAGCGAAACACCAATATCATATTCATTCGTGATAGATACGCCCTTTTACAAACAAGGCTGGTTTATTGTGCTAGCGCAGGTTCTTTTAATTCTGCTAGTTATTTCCCTTGTCTATTGGCGAGTACGATCGAAGGCTTTGCTACTGGTACAAATTGAGCAAATTAAGTCGCAAGAAAAGGAATCGATCCGTAAAGAATTGGCAAGAGACTTTCATGATGAGATGGGTAATCAACTAACGCGCATTATAAATTATGTTAGCCTTTTAAAATTAGGTGGAACTGGTAACCTTGAACTATACAACAAAGTAGAAAAGTCGGCCAAGCACTTGTATTCTGGAACGCGTGATTTTATTTGGTCTATTGATCCATCAAACGATGATATTGTAAAGATATTTTTGCGAATCAAAGATTTTGCTGAGTCTATCTTGTCTGAAAAGGAAATTAATCTACGTGTTTATAATGCTGTTTGGGAAAAGATAATTGTAGATTTTGGAGTAAGCAGAGACGTAACATTGATTTTTAAGGAAGCCATTACTAATACCTTTAGGCATTCGCAAGCAAGGAACGTGAGTTTTTCCTTGTCGGCAGATGACAGAGCGATTCAAATCCAGTTAGAAGATGACGGAATCGGGTACTCAATTGATCCGGATGCTGCCGATAATGGGATAAAGAATATGAAGGATCGTGCCGATCGGATCGGGGCGGTACTATTGGTTTCAAAGGGCACCAACGATTTCGGGACCAGAGTTACTTTGTCAATACGAAGAGTTAAAACAAAATAGAATGATATCATCCTTTAAAAAACGTGTCATCATCATTGAGAATGATGTTGAAATCAGGAGCAGCTATGCACTCATTGTAAATAGTTCGCCTAAGTTCTTTGTTGTGAATGTATATGATACCTGCGAGGAAGCAATTAAGAATTTACATCGCGATAAACCAGATATCGTTTTGATGGATATTGAATTGCCCGGCATGAATGGTATTAAAGGCACGAAGATCATTAAAGATAAGAACCCGCATATCCTAATTGTGATGGTAACCGTTTATGAAGACAGTGATATGGTTTTTGACGCATTAAAATCTGGCGCCTCGGGCTATATAACCAAAAGTTCAAATTATTTGG
>Ga0335395_10002629_pt1 | contig 11163 bp, 7 predicted proteins | sample MAT02_FD_205744 | JGI IMG/M metagenome (GOLD analysis project Ga0335395, IMG submission 205744) | Freshwater microbial communities from Lake Fryxell liftoff mats and glacier meltwater in Antarctica - MAT-02 (spades assembly) (version 2) ...
GTTTGGTATCTGCCATACGGAACCCCCCTACATCATACCGGTCTCTCATATATCTGCCACTTAGCGAAACGAGACATTTTTCATTTATTTGATAACCAGCCTGAAGGTTGAATTGGTGTTTAGGCCTACGTAAAAGGTAACTATAACTCGTGTCTTTTGCCGTAAGGCGGCTTTGCACGGTTTCATCCGAAGCAAGAAAGGTGTAGTTTCCGGTAATGCTGAGCCCTTTTACTGGCTGTAAAGCCGCTTCTATTTCAAGTCCCCGAACTATTTGCCGGCCAAAATTGAAATAATTAAAATTGACATTGTCAAAATCAAGGCCGTCCACTATATCGCGGTAAAAAAATACGGTACGGTAATTTGATTTTTTTTGATTGTATTGCAAACCAACTTCATAATTGATAGAGGTTTCTGGTTCCAGGTTTTCATCCCCAAAACCCGAATAAAGTTGAAAAATGGAAGGTGCTTTAAATCCACTTGCTACGCTGCCAAAAACACGGAGGTTGTTGTTGATGGCATAAGATGGATTAAAAGTGAAGGTGGTATTTTCCCCATACTTTTCGTGTTGGTTAAAACGAAAGCCTGCTTCTATATTTAGCTTCCCACTATTGAAAAGAAGTGAACCATAACCGCTATATTGGTACAGCGATGTGTCTCTGAAAACATCAATAAAAGGACCAAAACTACTGATTGACAATAGATTGCTGTTCATACTGTTTTGGCGAAAATCAATACCGGTAAGCAGGGTAAAACCCTTTCCAAGTTGGAAGCTTCCGTATAATTCCGCAAAATGGGCTTTACCTTCAAAATCATTCGTGGAGAATTTCGTGAAACCCGCAACATCAGTACTATCATTGATGAGATTTCTTTCAGTTTGGCTGTAAAGATAATTAGCGACGAGTTTCCATTTTTCGGACTGATAGGTAAAGGTTTGTCCGGCCATTTTATTTTTACTGGCACTTGTAAAATCCTTTTCATCAACAAAAGCGCCATTGTCAATTTCAGTTTGGTAGCGGTTGAATTGGAAAAAAGTTTTGGATACAAGCCTTGAGGAAAGATTATATTGAAAAGAGGTACTGATATTGTCGCTTTCAATGCCATCCTGATCAAAATTTCCGGTTGCCTGCTTATCCTGAGCGGCAGAAAAACCATCGCTTTTGAGCCGGGCGTACCGTATATCGAAACGGTACTTATCTGTTTTTGCCGATGCCTGAAGATTGCCTCTTGTAGTACCAAAACTCCCAAAGGAACCTGCCGCTTTGAACTGAACGGGTTCGTTTGAATTGGTTTCTGTAATGATATTGATAACCCCTGCAATAGCGTCGCTGCCGTACAAGGTGGATTGCGCTCCCCGGGCAATTTCAATGCGTTCCACGCTGTTGAGCGCAATAAGATTCAGATCGAATTCATTGCCTATGAGGGATGGGTCGTACACAGGAATGCCGTCAATTAAAATAAGCGTACGGCCTGAATTGGCACCTCGCATAAAAACTGTCTGATTGGTGCCTGCATTGTTGTTGGCGCCGTTGATGGTAATACCTGCCTGCTCGGAAAGTATTTGTGCAAGGGTGCGGCCACTGCTTTGTTCCAGTTGTTTTTTTGTAATAACGGACACCACTTTGCCAGTGGTATTTTGCTTTTGTGCCATTTTATTGGCGGTAACAATTACTTCATCCAGCGTGGATGATTTACTTGAATCGGGTTGATTTTGCCCGAAATTGGGGGTTGCCAGGAATAACGCGGCCACCACCCCAACACATGTTTTAAACATTTTTTTTGTGTTTACAAAAGGTGAAAAAACCGCTTTCAAGAAATGAACAGGAGAGAAGACACGTGGGCACCGGTTGCCTGCAGGCCAAGCCGGAGATTAGGTGGCATCTCAGCTTTTCCTCCGAAAGCATTTAGATACTTGTACAACCGGCAGGTGTTCTGGCTTAAGGCGATTTCAAAAACCTTCCCGCTTTTGGCAGTGGTGTCTCTTTTGAATCTTTGCTACTTCTTATTTCGATTAAAATACGAAGAGGCCTCTTACAGCTACGGGGATAGCGCCGGTCTTTCACCGGACTTCCCTTTTAATCACGCCGAAACGTGAACCGTTTGAAAGAGCAAAGATGGGGGTTTGCCAATTATTATGAAATTAAATCTTGAAAAAGTATGTTATTGGATAGTATTTCTTTTTTCTGGAAGTTTAAATTTTTTACCTTTTTATGTATTTATGTGGGAATAAGCTATTACTTAAATAATCTGATATTTGATCTACACAAAATATATAAAAGTATTTTTTAATCTTTAAAAGCTTAATTTTTTTTACAAAAAGCGCATATTAAATTTTGATTAATAATTGGAAAAATAGGCAAGACTTTATTTGTGGGATAAGATTTTAAAAGGTATTATATTTTGGAAAATAATTGTCATTTTTAGCGGGTAAATTTTATAATTTCTTTTCTTACTGTATCTTTCGTCCCGATTCAACGGGTGATTTAGGATTTAGGAAATTTTTTTTGAAGAAATAGAAGAATTTATGGATATCACATTATCTTATTCTGCGTATTTTATTACGGGATTAATTGTTTTTTTATTGATAGGTAAGATTATTATTGTAAACCTTGGTCGGAAAATACGCTATGATTTCTTTTCGTTTTTTTGGTTTTCCAACTACCATATCATCAATTCCAGTAGCAAAGAATCAGAGAAAAAAAGGGAATTGATGAACCGGTTGAGTATAGTAATTCTTATTTTGGTATTAATTCAGTTATTTATTTCTTTAATTGCCATTTATGAGCCGGGAAACTAGTTTTTTAAGGTAATTGTCAACCCACTATAAAAGTTAATGCGCGGAGCTGCATTGTAAAATCTTCTTCCAAAGGCATTAATATCATCTCCCAGGCTATACTTCATATTTAGCAAATTATCTATTCCAAAATAGTATTTAATCTTTTTTCCATAGGTTGCTCTTACACCGAGCAACTCAAAACTTTCTGCTTTTTCAGAATTAGCATCATTCAACCAGATATCGGAGGTTGAATACAATGTGCTTTGAAAATTAAAGCTGCTTTTCCATTGAAGGTCAACGGTTAGCGAAAGGCTATGTGCCGGCACCGAAGGAAGCGTATTGCCACTATAATTTGCATTATTCTGACGGAAGTTTTTATAGCTAAAATCACTGAAAGTATATGCTGTTTTAATTTGTAATACTTCTATGCCTTTTGGCCTTTGCCAACTTTTAAGGTAGCGTCCACTCCACTCAATTCCTTGTTGTAATGTGTTGCCGGCATTGGTATAAAAGTCCGCTCCGGTGCTGTCTCTCCGCTGCACCAAAGCATTTTGAAGTACAAAATTGAAGTAGTTAAGGTTGGTTTGCCACCGGTTATTTTTTGATTGAAGCCGAAGTCCCCCTTCAAAATTCCAACCTGATTCAGCCTGCAGATCAAGACTGATAATGCTGGTGGACGGGAGTAGTTCCGAAACTGTTGGTGGGCTGTATCCCCTTGAAACCAAAGCATTAAATTGTACTACTGAATACGGTCTGTAAATGATGGAAACTCTTGGAGCCCATTCGTTATTGAAACGCCTTTGCTGTTTCAAGGAAGGTGTTGGATATTGCCGGTCAATAGTCACCTTGTTATAAAAAGTACTGATTCCTGCTGTTACATCGAGCTTTTCATTAAATTCCCAGCGCAGTTGTGCAAAGGCGTTTGCCGTGGAAAAGGAGAGCAAATCATCCGTTTGTTTATCCCCTTTCGTGCCGCTCCTATTTCTAAAAACCCGGGTGCGGAACCGGCCATATTGTCCTTCTATTCCTCCCATCCATTGGATAATATTTTTTTGGTATTTGTGCGTGTATGAAAAAATTGTTCTGCTGCCTGTGTGTGGCTCACTTCTTTCTTCATAATTGCGTATAGAAGGATTTTTTATGCTGGCATAGGCTATGTATGCTGTGGTCGAATTTTTCCATTTTTCATTGAATATTATTTCCTGCTCCAATCCTACCAGCGCATTTTTTTGATAGATGGCGGCTTTATTTTCCGCGGCAGATGGTTGGGTGCCGGCACGGGGTCTCGCCTGCGATGGATTTGCATTAAATTCACGTAACGTCAATCCGCCTGGAGTTTGGTAATACAGGTCAGTCACCAACGTATGTAATTTCAATTGGTATTGTTTTTTTACAATCAGTTCTCCGCTGTAAGCGATTGAATTTCTTCGCATCCGGCTTTGTTGCCGGTAGCCATCCTGTTGGGTATGGCTGATATTGAGGCTTTGTTTTTTTTGTCCTGCTTTCCAGTTGGCGGTTCCTAATACGCCAAAAAGGCCATAGCTTCCTCCAAATATATCGGCCTTAATGCCTTTTTGCCATGGATCAAGACTATTTAGTAAAATGACCCCTCCGGTACCTGCACCATACAGGCTTGATGCCGGACCTTTCGCTACTTCTATGGAGCTGATTGTATTTATGGGCAATTGGTTGAAATAGGTATTGCCCCCCGGATCGGTCAGGGGTATTTGGTTGTAATACACTTTTATATTTCTTACTCCAAAGGGACTTCGTAAACTGCTGCCCCGCATACTAATCCGATAGCTTCCCGGCGATCGTTCTTCCATTCTTACACCGGGTAAAGTATTGAAACTGTTTACAAAACTCGTTTTGTTTGATCTGTCAAGATCGGCTCCCCGCAAACTCCTGATAGCAGGGATCACATTTTTTTCCGGCTGGTATAAACCATAGGCAGTAATGATCGCCTGCATCGTATCAATCTTGTTGTAAGGTAAAGAATCTTGTTGTTGCGAATAACCTGATTGAATATAAAGTATTAGGGCAGTAGTACTTAATAACCGTAAGGTATGTTGGGTTTTGCTACAATGGCAGTTTTTGTTTAAAGCTGGGTTGACCAAACTAATATCCTTTTGGGTATTCGAATACTTGAGCAAATTTTTTATTTTAAGTATAAAATTAGTCAATAGTTTATTGAAGGAACAAAACTACTGTAATAAGTCTTATCTTAAATTTCCAGTCTTTAAGAACGACTTTTTTTCGGAATAGCAATCATGAAGAGTCCCTCAAACATTATTTACTTAGGTATTTTTGAGAAAAAGAGGGAACTGCCAAACAGGATTTTGTCAACGCTCCTATTTTTCCCGCTTTGTGCAAATATGGCCTGGCTGCGACGCTGAAAAGTTTGAAAAGGGAAAAGATTCCGTTTAAAATACCTTTATAATAGAAAGTAGGTAAAGTAGTTTCATTTTTTCTAAAAGCCAATAAAATTCTGTTCTGTCATAAATTCTCCTATTTTAGCACCCACAACCATTGTATTTATGCAGAGCAATACAAAACTTCGTTTATTCGATCTGGTTATCATAGTAATAAGCCTGGTGATTGGCATGGGGATTTTTAAAACTCCTGCCGTTATAGCAGCGAAAAGTGGTATTCCGGAGGTATTTTATTCAGCCTGGGCTGCCGGTGGTATTATGGCATTGTTAGGAGCCCTTGTATTTGCAGAAATTGGAGAAAGATTGCCAGTGGTAGGAGCCTACTATAAAATATTTTCCTTTGCCTATCATCCATCGGTAGGCTTTACCATTAATATTCTCATACTCATCAGCAATGCTGCATCGCTGGGAGTGGTAGCCCTTATTGGTGCGGAGTATGCAAGTAATATGCTTTTTAATAAGCAAATAGGAAATGCATTTAATATTTCCATATCAGTTCTTGCAGTAGGCATTTTTTTTGTGGTGAATTTACTTGGACTAAAAACCAGCAGCCGCACTCAAAATATTTTGATGGTGTTGAAAGTAGCATTGCTCCTGATCCTGATATCTGCTTTGTTTACAGGCATTCAGGTGGATCCGCATGGCTATACGGATGAGCCGGTAAGGGTATATGATGGAAACAATGCCCTTCTGCTTTTTGTAGTGAGTATGGTAGCTGTATCCTTTACCTACGGAGGTTATCAGCAAACCATTAATTTTGGGGGAGAGGTGAATAAAGAAGGGTCTTTACAGAAGGGTATTTTTATTGGTATCTTTATCATAATTACCCTGTACTTACTGGTGAACTATGCTTATGTAAACGTAATTGGGTTTGAAAAAATGAAAAATGCCACCTCCATTGGATCCCTGTTGTTTGAAGCCTGGTTTGGAAAAGTAGGAGGAAAAGTTTTTGATTTTGCCATGTTTATCAGCGTACTGGCTTATGTAAATATTTTATTGATGAGTAATCCAAGGGTTATGTATGCCATGAGTATAGATAAGGTTCTGCCTAAAATTTTCAGCTATCAACATCCCAAAACGCAGGCTTTGGTTCCCGGCCTGATTGCGTTTTCGGCAATAACTATTTTCATTACTTTTATTGGAAAAGAGGTTGATAATATCCTTGGTTTTTCCATTTTTCTTGATTCTATGGGGTTTATTACCGCTGCTGCGGCCCTCTTGATATTGAGGAAAAGAAAGTTTAATGAACATTTGGTAAAAGGAGGAATAAAAAAGTATATCTCAGTTTTGGCCATCATATTTATTATGACCTATTCGGTTGTAGCTACTGCGGTGGTAATAGATAATTGGAAAGCGGCTTTGATTGGGGTTGGATTATTGTTTTTTTTCCTCCTTGTATTTTTTATATCAAAAAAGATAGATTCCCCCAATACATAGACTTATTAATTTTAGCATGGATACTTCATATATCATAAATCATTTGGGCGAAGAGCATGGGGCATACTACAATGCCATAGCTCCACCTATTATACAAACAAGTAATTTTTTGTTTGAAACGGTAGGGGATTTGCGCAAGGCTTTCGATGATGAATACGGTGGTTACCTGTATAGTCGTGGCTTAAACCCGACGGTAGATATTTTGAGGAAAAAGCTTGCAGCACTTGATGGGGCAGAAGATTGCCTGGTTTTTAACAGTGGAGCTGCTGCTATATTTGCCTCGGTGCTCAGTTGTGTAAAAGCAGGCGACCACATTGTAAGTGTGCGGTCTCCTTATACCTGGGCTCAAAAAATGTTTGCCAATACGCTACCACGGCTGGGGGTGCAACATAGTTTTATTGATGGAACCCATCTGGAAAACTGGGAAGAAACCATTTTACCCAATACCACCCTTTTTTACCTGGAAAGCCCAAATAGCTGGACCTATGAATTGCAGGATCTTGAAGCCATAGCCCGGCTAGCCAAAGAAAGGGGTATTATTACCATCATTGATAATAGTTATTGCACACCCCTGTACCAGCAACCCCATCGTTTTGGGATTGATCTGAGTTTGCAATCTGCCACCAAATACATTGGCGGTCATAGCGATACGGTGGCCGGGGTACTTACCGGGAGCTGTAAGCGTATAGAGAAAATTTTTAATGAGGAGTTGCTAACCATAGGCAGCAGTATTCAACCTTTTAATGCCTGGCTGTTGTTGCGTGGCCTTCGTACCTTGCCCATGCGGTTGGAAAAAATATCCGCCACTACGCGGGTGGTTATTAATTGGCTGAAAACGCATCCTGCGGTGGAAAGGGTATTGTTTCCACTCGATCCGGATTTTCCACAATATCAACTCGCCCAAACTCAAATGTCCGGTGCCTGCGGATTATTTACCATTATTTTAAAATACAGATCGCTTTTGGCTATTGAAGAGTTTTGCAATGCCTTAAAATATTTTAGAATTGCAGTTAGTTGGGGTGGACACGAAAGCCTGATTATTCCCAAATGTGCCAGTATGCCGCATGATGCCTTTACCCCAGATGAGGAATCCCACAGAATGTGCCGCCTGTATGTGGGTCTCGAAGAGCCAGGGTTCCTGATAGCAGATTTGCAACAAGCCTTTGATAAGAATGTACTTTCATCCTGAAGGCATTGTACACTATAATGTTTAATCTTTTAAATGGGTAGGTCGTTTTAGTATTGGATTAATGCTCCAAAATAATGCGCTTGTAAGCAGAATTGTCCATTTATCCCAAATTAGCCGGGCTTTGGAATTGGCTGACTTACTTTTGCCAATAATTTAAAATGCAAACAAAAGGATTTTTTCCTCAAAAAGATCATTTAGGGGCATTCCTTCCTACAAAGGCGCATTTGGTATTGCCAGGATAAAAACAGTCAGTAGCAGTACACTAAAAAAGAAAATATGAAAAACGGATTTTTAATCATTTTAGGGATAGCTTTTGGCCAAATAGTGTACGGTCAGGATGTATGGGATTTACAACGATGCGTAGATTTTGCCATTAAAAACAATATTCAGGTACGGCAAAACAAGGTACAGGAAGAATTGGCTAACTTAACCTATAAGCAAAGCAGGGATGCCCGTTGGCCTACAGCCAACTTCCAAACATCTTTTGGGGAGCAGTTTGGTAGAAGCATTGACCCTACTTCCAACCAGTTTACCAATAACCAAATTACCTTCGTCAATGGTTCTTTTCAAACCAATGTAACGCTTTTTAACTGGTTTGCTCAAAAAAATCAGATAGCCGCCAATCAGATAACCGTAGAGGCCAACAGGTTGCAAACAAAGGTTATTCAAAACGATATTTCTCTCAATATTGCCTCAGCCTACCTGCAAGCCTTGTTGGCGCACGAACAAATGCGGATCGCTTCTGTACAGGTAAACCAAACCCGGCAGCAATTGGATATAACCCGCAAAAGGGTGGATGCTGGTGCTTTGCCCGAATTGAATGCAGCAGAACTTTCTGCCCAGCTTGCCCGGGATAGTGCTACCTATGTAAGTGCTGAAAGTCAGTTTCTGCTGAATGAGCTTTCCATTAAAGCTATTCTTAATCTAGATGCTGCATTACCATTTCGCATTGCCATTCCCCTGGCTGATGACATTCGGGTAGATCCAATTGCCGAATTGCAGCCCAATGCCGTATTTTTGCAGGCTGTAACACAACAGCCCCGTCAGGAGGCCAACCGTTTAAGACTTGAAGCGGCAATAAAAACTACCGCTGTAGCTAAAGCTGCACTTTACCCTACTATCAGTGCTTTTGGAGGGTTACAATCCGCTTATTCCAGTGCGCTTACTTTTTTGCCTAAAGGCAATAATATTACCAGCGTGGTGCCTACTCAGGCATTTGTAAATATATCGGGAACAAACTATTTTTTAAACCAAACAATTACCAGACCTGAAAGATTTGAAGTAGCGAATGTTTTCAGGCAAATGCCATATAACTTCCGGCAGAATTTCGGGCTTGCCGTAAATGTGCCGCTCTTTAATGGTAATCAGGCAAAAACACAATACCAGCGCTCCAAATTAGACCAAACTACCCTGAAATTACAAATGCTTGCCGATACCCTGCAACTGAAACAGGATATTTATCAGGCTTATCAAAGTGCGGTGAATGCTCTGGAAACCTTCAACAGTCGTAAAAAAGCCGTAGAAACTTCGGAATACAGCTATAACCTCGGGCAAAAAAGATACGAAGTAGGTCTGTTGCAGGTTATTGAATTAGTGACCCTGCAAAATAACCTGCAGCGGGCAAAAATAGATATGGCTTCTTCCCAGTATGAATATATTTTCCGGTTAAAAGTGCTGGAGTTTTACAAGTATAACAGCATAAAATTATAATAGAGTATATCCGGGTATTACATTTTTTAAAAAATAAGAATATGGTCTTACTAACTGCTACTCAACCAAACAGGGTAAACCAGTTTTCGGGTAAGGCCAATAAATATAAATAATATGAAAAAAAGAACTATTTGGGTTGTTGTCATTCTGGCGGTGCTGGCTACAGCGTTGATTATTGCAAAAAAACAAGGCTGGATTGGAGAAGAGGAAGGGACCAAAGTGGCTATAGAAAAAGTATCCACCAGAACCATCATTGAAACGGTGAATGCCAGTGGTCGTATTTATCCTGAGGTAGAAGTAAAAGTAAGCTCAGATGTAAGTGGCGAGATAATAGAGCTGCCGCTGGTAGAAGGCGATAGTGTAAAGCGTGGGCAGGTAATTGCAAGAATTTACGCGGATATATTGGGAACTCAACAGCAGCAGGCCGCAGCCGTTGTAAGCCAGCAGGAATTTCAGGTGGCCAATGTTGAAGCACAGATAACGGGATTGCAGGCGGCATTGGATATTGCCGAAATGAATTTTACCCGCCAAAAAACTTTGATAAAAGATAAAGTAATAAGCCAGTCAGAATATGAGCAGGCCGAAAATCAACTCAAATCTGCCAGTGCGAACCTGAATGCTGCCAGGCGTAGCAAATCAGCTACCCAGGCGGCTGTAAACAGTGCAAGAGCCAGTTTGCAAAGGGCGCAGAAAGATGTGAGCCGCACCACTATTGTGGCTCCAATGGATGGCATTGTAACCCTGCTCAATGTAAAGAAAGGTGAAAGAGTGGTGGGAACCGCACAAATGGCTGGTACCGAAATGATGCGGATTGCGGATATGGGTAAAATTGAAATCAGGGTAGATGTTACCGAGAATGATATACCCAAGGTGACTGTAGGTGATAGCGCTCTTATAACCGTTGACGCGTATATAAACCGAAAATTTAAAGGCGTGGTGTATCAGATTGCCAGCAGCCAGACAGGAGCCATCAACGCAATGGCGTCGAGTGCTGCCACCTCTAATGAAGTAACTAATTACAAGGTATTCATCACACTATTACCAGAAAGTTACAGCGATCTGCTTGATCCCGATAAGCCACGTAGCTTTCCTTTCAGACCAGGTATGACTGCCAGTGCCGATATACAAACCCGACGCAGCGAGAATATCCAAACTGTTCCGCTGAATGCCGTTACCACCCGCGATAAAATAGAAAAGAAAGAAGGAACTGGTAATATAAAGCCAGCCAATGCGGATGAGGATGAAAAGGAAGTGGTGGTGTTTGTGTACAACAAGGCTACTGGTATGGTAAAAAAAGTAAAAGTATCAACAGGCATACAGGATACAAAGTATATTGAAATTACAGCAGGATTAAAAGGAGGGGAAGAGGTAGTGGTAGAACCTTACAACACCATATACAGACTTTTAAAGGACGATATGAAGGTTTTGGTGGTGGATAAGGAAAAGCTTTTTCAGGTAAAGAAATGAACCCCGTAATTTTGATGCATGAATTTTTGCATCATCGGAGGAGGGAGCTGGGCTACAGCACTTGCCAAAATGCTTACGGATAACGGGCAAAAGATTGGTTGGTGGCTGCGGAGCCAGAAAACGATTGACCATATAAAAAAAAGAAAGCATAATCC
>Ga0335395_10002630_pt1 | contig 11161 bp, 3 predicted proteins | sample MAT02_FD_205744 | JGI IMG/M metagenome (GOLD analysis project Ga0335395, IMG submission 205744) | Freshwater microbial communities from Lake Fryxell liftoff mats and glacier meltwater in Antarctica - MAT-02 (spades assembly) (version 2) ...
TGGTCTCAGGAATTTACCCAAAATTTAATTTATAAATTATGCCCATGGTCTCCACTGTGGGCTTTTTTGCTTAGTTTTGACTGACGTTGATTAATCAAGACAAAAAACTCATAAAGACTTTTGAATTATTTCGGCATAGAGCTTTTTCGGTTTTAGCCCCACTATTTTCTCAAGGAGACGATCGCCTTTAAACAAAACCACAGTTGGCACACTGCGAATCCCCAATGCGATCGCACTGAAATCGGGCAAGAAGAAAGCTGAGATAATTAGAGATTCGATCGTCTCAACAATCATCTTCTCAATTTTGTAAGGGGCGATCGCAATCTCACCCAACCACAAATATTCTCAGATAATTTGATGCGGTTTAAAGTGCGATCGCATCAACAATCATCTTTTCAAGCTTGCAGGAGCCGATCGCAATCTCACCCAACCACAAATATTCCCAAATGATTTGAAGTGTTTTAGAAGGCGATCGCATCAACAATCATCTTCTCAATTTTGTAAGGGACGATCGCAATCTCACTCAACAACAAATATTCTCAAATGATTTAATGCGGTTTAGATTGCGATCGCAGATAATCTCTCTGAACTTATCAACGAAGTCAACCATTTTTGCTTGCTCAATCTCTACTAAAAACAGATAACTTCAACGGTGCGATCAGTTTGGCATAACGGCAAAGTTGTGCGGCGGCAGATAACCTTGAACTCCCACCGATAACCTCTATTCCGTCCGCACCAACGCAGTGTTAGGTTGCGGTCAATTTGGAGCCGTATTCCATAACAACTCTTTAGTCAAGAATTCAATAATTAGCAACACAAATTATCAACGGGGTACAACGCAGAAGTCCTCAGCATTCTTACCTGCCCAACATTGGCTCCAAGTGGATCGCTAAAACTTCCGTTTGGCTCTGGAAGTAATTCGGCACCTAAAATGCTCAATGGTGTTTCTTCTGGTAATCCTAAATCTTTAAGTAAGGCTACTACCTCCTTTTGCCGCCAAAGCGTATGCCCTTGAATAGGCGCTTGTAAATTCTGAGTTGCTTGACGATCCATAGCATAAGAAACACTACTTACACTCAACAAATTAATTCCTACCATTTTCTTAATTACTCCGGCTTCTTTCCTTGAAAGTATTCGACCTATTCTCTTATCTAATTCAACATTTCGCATGGTACTACCATCGGCTTGATTTACCTGGGCATATAAAACAAACCATATTTGGGTATTAGGAGGAATACTTTGCAGATTAGTACCTTGATGAAATGCTTGTACATAGGTTGCAGAAGCGAGTATTCCATTTTTGACACGGAACACATTACAACGGAGTGAAGCACCAGGATGTTGAACACCATCAAGTACAACTGGCGATCCGAATCTAGCTTGGGCAGTACTCCAAAATGGTCTGGCTGGTGTGCCCTTATCATGTCCAACTCGAATTTCATAGGTGTAAAAGCCAAACAATTCGGGCGAGTCAGGATAAGTTCCTGGTGGCAGTGGTAACATGAAATGTCGATCGGAGTCTTGTGCAGGTATGATGCGTTGCATTGCAGTCATTCCAGCAAAGTCATCCGACTGTCCGAGAGAAATTACTCTTACCAGCTCAGGGTCAAGGGACCATTGTTCATAGCCAGCCGGTTCTGCTAAAGGCTGATAATGTTGTAAGAGCATCGGGTCGGCTGTCTGTGTAAGCACACGCACAAAGTAAGTATCACGGTCGTCGGCAGGGGTTTCTTCAAATTCCAGCCAAAGCATTTTTCGCCTTTCACCCGTACTGGCGTAGCCATCGCCAATTACATATGGACTAAGCGCGATGCCTGCTGAAATTACCTTTGGTATCTGACGTGGTGGGGTGGTAATTGGTAATTGGTTTTGGCAATTTACTTCAAGGATTTCCCCGTTTTCAAACTGCACCGTTAAAAAGTATTCAACCTGAACCTCGTATGGCTTCCGATCCGTACCTAAAGGAGGTTGGAAAGCATCCACAAAAACGAAATGACTACCATCCCGATCGGGGCTTTCTTCTTCGGCAATAAGTGGTGTGACAGCGTGCATCATCCGAACTTCTCCGACCAACTGGCGAGGCTCACTATACGAGTTGCCATTTAAGCGTATGGTTCTTTCAACCTTAAACGTTGGTGCTGTGAACCCTTTCCATGTCCAGTCTCGGTTGATTTTCCATTGAAGTACATTAACCCATTGATTAGCAAGTTCACTTGCTGCCATCAGAACCAAACTGCTGTTGTTCGCTGGTAGATAGTGGTTCAATCCCTTTGAACAACCGAATATACCCCGTTCGCCAGGCGGCATCAATAGGGTTGTATCATTGGCAACTAATCTGACAGCACTAGCAAGACGCTGAACGAGTACTGGCAAAGCTTCATTTTGAAGCACTACAGCAGTTGGTTGGTTTTCCTGTTCTAAATCTGTGGGCTGAAGATATACAGAACGGATAATATCCTGCGGTGCTTGCGGTAAAAAGAAATCGACTTCGGCTGTGGCTAGTATGTGTAAAGTAATAGTTGAAATCGCTCCCAATCTGGAACGTTCGTTTCCGAAGTAATCATAATCTTCTTCTCCTACTACCCGTAATTCTATTCTTATGTCTCTGGCAGTCGGTATCTGTATAGTACCGTTTGGGTCTGGGGCTGCTTGTGCGCTGATATCGACATCTGAAAGTAATGCACAATCTATAAATTCCAGATCTAATTCATAGGGGTTATTTAAATCTGCGGGGAACAATCGAGTCGTTTTATACCACTCGACAAAACCTTCATTATCTTTCTCCAATGGAGCAGGGTCAAAATCAGGTGTTCTTACCAAAACCCGAATAGATAAAATAGGCGTATCAATATCTGGGACTGAAGGATCGGTAACATCGGCAGCAGCAAGACCTCTATTCCCCCGTTGAATAGCCAATAGTTCTGCACGAACGTTGGGGTATTTTGTGTAAAGTGCTTGAGGTGCTGCTATTCTGGGTCTTGAGATCGTATAACGGGTAAGGGTTGCGTTCAATGGGCTAGGATCTACTTCGGGCCAACTCAACGAGTCTGGAGGCACAAATCTTTTAAAGTGTATACCACAGATGGGGGACTCACCAGGTAATAAACGTTCGTCTCCAAGAACAGGACCACCGTTGGTTGTATCTACCATCCGCACCCGAAATTCATATTTCTCGCCATATTGTAACGGCACTTCATTCGCATCTTCCGATCGATAGTACAGAGGATTTGCTCTCTCTCTGCCCATAATCAAAAGCATATCGTCAGGATCGGTAACGGTTAACGAACCTCCTTTCCAACGAGTGAAATACGAAGGTAGCCAGAATTGCTCTTGAACTGTGAAAGGACATACTTCTGTTCTCGACTCCCAACTCATTGCACCAAAGTCTATTCTGGCAAACAAAAATTGATCGGCTCTAACCTTGCTCAATGAATGCCAATTGATTCCTCCTTTTTCCCGAACGTCAATGCGATATCCAACAACGCCCATCGGGGCTGCTTCTGCTGGTACGGTCATGGTTTCGGGATCAGGCCCCATTTGGCGGTTTTGGGCAATCAAGATGTCTTCATCATCCCAAGCAAGTTGAATGCCTTCCTCCCTTATCGGCGCAGGCCCATTGCCACGTTCCTCCAAATGGTTTCTAAATTTTGCTTGACCAGCATGTACAATTTTTGCAAAACCGTCATTAAAACGGCTTGCCTCTAAAAAAGCCTCATCAAAATTGCCCAGAAGGGGAGTCACTGTTGGGTCATCGACGACTGGGAACAATACAGGTGTGAATAATTGACGACTGGTTTTGAGCGCAGGTATGCGAGTGCCAAACACTTTCAAAAAGCCATCTGTAGCGATCAGACTGCCATAATCGCTGGAAGCATCAAGGCTGAAGAATAGCCACCCTCCATTTTTTAGCAAATCGGCTGGGTTAACCTGCACCTCTAACTCATAGACAATGCCCATTTCTCTTGCTAGTCGGGGCTGTCGCAAGGCAAAGGAAAGTGCCTCTGCCCAACTGACCGAATCGTCAATTGGCTGTGGTGTTGGAGGCGTTTTGGATGGGCAATTCAATAAGCAAGCATAGGTATCGTCAGTGGATGCCAAAATGGTTTTTGGTGCGACAAAAGCAAAAGAGTTTGTATAGGTACTCATCAGATGTTTGCGTACCATCAACTCTGCTTTTCTGACTGCTAATTCTTCATTCTTGGTAATTTTAAATTGGGTTGCCAATTCATTAAATAGTACCTTCCGATTGACAGGCATGAGCTGCGATAAAACTTCTGTGATATCCACATCGCTGAAACCTGGCATCTGCTGCCAGTTCTTGGATAGAAATGCCTTGAAAACCAAGTTGCAATCTGCAAAAGCAGGTCCAGGGTCTGCTACAGGTAAGCCAGAACCCAGAGGATTAAGCGGGTTTCCTGTTGGCATCACCAAAAGATGAACCGACAAGGTATTTGTAGTAGCCTCCCACCGTTGTAGGTAGGGGACAAGGGTTAATTTTGGAGGTGATATAACCATGATATTTAAATTTCCTTAAATTGACATAAAGTTTTGCAATTAAATCGGCAAAAAGTCAAAAGATTCAAGTTTCTTTTTTGTCTTATATGTATAAGATTCTTTGACGTTAATAACTAAAAATATCTGCACGTTAAGTGCAACAGTGCCAGAAGCTTCAGTATATTTTTCTCCCGCCTCATAATAAAAAAATCCACTCAATTCACCCGATATGTTGACTGATACCAGTGTCAAATTCACTTCCATTTCAACTTTAGCTAAAACGCCAGGCTTAAGTTTTCCTTCAACAACATCCACTCCGAACTTAAAACCATAAGCGACAAATGCCTTTGCTTGAAATATACCAAGATATGCATCAACACCAATACCAACATATGCCGATATATCAAGCTTTATAGATGGTTTTTGCTTTTCTAATGATGCATCTGTAATTGCAGTTGATTGTTTAATAGGTCTAGTCTTATAAGATATGAATAATTCAAGACCCAAAATAGCAAAAATAGTTGCAATATCTCCTGCACTTAACAAAGGTATTGTAATTTGTAATTCTGCGCCTAAAGAAGTGCCAAAAAAGAATTCTAATCCCTTATCATCTTTTATGGGATCGATTCCAAAATCTCCTTTTGCTTTTAATTTAAATCTTGCTTCTTTCTTTTTTATTGAAACTGACTCGGGTGGCTTTAGTGGTGGAAGCTTCCATCCAACTCGGAATTTTGCTTCTTTTTTCCCGTTGGTCATTCCTAAATCAATATCATCTATATCAGCAGGACTTCCCATGCCTGGTAGAAAGTTCAGCACATCTTGTATTTCTGGCTTAAGAAGTGATTGAATATTAACCAGTTTCGATTGCTGTGCTGTTCCCGCTCTTAAGCTAAAGCGCGTGCCTGACAATTTAGAGATGCCCAGTAAATCTGTCCAAACAAAAAAGTTGTTCAGTTCCACACTCCAATCATCGAAGTTCAAATTAATTTGCAAAACTGACTGGTCGTACTCAATAGCGATTTGATCAGTGCCATCCTGCGCTACTACTAATGGCAAACGTGGATTATTAAACTTGACTGGCATGTTGAGCCGCAATTTACCCGTGCCGGATTGAATGAGTAATTTATAATTGGCTGTCGGAAACTCGATTGCATTGGCAACAGGCGGAAACACTCCTTTGCTGGTCAGCATCGCAAACGGGTCAGCAAAAGCTGGTTTCAGGTTAGAGGATATTTCGTTTAAGCCAGAAACAATTACAGGACGACGAAATAGAAAAGCCTGCGACCCCGTGTTTTGCATAAAGCTGTAGTCAAATCGTGGCTGCGGCGCAAACAAATCAGATGGGTCGGCGAAGCGATATGGTCCCGATGGAGCACTTACGTTCATCAGGTTGCCAGAAGGTGGGTTCCATGAATTTTCAATGAACAACGGTGTCCCTCTAGATACATCAGCCGATACGGCTTCCTGCGGGTCTGCTGTGTTACCTGGTGCTGCCATTTTTACGACCGACCATGCACCGTTATTAGGCAAAATGGGTTGACCTCGTACAAGCCCAACGAAATTGGTCGTTCCTGCATTATTTGTAACATCTACCTCCAAACGGGTTGCCCTGAATCTAAACCCGGAGTTGCCGACATTGAGAACAGTGTCATTCGGACCACCAATCGCTCCGTGGTCAGTAATGAGTTTCTTAAAGGCAGCAACTGATAAGGTTTCTCCTTTAGGGGACAGTTGAATGAAGCCCAATATGCCTTTTGAAAATGTATTGCCGTTCTGCTGTCCGTCCAGTTGGACATCTGCATCAAAATAAACAGGAGCTAACTCAACTTGCTTTGTAGGATCAGAAGGATCGCTAAATTTGATAATATCATTCGATGCAGGGCGAGTATTCTTGGTATTAAAATACCCTCTTATAGCCCCAGGTTTGAACGTGTAAGGTTGTGGCAATCCATTAACTCTGAAATCAAAAATACCTGGGCCCGATGGTTCCCAGCCGCTGTCCTTTCGTATTACACCGCCACCGCTTCTACGTTCAATGATAACAGAGCGGGTCATAGTCGTACCATCAGGATATCTTTTTGATACGAACTTCACAACCTCAAAGGCCGTGCGCCCTACCATTATTTTGAACTGAACCTTGCCGATCTGAGCTAATGTACCAGGATTGTCCCACTCGCTAAAATTGGAAGATCCATATCCCGAAAGGTCAAATCGAGTAACAGGTACAAAGGGAGCCGTTCCACCATAGGCAAATTCTTTATTGAATTGGGTTTCCACCGACGCATCTGGTTGGAAGGTTGCACCAAGGACACTCAAACCTAGCTCTGTACCAGTAAACAGTTCGTACCCATTGAGCGTTTGCGCCATAAAGCCTTCAAATCCAGGCGATCTGTTATCCAATTTAGGATTTCCCGATTCCGCCATCAGGTTGATTTGAATTCCTCCCTTCATTTGTTTTTGAGAGAAAGTTGGCTGCACGATATCTAAAGAGTCGGCATTGCGAGTAGGAGTATTTTTGGGTGTAAGTTGAACTACCGCTTTCAGCCCAAACGAGAGAGTTGTTAAAGCGGTAGTTGGGCTTCCTTTCGTAAAACTTTCTCTAATTTGCCGAACCACAACATCAGGAATAATCGGTGACAACTCCTGATTGATGCCGATGAGTCTTGTAGCTCCTCCATCTGTCGCAGAACTTAAGTTTTCAGGAAACCAGCCGAGAGCAGCAATGTTTTGATCTTCAGGCAATGTTCTGACTGGTTCCCATTGCACTTGCGGAACAGTAAAAACATGAACGGCACTCAGTGGGGTATTAACTGCCAAATCCTTAATTGTAAAGGCATTATTTGCTGACTGTTGGTTAGCGATCGCATGAGTAGCGAGCTTCGTATCTCTTCTTCCAAATAATGAAGGAGTGACGCAAACCCCAATCAAATCCATATTGGTGGAAACATCTAATAGCTTCCAACCTGACAGGTTTTTTTCAAGCTGGTCAAAGAATCCGTCAATCCTATTTTTTTCTTCTCCTTCATCTAGCTGAATCGGAATTGATTGGATAGTGGGGTCACTTGCAGGCACTTCGATCACCTTAGTCACAAATTGTCGATCGGGAATCGGAATTGATTGGATAGTGGGGTCACTTGCAGGCGTGATACCAATACCTGCCGAGAGGGCTAAGTCACCTTGAAAAGTAACTACAGGCTTGTCTGGTTGCTCCCAACTCGTCTGAGAAAATAAAATTGAAGAACATGTGCTCTCCCTATTAACACTCAACCCTGGTAAAAGATTACTTACATAAGGATCGGGAAGAATTGGTTTCCATCGGAGTAGACCATATAATAAAGTTACTTTCCCTTTTTCAATACCGTTACGATTTACCGTTGATAAGGTACCTTCCAAGACTAGCCTAGTTGGTTGAGAAACGACTATCAAAGCATTTTGTAACGCAAGTGGTTTGGTTGGACTCTTCAAGGCTTCTGGATCGTCAAGTGAAGCACCAATTTTAATTTCTTTAGCTTTGGCTTGAAAGATGACACATCCGATCAAGCCTTTCATTGAGATGCGAGAACCCTCGGCAAATATCGGGCGATCTGGTCGCATTTTCCCTGCACAACCTATGACCAGCGTTTCACCCTCAGTCGCATGGCAATAGTAAGTTAAGAGAAATTGGTTGCGATAATTCAACGATAGGGGAATTCGAGCAGGATTTTCTGATGAAATTTGCCAACATGAAAAATCCTGCTCGATTTCATTAGCAGAAGCAGTATCAATACGGGTATTTTCACTGTATAGGAATAATGCTTGTGGATAAAGTAGAAGCAAAATGTCATTCAATATTGCATTGGGCTGTTGTTGATCTAACCCAATCCACTTTGCAGGCAATTCAGATACTAACCTCAGCCCCCATCCACCACTATTTTCCGGTTCTCCAAGTGTAACGGGGTTAATGACTCTAACAATTGGTAATGCCCAAAAGGCTTTTTTAATGTCGGCTTTACCGTCAGCATTAAAAATACGACTTTGAGAAAAGTCTACATTCCAGATAGTTGGTTCTACTTCACAAGGTATAAAAATATGATTTAATTGGCGTTGATAGTCTACAGGCGTACTAAAACTTGAAAATACCAATTCGTTACCGTAACCAATAAATCTGCCATTTTCTGAAGAAATGCCTGTCAGGTTGCCGTTTTTCCAGTTAAAGGTAACTTCTTTAGGATACTGAAAGTCAATACTTTGCGCAGCATTGCAACCTTCTACCGCAATATCATTTTCATTAGGTTGTACTAGCTTGATCGTTAGTTGTCCGGTAAAGTTGCCATCAAAATTTAAATATTGTCCATCCCAGCTTTTCTCATTTGACAAGGAAAAACTGCCGCCTTCGATATTAAAACCAACATATTCATCGTTGCCGGCTGAATTCGTGAACAATTTGCCTGACATCCAAACATGACCTGCCCTTAAACTTACAGTCCGGGAATTTCTAAAAGCATCCAACCAACGACTTGTCTTTGCTCTTGAAAATAGAAAGTACGAGATGCCATCGTTTTGAGAGCGAACCGTTAACTTGTCTTCATAGTAATAAAGGTCAAACCAGATAGAGCGACCTTCCTCAGACAAGAATGGACCAATTTGATCGCCTCGTCTTTGATTCCATCTAAATTCTTCAAAAGTCTCGATCGGATTGACGGGTAATCGAAAGTCACCCGTCTGCACTCCAATCGCAGGTATAATATCTTTTCCTTGAATTCGTTGAACTAGATACTTGTCTTTTTTGGGTAATCTTGATACTGCATATTTTCTAAATTCTTGAATCTTCTCACTTGAAGGAGTAAATTCTAACTCAGCAGATTGTGACCTTAATACTGATATATTTTGCCGATTATTGCGCAAGTTATATCCAAGCACCCGACGAATGGTATCCAGAGACTTTTCATCTTCTGGAGTCAGTGATGACAAATTAGATGTCAAGCTAGCTAGTTTACGGGCAGCATTTTCTGGTTCCATTGTTCTGTCTCCATATTAAATTGACTGGAAAGAAAGTAATACTTTAACTATTGAGTTGTAACCGTTGCATAACCTATCACTTAATTGTCATCAACGTCTTCCTGCCTAAGCTATTTGGAAAAGAGTTCCATAAAGTAGGAAGGCAAAACGTCTGAACATACCTTTGTAAACATCCTCATAAATGGTCATCTTTGACTTGGCAGAGCTTCGCCAGAACCGAATTGACTGAATATCTACGTAAAGAACTTCTCCACCTCAACATATGAGATTTAACCTAGCTTCGAAAATACCCTCAAGAGTACTATCGTAAAACTTTGAGATCGTACCCTGATAGATAATTCCAAAATAGACCCTCACCATTAACTTGAGCAACCTAACTAGTTATTAGATGGAAAGTTTCTGTCTAATCTGACTATAGGCGATATGGCTCGAAAGTCAAATTTCTGCCTAATTACCCTATATGTCATGTTATACAGAAATTTTCTGGCTAACACATCATTTTTAGGTAGTTATACAGAAATTTTCTGCCTAATCACCCAAATAGCATATTAACCCGACTAGATCGTGTATTATTTGTGTCACTTACACTATTTATTTAGTTATGCAAACTGAACCGCCACCTCGCAAACTGTTGGATCGGGTACGGGACCAATTACGGGGTAAGCATTACTCCGATCGCACTGAAGATATTTATATAGAGTGGATTAGGAGATTTATCTCGTTTCACAATAAGCGTCATCCTAACGAGATGGATGGCGATGAAGTAAATGCCTTTTTGACCCATTTGGCAGTAACTGAAAATGCGGCAGCATCAACCCAGAATCAAGCTCTGTGCGCCATCTTATTTTTATATCGCGAGGTATTACAGAAAGAGCTAAATCTCAATCTAGATACGGTTAGAGCAAAACGCACTCAAAATTTGCCAACAGTTTTGACTGTTGAAGAAACTTTAGAAATCTTAAAAAATCTTACAGGTGTTTATCAGATTGTTGCCAAGCTTCTTTACGGTTCAGGTTTGAGGCTAAATGAAGCATTGAAACTGCGAGTCGAAGATCTTGATTTTGCCCAGCAGCAAATTATTGTCCGAGACAGTAAGGGCATGGAAAGCCGAGTAACCATGCTATCCAAAAATGTCATAGACCAACTTAAAGAACATTTACAACAAGTTAGGCGGATACACCAGCAAGATCTAGAAAGAGGTTATGGGGAGACTCCTTTACCCTCTGCTTTACAGAAAGAATATCCCAACGCAATAAAGGAATGGATTTGGCAATATATTTTTCCTTCAGGTCGCATCGCTAAAGATCCCCGCAGTGAATTGATATGTCGCTATCACCTCCATGAAAGCGGAATGCAAAAATCGCTAAAACAAGCTGTGAGAATTACCAAAATCGAAAAGCGCGTAGGATGTCATACATTTCGTCATAGCTTTGCCACCCACTTATTGCAAAATGGCTACGATATTCGCACTGTTCAAAAATTATTGGGACATAAAGATGTCAAGACAACAATGATTTATACTCATGTTGGTAGTGATGAATAGGGTAGTGATGAATAGTAATGTTTAGGCTCGAAGTAAAGAATTATAGTGATGCACAAAATACCAAACTGCACCAAGATGATTCTCTAATTTTTTGGAGAAAGACAAAGTTTTACGGACTAATCTTCC